>Ga0209712_10000598_pt1 | contig 31501 bp, 27 predicted proteins | sample ArcOceMetagenome_FD_187443 | JGI IMG/M metagenome (GOLD analysis project Ga0209712, IMG submission 187443) | Marine eukaryotic phytoplankton communities from Arctic Ocean - Arctic Ocean - Greenland ARC118M Metagenome (SPAdes) (version 2) | ecosystem: Environmental > Aquatic > Marine > Oceanic...
ATATCCCTAATATTCTAATATGGAAGAAAAAATTAAAAACTTTCTAGACCTAGTTAAAGAAAGAAATGGCCATGAAGCCGAATTTATTCAAGCAGTAGAGGAAGTCGCTGAAACCGTGATCCCTTATATTGTTAAACACGACATTTATCACGGAAAGAACATTCTATTAAGAATGGTTGAACCCGAGAGGGCTATTACTTTTCGAGTCAACTGGGTAGATGATAAAGGAGAAATTCAAGTAAACCGAGGCTATCGTGTTCAAATGAATTCTGCGATAGGACCTTACAAAGGGGGGCTTAGATTTCACCCAACCGTTACAATGAGTGTTTTAAAGTTCTTAGCTTTTGAACAGGTCTTTAAGAATAGCTTAACAACACTTCCAATGGGAGGCGGTAAAGGCGGTAGTGATTTTGATCCTAAAGGAAAAAGTGATAACGAAATCATGCGATTTTGCCATGCATTTATGAGTGAACTGTTTCGTCATATTGGTCCAAACACAGACATACCTGCTGGAGATATTGGCGTTGGTGGTCGCGAAATAGGATTCCTTTTCGGGATGTACAAAAAACTTAAAAACGAATTTACAGGGGTCCTTACAGGAAAAGGAATAACATGGGGAGGCTCTCTTATTCGTCCGGAAGCAACCGGCTATGGTACGGTGTATTTTGCTGATAAGATGTTACAAATGAAAAGCGACAGTTTTAAAGGCAAAACAGTCGTAATATCAGGGTCCGGAAATGTGGCTCAATACGCCGCTGAAAAAACCACTCAACTTGGCGGTAAAGTAATTACCTTATCAGATTCCTCAGGCTATATTGTAGATCATGACGGGATTGATGAAGGTAAGCTTGCGTTTGTAATGCAACTCAAAAACATTAAAAGAGGTCGTATGAGCGAATATGTGAACGCATATCCAAACGCTAAGTATGTAGCTAATAAAACTCCGTGGGAGGTTAAGTGTGATGTGGCTCTACCATGTGCTACACAAAATGAACTACAAGGATCCGATGCCGATTTATTACTGAAAAATGGATGTATTTGTGTTAGTGAAGGCGCTAATATGCCCTCAACAAAACAAGCAATCTCTAAATTTCATGCGGCTAAAATTTTATTTGCACCTGGAAAAGCGTCAAATGCCGGCGGCGTAGCAACCTCAGGCTTGGAAATGACACAAAACTCATTACGTTATAATTGGACAAGAGCTGAGGTTGATGAAAAATTAAAAGATATTATGTCAAATATTCATGATGCTTGTATTAAGTACGGCAAGGATGAAACCACTGGCTATATTGATTATGTTAAAGGGGCTAATATTGCCGGCTTTGTAAAAGTAGCAGATGCTATGTTGGCGCAAGGCGTTGTTTAATAACTACCAAACCTACTTCTAAAAAGCTTTCATTAATTGAAAGCTTTTTTGTTTATATATAATAATGGGTTCATTTCTCGTTAGTAATAAATATATTTGAGTTTAATTAGCATTCCGTGAAAACACATTTTAATATTCTATTTTGTTTTTTATCTATCACCTCTTTTTTATGGGGTCAAAACTTTGATGCGAATTGGATAGGACATTTTTCGTATTTGAATATTAAAAAAGTAGTTAATGCAGATACCAAATTTTATGCAGCTTCGGAAAACGCACTTTTTTCTTATGACCTTCAAACAAACCGGTTAAGCACTATCACAACCATAAATGGATTGTCTGGAGAACTAATTTCAACATTACATTACAGCAACGAATATCAATTGCTGATGATAGGCTACGAAAATGGATTAATTGAGGTGTACAGTGAAAATGACCAAGAAGTCCTTAAGGTTGTGGATATCGTTAATAAAGTGACTATCCCCTCATCACAAAAGAAAATTAATCATTTTAATGAACTTAATTCCCTAGTTTATATAGCTACCGATTATGGTATTTCCGTTTATAACCTTGAAAGTTTAGAGTTTGGAGACAGCTACTATATTGGGGCTAATGGAAGTCAAATACAGGTGAGTCAAACGGCGATTTTTAATAATGAAATTTATGCCGCTTGTGGCTCAAACTCTGGAATTAAAAAAGCGAGTCTCTCCAATTCAAATTTAACAGATTTTCAACTATGGAGTTCTCTTGGCTCAGGAGATTTCAAAGCAGTTACTGTTTTTGATTCAGGCCTCTATACCGTCAACTCAGCAAACACACTCTTTGAAATTAACGGAACAACCCTTACTTTATTATCTAACTATTCACAACCTGTAGCCGAGCTCAATACATCAAACAATTCACTTTTGGTCACAACCAACTCCAAAGTGTATGAGTATGAACTAGGCTTTACTTTAACGAATACCTATTCAACAAACCCAGACTTTGACACAAATTTTAACGCTGCCCTTAAGATAGATGCGGTTGTGTACATAGGAACTACAGACTATGGTGTTCTTAAATCGAATCCTTTAGACCCTTCAGGGTTTGATGAAATACATCCAATAGGCCCCTTAAAAAACACCGTTTTTTCGTTAAGTCATGGCTATGGAAATTTATGGGTTTCTTATGGCGACTATTCAATAGGTTTTAATCCGTATCCGCTCAGGTATTATGGGATAAGCAACTACGAGAATTCGGAGTGGGTCAACACATCTTATGATAGTATTCGTGATACGACTGGCGCTCCTGTATCTAGTTTAAATAGGATATCAATTAATACCTTTAATCCGAATCAAGTGTATATTTCTTCCTACCATCACGGACTACTAGATTTTAAGAAAGGGGAGTCAATCACGCTCCTAGATGATAGCAACAGTAGCTTAGAGTCTTTGGTGAACCCCGATAACCCTAATTACAAAAGCATCCGTATCTCAGGTTCTACTTTTGATAGAGACGGAAATTTATGGGTTTTGAACTCTAGAGTTAATAATGCTTTAAAAAAATTCAACCCCACCAGCTCGAGCTGGACTTCCTATGATTTCTCATCTATTATTGAAAACCCTTTTAGTGATGAAAACGGATTTAGTGAAGTTGTTATCGGACCTGATGGTACCAAATGGATTGGGGGGCTAAAAAAAGGACTAATCGGCTTTAATGAAACAGGAATGTTGTTAAAAAATATTTCGGATGAAGACGTAGCCAACCTTCCTTCAACTGCCATAAAATCATTGGCATTAGATAAAAACAATGTCCTATGGATTGGTACTTATAGAGGCCTTAGAGTCCTGTATAACACCTCCAATTTCTTTAGCGAAGATGTGGTGAGAACAGAGCCTATAATTATTCTCGAAGAGGGACTGCCTAAAGAGCTTTTGGCACAACAATTTATAACAGATATTAAAGTTGATGGCGCTAATAACAAGTGGGTTTCTACAGCCGATGCGGGGGTGTTTTACCTGTCTTCAAGTGGTCAAAACACCATTTATCATTTCACAAAGGACAATTCGCCACTGCCCTCAAACGGGGTTAACGACATGGCTTTAGACTCTGATAATGGCGTGGTTTATTTTGGAACAAACCGAGGGCTAGTAGCTTTTAATACAGGGGGCTCTAACACCAGTGCATCTCTAGAAGATATATACGTATACCCCAACCCTGTCCGTCCTGGTTTTAATATGGCAGAGGATAAAATTAAAATTAAAAATATCAGTGAAAATGTTAACATTAAAATTACAGATATTGAAGGAAACTTGGTTGCTGAGGCCCAGTCAAATACTAACTTAAGGTATAAGGGTTATAATCTCGAAATTGATGGAGGAACCGCCTATTGGAATGGTAAAAACTTAGCAAATAATACGGTGGCTTCTGGTGTGTATGTGGTGCTTTTTTCTGACTTTGACACCTTTGAAACGAAAGTCTCAAAAATTATGATCATACGCTAATGGTTATCTCTACAAAAGCAATTGTCATCTCAAAAGTTAAATATAACGACAATGATCTTATAGTGAAGTGCTATACAGCATCTTCAGGGATAAAAAGTTACATGATTAAAAATGCATTAAAATCTAAAAAAGGAAAATTTAGACCTGCTTATTTTCAACTCCTATCGCTACTTGAAATTGAAGCAGATCATAAAGAGACGAGAAGTTTACATTACCTCAAAGAAGTGCGACTTCACAAGCCTTATGAATCGTTACACACTAACGTTTTCAAATCAACAGTTTTGTTGTTTTTATCAGAGGTGTTATCAATGATTTTAAATGAAGAGGAGGCGAATCAACCTCTTTTTGAATATATAGAAACCACTTTATTGTGGTTTGATACAGTTGAGAATACAGGGATTTTTCATCATCAATTTTTAATGGGCCTTACAAAGTTTTTAGGAATTAATCCAGACACAGACAATAGTGAATTGCCTTATTTTAACCTGCAAGAAGGGAGGTTCCAAGCCCATAATTGGGAGTGTTGTGTAAGCGGGAGGAACTTAGAACTGTTAAAACCCTTTTTAGGCACAAAATTTGATACATACTTATCACTTGAATTAAGTTCTATCCAAAAACAGGAACTACTCAATATGATTTTAGCCTATTTTAAATTACATTTGCAAGGCTTTAAGCATCCTAAATCATTAACTATTTTAAGCCAAGTTTATAGCTAATAATGACTCATCATATTTTTAAATTTCTCATTCTTTTCGCTTTTAGCAGCGCCGCACAGCAAGTGGTTGTTGCCGACGAAGAAAGTAAAGAGCCTATTACTGGGTTAGCGGTTTTTAATTCCTTGGCAACTAAAACAGCGGTATCAGATTTTGATGGGCGTGTTGATATCAAAGAATTTCAATCGTTCGAAAAAATATATTTTGGACACCTTTCTTATCATAAAAAATCTATTAGAAAATCGGCAATTAAAGACACGGTTTTTCTCTCCCCAAAATCAACTAGTTTAAATGAAGTCGTTATATCTGCGTCTAAGTTTGCACAAAGTAAAAAGGAAGTGCCACAGAACATTATTAGTATAAACTCAAAGGATATTCAGCTTTCTAGTCCTCAAACTAGTGCAGACTTATTAAGTAATACCGGCAGAGTATTTGTGCAAAAAAGTCAGTTAGGAGGAGGAAGCCCCATGATAAGAGGGTTTTCGACAAATCGACTTTTAATCACCGTTGATGGAGTTCGCCTAAACAATGCTATTTTTAGAAGCGGAAATGTCCAAAATGTACTTTCAATAAATCCCTTTAATGTAGAAAAAACAGAAGTTATATTAGGCTCTGGTTCTGTTATTTATGGAAGCGATGCTATTGGAGGTGTAATGAATTTTTACACCACAACCCCCAAACTTTCTAATAACACAAAACCTCTTTTAACTTCGCGAAGTACCGTACGATATGCCTCAGCAAATAATGAGAAAACCGCCCACCTAGATTTTAATTTAGGATTTCAGAAATGGGGGTTTCATAGTAGTGTTAGCGTATCTGATTTTGGAGATTTAAAGATGGGTAAACAGGGTCCTGACGACTACCTAAGTCTGTATTATAGCGAACCTCTTAACGGGCAAGATATGATGACTCCGAACACGATGCCAAGAGTGCAAAAGTTTACCAATTTTAGTCAAATGCACCTCGCCCAAAAAGTGATTTATAAAGCCAGTGATGATACACAGTTTGATTTTGGACTGCATTACTCTACAACCTCAGACTACCCAAGGTATGATCGCTTGGCAATCCTTAATGATGATGGTACTTTAAAGTATGCAGAGTGGGATTATGGCCCCCAAGAGTGGCTATTGGCTAATGCTCAGATGACGAAGCACAGCAGTAGCTCCAGTTTTTATGATAAAATTAAAATATCTGCTGCCTATCAAAACTTTAAAGAAAGCCGAATCAACCGGAGGTTTAACTCAGAGACACGTAAAATTAGAAATGAAAATGTAGATGCACTTTCTTTTAACCTTGATTTTAATAAACAAATATCAGACCAATCGAATATCTCTTATGGAACTGAATATATATACAATAAAGTAGGTTCTAAAGGGTGTTCAGAAAGTATATTCACAGGCGAAGTCGAGGCTATTGCAACTCGTTATCCTAACGAGTCTAAGTGGCAAACAATGGCTACCTACCTAAGTTATAAATATAAACCAAATACAAAGTTAACGATCCAGTCGGGCATCCGTTACAACTATGTGATTATTGACGCCGATATATCAGATAATAACGTATTCTACAACCTCCCATTTAACACGGCCAACTTAGAAACAAGCGCTCTTACAGGGACCTTAGGGTTCAGTTGGATTCCAAATGATGTTTTTATGTGGAAGTTAAACACATCTACCGCTTTTAGAGCGCCAAACATTGATGATATTGGAAAAATATTTGATTCTCAAAACGGTTTAGTGGTGGTTCCAAACAGCAACCTTAAACCAGAATATGCCTATGGTGCAGAACTAGGGGTTACAGTCAATCTAAATGAATCAGTGCTTTTTGATAGCTCGGTTTATTATACTTATTTAGATAACGCATTAGTTCGTAAACCTTTTACAGTTAATGGAGAAACAGAAATGGAGTACGATACAGAAATGAGCAGTATACAAGCGATTCAGAATACTTCTAAGTCCTGGATTTATGGGTTTGAGGCAGGGATAAAAGTTTTGTTTTCTAAAGAGTTACAATTAACGTCACAGTACAGCTATGTACATGGAACACAAGAAGAAACGCCAGGTGTAGAATTGCCCGTTCGACATGCAGCCCCCGTTTTTGGAAACACACATGTTATTTGGAAACACAATAAGCTACAAATGGATGGCTTTGTAAACTATAATGGCGCTCTTAGAAGTTCAGCTATTTCTGAAGAGTTAGCAGATCATTTATTTGCTTTAGATAGTCAAGGAAACCCCTATGCGCCCTCTTGGTACACTATTAACTTAAGAACGCAATTTGATTTTAATACTTCGGTATCTTTTGTGGGCGCCATAGAAAACATAACAAATCAACGCTATCGACCCTATTCATCTGGAATTGCATCTGCAGGAACCAATCTTATTATGGCCATTACCTATAAGTTCTAAGCATGTATCAGCCCCATAAATCGTATACCATAAAAGAAGCGTTAGCGAAGCTTCAAAAATACTGCGCCTATCAGGACCGATGCCATAAAGAAGTGGAGCAAAAACTCAAACAAATGCGAATGATTCCGGAGGCCGTTGAGAGTATTATTGTGGATCTAATTCAAGACAATCATTTGAATGAAGAGCGCTTTGCTAAAGCGTATGTTAGAGGAAAGTTTAGCATAAAAAAATGGGGGAAAGTACGGTTAACTTTAGAACTCAAACAGCGGCAGATTTCTAAGTATGTTATTAAAACAGCCCTTGCAGAAATTGATCCGGATGATTACCTACAGACATTTCATGCCTTAGCTGAAAAAAAAGCTCCAACCCTAACCGAAACAAATCTGTTTAAAAGAAAGAAAAAACTAGCTGATTACCTACTTTACAGAGGGTGGGAGTCACAACTAGTTTATGACAAAGTAAACGCACTTATCAACTAGAGCCTTTAGAACGAATACGTAACCCCAACTAAGACATTTCCTTTTGGCATTGGAACAAACCCTGTTTCAACATACTCAGCATTGAAAATATTATTACCAATAATTGATAGTTCAAGATCTGAAATATTTAAAGTGGCTTGCACATCTACCACACTGTAGCTTGTTCCAGACGCTCGTTCTGCAAATTTATACACGATACTTTGTGACAGATTTTTCACAAACTGAGAGCGAAACGTTGCTGTGAAATGATGCTTCAAAGAGTTAATTACATACTTAGAATAGGCGGTCTTTACATCGCTTAGGTTTTCATCTAAATACGTATAGCCTAAATTAATGTTTTGAGTGTATAGACCGGACTTAAAGCGAGAAGATAGATTCAATTCTGCACCTGTAGAGGTTAAACTCTTTAGGTTTGTGGCTTCCCATTTATCAGCCTCATTTTCTTTAGTGTAGTCAATTAAGTTGTTAGAGGATCTATTAAATACAGCAACGTATGCATTAAAGCTAGTGCCAAAATACTTAAGACCAGCCTCTTCAGAAAGAGCTTCTTCTGGCACTAAATTTTCGTTTCCTAAGTCTGTTCTTCCTACGTAATAGAGGTCTGTATATGTTGGCACCCTATAAGTGTATCCAATATTAGCATAGGCTTTAAGCTGGTCGTTAATAGTATAGCCAACATCGACTCCTGGAAAGGCGTGAAACTTAAAATCTGAAAAGTAATTAACAGACAGCCCGGGAGTAATATCTAAGCTGTTGTTTGCTAGAGAAAATCGATGTTCAAGAAACAAGTTTGCCATCAATCGATCCCGCTCACCCAAATTAGTACTGGTCATAAATACTTTGGCAACGTCCACTCCAAATCCAGTAATACCTGCAGTTGAGGTATAGGAGGCATTGACTTGCACCCCTGCTTTATTTGAAATATGCATATTTCTATAAACCTCAGGGCGTTCGCGAATATATAAGTACATGTCTTGATTTCGTTTCCAATAGACGCGAGGGGTTATCTTTAATTTTTCTGTTTGAAACTTTGTAGACACACCTACAAGACTGCTTTGAGTTTCTTCATATTGGTCGTGTGCGCTTCCAACCGCATAAAATTGATTTGCTCCAAATTTTCGTTCAGAGAAATAACCAATCATTTCTATAGGATTTGCATTGGTATTAAAGCGTCCTTTTACAAAATAATTTTGATTTTCAAAATCCGTATTATATCTATAGCCTTCAGAAGTATTTACAGATGCATGCCCTATAACTGTAGCGCTTCCTAGCTGTGTTCCTAAGGTCCCAGAGACTTGTTGTTGATCATAAGACCCTAATTTATAGCCTACAGAATTTATGTGATCGACACTAGATTTAGTCACAATATTAATGGCGCCTGTAAAGGCATTTTGTCCAAAGACACGTGCAGCAGGTCCTTTTATGATTTCAATGCGTTCAATCACCTCTAACGGCAGCGCCATATTTAAGGTGTGGTGACCTGTTTGAGGGTCTTCTACCTTAATACCATCTATCAAAAGTAATGTCTGATCAAAACTCCCACCACGAATGTATAAATCTGCTTGCATTCCATTAACGCCTTGGCGTCTTACGTCGATACCCGCCTCTTGCTGAAGGAGTTCGGCCAAATTAGTCGCGGGACTTTCTTGTATATCCTTTGAAGAAATAACCGTAATGGTCCGTGAGTTTTCTTTAAAAGGAAGTTCAATTCTTGCCGAAGTAATCGTAATAGAATCTAATTTTTGGGCTTCTGAAGACTGTTGCCCTGCCATACTTTTGGGTAAAGTAATACCAATCACAAATAGAAATAAATAAACTTTAGTGTTCATAAGATTTTAGTTTTATTAGTTTAAATTTATCATACAAATATATAAATACCAGTGACACTCCAATGAAATAGTTCAATAAAAATAAATAGTGTTTTTAGTTTAGTCAAACGGCAAATGCGCTACCTTTATACCATGTTTGCTCTTGTTGATTGTAATAACTTTTATGCATCTTGTGAGCGGGTTTTTAATCCTGCCTTACGCCAAAAACCGATCGCTATTTTATCGAATAACGATGGCTGTGTGATTGCCCGAAGTGATGAGGCAAAAGCGTTAGGATTGCCTATGGGCGCCCCTGCTTTTAAGTATAAAGCGTTTTTTAAAGCCAATAACATCCAGCTATTTTCTTCTAATTATGCGCTTTATGGCGATATGAGTAGCCGTGTGATGCGTATTCTAGAACAATTTTCACCGGATGTAGAAGTGTACAGTATTGATGAGGCTTTTTTACAGCTCAACGGCTTTGATTCTTATGACCTTCACGAGTATGGAATAGAGATGCGCCAACGCATTCTTAAATGGACAGGGATCCCCACTTGTGTTGGGGTGGCGCCTACTAAAGCACTAACTAAAGTAGCGAATAAGATTGCCCGTAAATTTCCAAAAGAAACAGGAGGTGTTTACGTCATTGACAGTGAAGAAAAACGCATTAAAGCCTTGAAGTGGACCCAGCTTAAAGATGTCTGGGGTATAGGCCCAGCATTACATAAACGCCTTTCTGCCAAGCAATGCAAAACAGCTTATGACTTTGTTCAGCTACCCGATATGTGGGTGCGTAAAACGTTCTCAATTACAGAATGGAAATTAAAAAAAGATTTAGAAGGAATTTCTAAAATAGGCCCAGAAACAATCAAAAATAAACGTGCAATTGCAACGACTCGAAGTTTTGAATCCGCTATAAGTGACGTTGAAGATATTAAGGAGCGCATTTCAACCTTTGCCTGTAGTGGCGCTGAGAAGCTTCGCAAGCAAGGGTCAAGCTGCCATATGATGCTTATTTTTTTACGAAGTGATTATCACAAAAAAAACACCGAACAGCACCGAGCGAGTGTTGTGGTTAACATCCCTTTTCCGACCAATTCTAGTTTAACCTTAAGCGCGAATGCTGTAAAAGCAGTGGCCTCTATTTATAAAAAAGGAATTCAATATAAGAAAGCAGGGATTATTCTTACGGGTATTGTCCCAACAGATAATCACCAACTACAGCTATTTAATCACGAACACCCAAAGCATTTACCGCTAATGCGCACGATTGATTTTATTAATAAAAAGTATCACGCGCCCAAATTAAAATTAGGGAATCAAGACCTAACACGCACCTGGAAAATGCGTCAAGAGCATTTGTCACCACACTACACAACCAATTTAAAAGATATAATCACTGTACAATGTCCATAAAAACCACAACACCCCTCACTTTTTTTACACCCGAAAACCTCAATACCCTAGGAGCTGTATATTTTGACACAGGGATTTCGGCAGGATTTCCATCACCAGCAGAAGACTTTAAGCAAGAGCGCTTATCATTAGATAGCGAGCTTATTAAAAATAAAGAAGCGACTTTTTTTGCACGTGTGAGCGGGCAATCAATGATTGACGCGGGACTTAATGACAATGATCTTTTGGTGATTGACAGAAGCCTCTCTCCAGCACACAACAAAATTGCTGTTTGCTTTTTAGACGGAGAATTTACTGTCAAACGACTTAAAGTTGAAAAGAATGAGGTCTGGTTACAACCAGAAAACAAAAACTACCAAGCCATACAAATCACGGAAGAAAATGATTTTGTAATATGGGGCATAGTCACCAATGTGATAAAAAAGGTTTAATTTTTAAAGCTCCTTTCGAAGCCTTGCAACAGGAAGGTCTAATTGTTCGCGATACTTTGCAATCGTTCTTCGAGCTATTGGATAACCTTTTTCTTTTAAAAGAAGTGCTAATTTTTCGTCCGTAAGCGGTTTTTTCTTATCTTCTTCACTAATAATAGTTTCTAAGATGCTTTTTATTTCTCTTGTTGAAACTTCTTCGCCTTGATCATTAGTCATGGACTCACTAAAAAACTCTTTAATTAGTTTAGTCCCGTAGGGAGTGTCTACATATTTGCTGTTTGCTACCCGAGACACTGTTGAAACATCCATCCCTATTTCATCTGCAACATCCTTCAAGATCATAGGTCTTAGCTGCTGCTCATCGCCTGATAAAAAGTAATTTTTCTGGTACTGCATAATGGTGCTCATGGTAACAAACAGAGTTTGTTGACGCTGTTTTATAGCATCAATAAACCATTTTGCAGCATCTAACTTTTGTTTTATAAAAAGAACAGCTTCTTTTTGAGACTTTGTCTTTTCTTTAGAAGCCTTATAGCCCTTCAACATTTCATTATAAGGTTTAGAAACATGCAATTCCGGTGCATTTCTTCCATTAAGACTTAATTCTAATTCCCCTTCAACAATAGTAATTGTAAAATCAGGAACCACATGCTCAATAGATCGTGTATTGTTAGAAAATGAACTTCCAGGTTTTGGATTTAAGCGTTCAATTTCTAAAATAGCATCTCTTAGCTGGAGTTCTGTTACATCAAATTTTTGTAGTAATTTTTGATAATGCTTTTTGGTAAACTGATCAAACCCAGACACAACTATGTTGCTAGCAAGACCTGTATTGGCTGTTTGAGTTTTTCGTTGCAACTGCAGAATCAAACACTCCTGAAGGTTTCTAGCGCCTACACCAGCTGGATCTAACTGATGAACTATACTTAAAGCAGATTCAACTGTTTTGTCATCTGTATATAAGTTTTGAGTAAATGCCAAGTCATCTACGATATCAAGGAGAGGGCGTCGTATATAGCCACTATCGTCAATACTACCAATTAAAAATTCAGCAATTTGATAAAGAGTATCGTCTAATGAATAGGTGTTTAGTTGTTCAATAAGGAGTTGAGTGAAGGAGCTACCCGAAGCAAAAGGCATTGTTTTTTGCTCATCATCTGCACTTTGGTTATTTGCATTTAAGCGATATTCTGGAATTTCATCATCACTAAGGTAGTCGTCTACATTTATGTCGTCGGCACTTATTTGTTCATTGTCCATATCATTATCATTGGACTCAAAGTCATCTTCATAAGTGTTTTCCTGATCTTTCCCATTTTCAAGAGCAGGATTTTCTTCTAGCTCTTGCTTTAGGCGTTGCTCAAATGCTTGCGTAGGGAGCTGTATCAGCTTCATTAGCTGAATTTGCTGAGGTGATAACTTTTGTGATAATTTATATTGTAGGAATTGCTTAAGCATTAATTATTTGGGTTTTTATAAAAATAAGAAAAAAACACTAATAGAATATACGCTAAGCACTATTGTTTTAAAAAAGCTATTGCTCAGCTCTTTTTAAAATTCGGCATTAAGGGGGGTTCTAGGGTAAGGAATAACATCCCTTATGTTACCCATTCCAGTAGCAAACATAACAAGCCTTTCAAACCCAAGTCCAAATCCTGAATGCACAGCAGTTCCGTATTTTCTTAAGTCTAAATACCACCAAAGGTCTTCCTCAGGAATGTCTAATTCTGCCATTTTTTCTTTTAAAACGTCCAGACGTTCTTCTCGTTGAGATCCTCCAACTATTTCTCCAATACCAGGAAATAAAATGTCCATAGCGCGGACTGTTTTCCCATCTTCATTTAAGCGCATGTAAAAAGCTTTAATTTTGGCTGGGTAATCAAATAAAATAACCGGACATTTAAAATGCTGTTCTACCAAAAACCGTTCGTGTTCGCTTTGTAAATCAGCGCCCCACTCATCAATTAGGTACTTGAATTTTTTCTTTTTATTAGGTTTACAGTTTCTTAAAATATCAATAGCCTCTGTATAACTAACCCTCTTAAAATTATTGTCAACAATAAAACGAAGTTTTTCAGTTAGCGGCATTGGAGCGCGCTCATTTTGAGGTTTCGATTTATCTTCTTGCTCTAAACGCTGCTCCAAAAAGGCAAGGTCTTCTTTGTTGTGGTCTAAGACATAACTAATTACTGACTTCATGAAATCTTCTGCCAGATCCATGTTTCCTGCCAAATCCATGAAAGCCACTTCAGGCTCAATCATCCAAAACTCTGCCAAATGCCTTGACGTATTTGAATTTTCAGCTCTAAAAGTGGGTCCAAAAGTATATACTTTCCCAAGTGCCATTGCATAGGTTTCTGCTTCAAGTTGTCCTGAAACAGTTAAGTTTGTTTCTTTCCCAAAAAAGTCTTTGGAATAATCTACAGCTCCATCTTCCGTAAGTGGGGGGTTTTTAGCGTCTAATGTTGTGACTCTAAACATTTCTCCAGCCCCTTCAGCATCACTACCTGTAACTATTGGCGCATGCATATAATAAAATCCATTTTTATTAAAGTATGAATGAACAGCAAAAGAGAGCGAAGAGCGCAGTCGCATAACAGCACTAAACGTATTTGTTCGTGTGCGTAAATGTGCTTGTTCTCTTAAAAACTCTAAGGAATGACGCTTGGGTTGCAAAATTGTTTTCGAAACATCTTCTGGGTCTGCATCTCCTAAGATCTCTATAGAGCTAACTTGAACCTCTACAGACTGTCCTTTTCCTTGACTTTCAACCAAGCCTCCTTTAATGTGTACGGCGGCACCTGTTGAGATGCGTTTTAACAACCCCTCGTCCATGCTTTCAAAGTCTATAACACATTGAATGTTTTGAAGGCAAGAGCCATCGTTGAGGGCTATAAATCGGTTCGCTCTAAAAGTTCGAACCCACCCTTTAACTTCAATGTCGGTATGTTTGAGTTCTTGAGTTAGTAAATGTGCAACTGTGCTGGTAGTCATAAGTACAATTTTTAATACTGCAAATATAAAGTTTTAAGCTAAATTAATAGCCTCTGTTTTAGTCTTCTTCAATTGATGCCTCCTCAGGAATAATATTCAGTGCAGGCTTTTTTAATGTTTTTTTGTTCGCGATGCTACGTTCTAGTGACAGCAACAGGCAAGGTAATAGTAACAAGTTAGCTAGCATTGCTAACAGAAGAGTTACAGAAATCAAGATCCCTAATGCTACAGTCCCGCCAAAATTTGAGGTTATAAATACAGAAAACCCAAAGAAAAGAACAATGGAAGTATAAAACATACTTACGCCTGTCTCTCGAAGGGCAGCAAAAACAGACTTTCTAATAGCCCAATGGTTTGCTAATAATTCTTGTCGGTATTTGGCCAAAAAATGAATGGTGTCATCAACAGAAATACCAAAAGCAATGCTAAACACTAAGATGGTTGAAGGTTTTATAGGAACGCCAAAATACCCCATCATGCCTGCAGTTACAAGAAGCGGCAATAGGTTGGGAATCAATGAAATAATAATCATTCTAAATGAGCGAAACATATAGGCCATGAAAAGTGAGATCAAAAAGATGGCTAATGCGAGTGATAAGATTAAGTTTTTTACTAAATATTTTGTTCCTTTTTGAAACAAATAGGCTTTTCCAGTAATGGATACGTCATAGCGGTCTTTAGGAAATAGCTTATCAATTTTTGTAAGAAGGTCTTCTTCAATACGTTCCATTTTATCAATTCCAGTGTCTTTCATAAAGGACGTAATACGCGCATAACGGCCTGTGCTGTCTACAAAGTTTTTTAGCAAGTCAACGTCTGAAGACGCGTTTTTAGCGTAGGATAAAATGAAATTATTTTCTTGAGCCGTTGGAAGTTGATAGTACTTTGGGTTTCCGTTGTAGTACGCTTGTTTGGAGTACTTAACTAAGCTAACAACTGATATTGGCTTAGATAGTTCCGGAATTTCAATGATTAAGTCTTCAAGAGCACTCATTCGCTTTAAGGTAGAGAGTTTTATGACGCCTTTTTTACGCTTGGTGTCTACCAATATCTCAAGGGGCATAATTCCGTTAAATTCACTTTCATAAAACTCTATGTCTTTATAGAAATCTGCCTTTTTTGGCATGTCTTCAATTAAGCTACCAGTGGCTTTTATTTGAAAAATTCCAATAATACTAATAGCAAGTAAGATTACAGCCGTGGTATAAATAGTAATATTATGATGTTTAACAGTATGGTCTATCCAATCCCCTAATTGGTTGATCCATCGTTTATTTAAATGCTCTAAATGCTTTTCTTTTGGGATTGGCATAAAGCTGTAAATTATAGGAATGATAAATAAACACAACAGAAAAATAGCTAAAATACTTAGAGATGCTACGATGCCAAATTCAGTAAGTAATTTACTTTGAGTGATGATAAAAGTTGCAAACCCTGAAGCGGTTGTTACATTAGTCATCAAGGTAGCATTTCCTACTTTAGATATAACGCGCTGAAGGGACTTTGCTTTATTGCCATGTTTATTGACTTCGTGCTGGTATTTATTGATTAGAAAAATACAGTTTGGGATTCCAATAACAATAATAAGTGGAGGGATTAAAGCAGTCAGCGCCGTGATTTCATATTCTAGTAATCCTAATATCCCAAAAGTCCACATGACACCAATCACAACAACCGTCATTGATATGAAGGTTGCTCTGTAAGATCTAAAAAAGAAAAAGAAAATAAGTGAAGTCACTAAAATTGCGGCCAAGATAAACATGCTGATCTCGTCAACAATATTTTGGGAGTTAAGGGTGCGCACATAGGGCATTCCAGAAACTCTAACATCAAGGTCATACTTCTCTTCAAATTCTTTTACTCTTGGAGATAGGTGCTCCAAGACAAACGCTTTTCGCTCTGGCGTATTAACAATAGATTTGTTTAGGTAAATAGCGCTTCTAATGGCCTCCGACTCTTTATTAAAAAGAATGTTGTCGTAAAAAGGGTATTGCTCAAATAAAGCTTTTTTAAGGGTGTTTAATTCAGCTTGTGTTTTTATGGAGTCCTTAATAAAGGGAACAAGGTCAAACTGTTTTTTAGACTCATTTTTTATAAGTTTCTGTAAATCTTTAACTGCAATGACGCTTTCTACACTTGGGTGGGAGCTAAAGCTTTTGGAAAAAGTATTCCAAGCATTTAGTTTTTCTACTGTTAATAGCGTACTGTCTTTAACGCCCATAACAATTAAATTACCTTCTTCACCAAAAATATCTAGAAAGTCATTGTATTCTAGGTTAATAGGGTGGTCGTCTGGCAGTAGGTTGGCTTCGGAATAGGTAAAGCGCATCTTGTTCCACTGCATGCCAAGAAAGCCTGTAGCAAGAGCAACTATAAATAAAATTATAAATCGATTTCTGAGAATAATTCTTGCGAGAGTTTCCCAAAACCCACTTGAAAAGAGTTTAAACATAGCCTTTTTTGATGGCGTTAAAGGTAACTAAAAGGAATTAAAAACAGGGGAGATAACAAGTCAACTTCCCATAAATAAAAGTTAAAAAAGAAGACTATACTGTGAGGATTTCTTTTTCTTTAGAAGTATAAAGATCATCTGCTTTTTTAACATGAGTGTCTGTAAGTACTTGTACATCCATTTCAGCATTTTTTTGAATGTCTTCGGAAGCATCTTCTGTTTTTTTAATCTCTGTATTAGCATCTTTTCTTGCTGCGCGAATTGAGATTTTCGCTTCTTCAACTTCAGATTTTGCTTGTTTGGCTAATTCATGACGTCGCTCTTCCGTTAGCGGCGGTACACTAATGATAATAGTGTCCCCATTATTCATTGGATTAAACCCTAAGTTTGCAATCATTATTGAACGTTCTATTTCTTGTAACATTCCCTTTTCCCATGGCTGAACGGTAATTGTTCGACCATCTGGGGTGTTTACGTTAGCAACTTGAGACAGCGGAGTTTGAGATCCATAATAGTCCACCATTACACTCCCCAGCATTGCGGGACTTGCTTTTCCTGCTCGAATGTTTGCAAATTGTTTTTCTAAATGCTTTAAAGCATTTACCATCGATTCTTTTGTACTGTCCAGTATAAAATCTATTTCTTCGGTCATTTTAAACGTTTTAAATATCTAAATTATATTAACTCACCGTGGTTCCGATGGCATCACCAGAAACAATTTTAAGTAGATTTCCTTGCGTATTCATGTCAAATACAATAATAGGCAAATCGTTTTCCTGGCTTAAAGTAAAAGCAGTTGTGTCCATCACTTTTAGACCTTTTTGGAGTACGTCCTTGAAGCTAATAGTGTCAAATTTAACAGCTGTTTTGTCTTTCTCGGGGTCTGCGCTGTAAATACCATCAACACGTGTGCCTTTCAAAATCACATCAGCTTCAATTTCAATAGCTCTTAATACGGCTGCTGAATCTGTTGTGAAGTAGGGGTTTCCGGTGCCGCCACCAAAAATCACAACCCGTCCTTTTTCTAAATGTCGAATGGCGCGGCGTCGAATAAAAGGTTCCGCCACTTCATTAATTTGTATAGCGGATTGTAAGCGTGTTGGGATTTCAGCATTTTCTAAAGCGCTTTGCAATGCCAATCCGTTAATGACGGTTGCAAGCATTCCCATATGATCTCCTTGGACTCGGTCCATCCCATTACTAGCACCAGCAACACCTCTAAAAATATTACCACCACCAATAACAATTGCCACTTGGACCCCTAGATTTGTTAGCTGTTTAATTTCATTTGCATAATCTGATAAACGGTCGGGATCGATTCCATAGTTTCGATTTCCCATAAGGGCTTCTCCAGATAGTTTAAGTAAAATTCTTTTGTATGTCATAGTGCTGTTGATCGTTTCACAAATATAAGCAATATCTTAAATCCAAAAATAGTAAATGCTATGAATTCTACATAAATATAAAAAGCAAGGTCTATAGTTTCAACTTTAAAAGACTATCTCTACTTGTTTTTATTAAAAAAGCCTCGAACTAGTTCGAGGCTTTTTTAATAAATTAAAGAGAAATTATCCTAAGGATACACGTTTAAATTCAGTGATATTTACTTCACCATAACTTGCAACATACTTTGCAACTCTTACTTTATCGTCTTTGATAAAGTTTTGATCTAACAAGCATTGTTCTTGATCTAGTGTAGTGTTATCAGAAATGAATCGCTCCATTTTTCCTGGTAAAATTTTGTCCCAAATCTGCTCTGGCTTTCCTTCTGCTTTTAACTCTGCCTTAGCAGCATCTTCTGCTTTTGCTAAAGCTTCTTCAGTTAATTGTGCCATAGAAATATATTGAGGAATGTTTTTTAGAGTTTTCCCTAAACGACCTAATTCAATATTATCTTTTTCGATAACGGCAATTCTAGCTTCTGTTTCAGAGGCAACAAATGCAGCATCAAAATCTTTATAAGAAAGGGTTGTTGCTCCCATAGATGCAACTTGCATTGCAAGATCTTTTACCAAAACATCTGCATTGTCAACTTTCGCAGAAAGGCCTACAACAGCAGCAATTTTGTTAATATGCACATAGCAACCTACATAAGCAGCTTCCACTTTTTCAAATGCTTTTATGTCCAATTTTTCTCCAATAACTCCGGTTTGTTCAATTAGCTTGTCAGCGACTGTCATTCCTCCAAAATCAGCTGCTAAAAAGGCTTCTTTAGAGTCTTGAGTTAAAGCGATATCGCCAAACTGTCTAGCAAGTGCTAAAAAGTCTTCGTTTTTACCAACGAAGTCTGTTTCACAACCTAAAACAATAGCAACGCCCACTGTGTTGTCAGCATTTATTTTAGCAACGGCAGCGCCTTCTGAAGAGTCACGATCGGCTCTATTAGCGGCTACTTTTTGCCCTTTTTTTCGAAGGTTGTCAATGGCCTTGTCAAAATCACCCTCGGCTTCCACCAAGGCTTTTTTACAGTCCATCATTCCTGCACCTGTCGCTTGTCTTAATTTGTTTACTTCTGCAGCTGTTATCTTTATCATGATTTAATAGTTTAAAAAAAGTCGTTAAAATTTTCCGTGAGAAGAACTTAACGACTTTGTTATTGCTTAATTACTTATAATTAATTTTTTATTCTTTTTCTTCCTTAGTTTCTTCTACTGCTGGTGCATCTGCTGCTTTTTCAGCTTTAGGAGCTTCTGCTACTTTTTCAGCTTTAGGAGCTTCTGCTACTTTTTCAGCTTTAGGAGCTTCAGCTACTTTTTCAGCTTTAGGAGCTTCAGCTACTTTTTCAGCTTTAGGAGCTTCAGCTGATTTTTCAGCTTTAGGAGCTTCAGCTGCTTTCTCAGCATCTTTACTATCCTTATCAGCTTTTCTTTCAGCTAAGCCAAGAGCAATAGCATCGGTAACATTCGTAAGAATTTTATCGATAGATTTAGAAGCATCATCATTTGCAGGAATTACATAGTCCACTTGTCTTGGGTCTGAATTCGTATCAACCATTGCAAATATCGGAATGTTTAATTTTTGAGCTTCTTTGATTGCAATGTGTTCACGTTTAATGTCAATTACAAACAATGCTGCTGGAAGACGTGTCATATCAGAAATAGAACCTAAATTCTTTTCTAATTTTGCTCTCAAACGGTCTACTTGAAGACGCTCTTTTTTAGAAAGTGTTAAAAACGTACCGTCTTTTTTCATGCGGTCAATTGTAGCCATTTTCTTAACAGCTTTTCGAATTGTCACAAAGTTAGTTAGCATTCCACCAGGCCATCTTTCAGTAATGTAAGGCATGTTGACGTTTCCTGCTTTTTCAGAGACGATGTCTTTTGCTTGTTTTTTGGTCGCAACAAATAAGATTTTACGACCAGACGCTGCGATTTTAGCTAAAGCTTCAGAAGCTTCTTCTAGTTTTGCAGCTGTTTTATAGAGGTTAATGATATGTATACCATTGCGCTCCATGTAAATGTAAGGAGCCATGTTTGGATCCCATTTTCTTGTAAGGTGTCCAAAGTGTACACCATTGTCTAATAATTCTTTTACTTCTACTAATGCCATTTTGTAATAGTTTACGTTCTGTTGAATTAGCAATGCTTAAGCGGCTTTTATTTAAGGCCTTAAACATTTAGATGCTAAACTAAGTCTTAGTGGTTGGCCCACTATAGACAACAATAACTGGTTTAAATTTAAAATATTAACGTTTAGAGAACTGGAATTTTTTACGTGCCTTCTTCTGTCCGAATTTCTTACGTTCAACCATTCTAGGGTCTCTTGTTAATAAGCCTTCTGGTTTCAGAATACCTCTGTTTTCTTCATCTAATTCGCACATTGCACGAGATAAAGCTAAACGAACTGCTTCTGCTTGACCTGTTACACCACCACCAAATACATTTACTTTTACATCAAAGACACCTTCATTGTTAGTCAATGCTAACGGTTGGTTTACTTTGTATTGTAAAGTCGCTGTTGGAAAGTAAGTGTTTACATCTTTTTTGTTCACGGTAATAGTTCCTTTTCCTGTAGAAACATAAACTCGCGCTACGGCCGTTTTTCTACGACCAATTTTGTGAATAACTTCCATTAGTTAACTTCGTTTAAATTGATTGCTTTTGGTTTCTGTGCTTCATGAGAATGCGCAGCACCAACTACAACGTTTAGATTACGGAATAATGCAGCCCCTAATTTATTTTTAGGAAGCATTCCTTTAACTGATTTTTCAACTAACCTTGCAGGATCTTTAGAAAACATCTCTGTTGCAGTTAATGATCTTTGTCCACCTGGATAACCTGTGTGGCGGATATAGGTCTTCTCAGTCCATTTGTTTCCAGATAGATTTATTTTTTCTGAATTGATAACAATAACGTTATCCCCACAGTCCACGTGCGGAGTAAAGTTAGTTTTGTGCTTACCTCTTAAAAGTATTGCAATTTTAGAAGCTAAACGTCCTAACGTTTGCCCTTCTGCATCTACCAAAACCCATTCTTTATGAACGGTAGCCTTGTTAGCTGATATTGTTTTGTAGCTTAATGTATCCACACTAGTTATTTTTTCTAATTAAACATTCCTCCTTAAAAAAGAGTTTGCAAATCTACAATTATATATTGTTATTAACAAAATCTATTATGTCTTTTATTTTCAATTACTTTCATCGTATATTTTAACCTTGTCATACATTACATATTGTTAAATTCAATCCATTCAATAAAGTTTAACAAAGAATTTGATATGTTATAAAATTGAAGTTTCATATTTGTTTTCGTAATTAAATTATTTCCCCCCAAATTTATTTTAATTAGCGCCCTATGAAACCTACTCTGATTACCGTTATAGCCTTGGCTTTAAGTCTTAATTTAATGGCCCAAGAATCTATATCTTCAAATCCTAAAATCTACACTACCAACAACATTATAAGTGCTCTGCCTCCTAATATTGATGGAGTTTTAGAAGATTCTGTATGGGACTCTGTTGAATGGGGAGGTGATTTTATTGAGTTGTATCCAGACGAAAACACTCCACCTTCAGTTCAAACGAAATTTAAGATAGTGTATGATCAAAAGCATCTGTATATAGCATTGAAGGCTTTTGACCCAGCCCCTGAATCAATCACAGATCGCCTTTCCAGAAGAGATGTACTTGTGGGAGATCGCATTAATATTCTTATAGACAGCTATCACGATCTACGAACCGCTTTTTTGTTTACAGTAACTGCTGCAGGTGTAAGAGGTGATGAACTTATTACAGATAATGGAGATAATATTGACGCCAGTTGGAATCCTATATGGACTACCAAAGGTGTAATTGACAGTGATGGCTGGTCTGCGGAATTGAAAATTCCGTTAAGTCAATTACGATTTAGCAATGATATAGAACAGGTTTGGGGGTTGAACATATCTCGTAATTATTTTAAAAATAACGAAATTTCTAACTGGGACCGAATCCCCATAGGGTCAGCTGGCAGGGTTAGCGAAGCAGGAGAGTTACACGGGATTAACAATATAAAGCCTCAAAAACAAATTGAAATACAGCCATTTATAGTTACAAAGTTAGATCACTACAATGAAGAAGTTGGAAACCCCTACAGGGACGGAAAAGATTTTACATTTAACGCAGGTCTAGACGCAAAAATAGGAATCACAAATGACCTCACCCTTGATGTCACTATTAACCCTGATTTTGGACAAGTGGAAGCTGATCCTGCAGCAATTGCCTTGGACGGATTTGAGGTGTTTAACAGAGAACAACGCCCTTTTTTCGTTGAAAACAATAATATTTTCAATTTTCAAGTTACCAATACTCGGGATAACCTGTTTTTTTCGCGTCGGATTGGGCGCTCTCCACAATTGAGCTTAAACACACCAGAAGGGGCTTTTGTAGACCGCCCTCAAAATACAACTATTTTAGGCGCTGTAAAATTTAGTGGCAAAACAAAAAACGGCTGGTCTGTGGGGATACTAGAAAGCATGACTTCAAAAGAATATGCTAAAGTTAATTTTAATAACAAAACTAAAGAGATACTTGTAGAGCCCTTTACCAATTATTTTTTAGGGCGTGTTCAAAAAGACTTTAACAACAAAAATACTTTTTTTGGAGGCATCTTTACTGCAACTAACCGCTCTCTTGATTCGGAGGAGTCTGTCCTAAGAAAAGCGGCCTATTCAGGGGGGTTAGATTTTAAACATCAATGGCAAGAAAGAGCCTATTTTCTAGAAGCGAACATTGTCATGAGTCATGTTCTAGGAAGTAAAGAAGCGATAAAGAGCACACAAGAAAATATTGCCCATCTTTTTGGTAGAGTAGGCGCAAGCTATTTAGAGGTTGACCCCAATCGCACCTCACTTACAGGGACTGGAGGCCGCATTTTTTCAGGGAAGATTGGCGGGAAGCATTGGAATTATAGCACAGAGGTTAGCTGGGTTTCACCTGAGCTTGAATTGAATGATATTGGATTTTTAAGAACAACGGATGATATCTCTCAATATTCAATTGTAAAATACAGAATTATAAAACCCGTCGGAATTTTCAGAGACGCGGAATTGCAATTACGTCAATTCTCAAGCTTTGATTTTGGAGGTTATTTAAATAGTTTGGGCTCTCAGCTAAACGGCCTTTTTAATTTTACAAATAACTGGGGTCTCAATTTTGGTGTAAATTACACCCCTCAAAATTATTCAAATAGCGCATTAAGAGGCGGACCTAGATTTCGTTTTTCTGAAGGTAATTACCAGTACCTTTTTGCGTCATCTGATCGTAGAAAAAAAATACACGGAAGGTTGGGTGGGGTGCTTTCAAATTCAAAGTACAATAATACTTCTTTCTTTAGGATTGATGGGGCTATTAACTACCAGCCAACCAACGCTATTAACCTCTCTATCGCCCCCGAAATTAGCAATCGAAAAAGCAAAACTCAATATGTAACCCAATCTGTTTACGGGGCTGAAACCCGCTATATTTTAGGAACCATTGACAATCAAACGTTATCCGCATCCCTTCGGATAAACTATTCCATAAACCCTAATTTATCGATCCAATATTATGGGCAGCCGTTTATTTCTCGTGGGCATTTCAGCAATTTTAAATTCGTTACTAATCCCACTGCAGCAAAACTATCCGATCGTTTTCAAAGCTATGACTTAAGTCAAATTAAACTCATTAACGACCGTTATGAAATTGATGATAATAAAGACGGTGTTTTAGATTATGATTTTCAAGATCCAAATTTTTCGGTTGTCCGGTTCAATTCTAACTTGGTAGCCAGGTGGGAGTATATTCCAGGGTCGGAGTTGTTTTTAGTCTGGTCTCAAGGAGTAACTAGCAGCGTTTCACCCTCGAGTGGATTGTTTGAAGATCTTGAAACAGGTATTTTAGATCAACGTCCTCAAAATATTTTCTTACTGAAGCTCACCTATCGTTTTGTGATGTAAGTAAAATACCCTTCAAAAAACGATGTTTATTTCATAAAATTACATTGCTAAAATAGATTTTAGAAGTATCTTTGCGTCTCAAATGTGAAGAAATTTCACCTCTATGCCAAACACTACATATACATTGACTGCTCCGTCGTCATTCCTTGCTAATTTCAAGGCAGTGACCAAGATGGGCTTGTCCGTTAGTGTTGTGTTTTCATCTATAGCCGGATATTTATTAGCAGCAAAAATTGTTCACTTCCCTACTTTAGTACTGTTGGCAGTTGGGGGTTATTTTATGGTTGGAGCTTCTAACGTTTTTAATCAGATTATTGAGCGAGATTTAGATGCCTTGATGGATCGCACAAAAAACAGACCTATTCCAACGGGGCGCATGAGCGTCACTTATGCGTTTGTCTTAGCAGTGATTTTAACGGTTGCTGGCCTTTCCATCTTGTATAGTATTAATGAAAGAACTGCCATGTTTGGCGCGATATCAATTTGCTTGTACACAAGTGCTTATACGCCTTTAAAGACAAAGACGCCGTTATCGGTATTTGTTGGTGCGATACCTGGAGCGATCCCTTTTATGCTGGGGTGGGTAGCCGCCACTGGGAAATTTGGAATTGAACCCGGAGTATTATTTATGCTTCAGTTTTTTTGGCAGTTCCCACATTTTTGGGCCATAGGCTGGTTCCTGCATGACGATTATCAAAAAGCAGGATTCAATATGTTGCCAACAGGGAAACGCGACAAGGGCACTGCCCTTCAGTCTATTATTTACATTGCTTGGACACTGCTAATCTCTGTAGTACCTGCCTTTGGTTTTACAGGGTCCCTACGTCTTTCTGTACTGGCAGCAATTTTAGTTTTTGCTTGTGGCCTCATGTTTTTGTACTACGGCTTTCAACTTTTTAAAAATCAAACGGAAAAAGCAGCGCGACAATTGATGTTGGCTAGCGTTGTTTATATAACCGCCATTCAAATTATTTACGTTTTAGATAAATTTATTAGACTATGGATTTAACACAAGGACCTACACAGGAAAAACAAAAGCGCGCAAAAAAAATGATGCTATGGTTTGGGATTATTTCTCTAGTCATGTCTTTTGCAGGGCTTACAAGTGCCTTTATTGTGAGTAGCTCACGTGAAGATTGGTTAGCAAATTTCACATTACCTAGCGCCTTTACTTACAGTACTTTAATTATTATATCAAGTAGTGTTATGCTATTTTTAGCCAAGCAAACTTTAAAAAAGAATCAAGCGGCGGTTACCACTTCACTTTTAATTGGAGCCTTTATTCTTGGAATTGCATTTATTTACTCGCAAATACAAGGCTTTAACCAAATAATAGCATCCGGATATAATTTTACTGGGCCAACAAGTAACATCACTATGTCCTATATATATGTCATTGCAGTCGTTCATATTCTTCATGTTTTGGCAGGAATTATATGTCTATTTGTAGTCATTGTCAACCTGTTAAATAAGAAATATTCAAACGAAAATAAACTCGGGTTTGACCTGGCCTCTAATTTTTGGCATTTTGTAGATATTCTATGGGTGTACCTCTTTTTCTTTTTATATTTCTTTAACTAAATAAAATGCTTATTTTTGCACAACTCAAAAAATAAATTACCCTTATGGATTCTACAGTAGTTAGCACCGGAACAGAAGGAAAAACTTGGGGCGGAGGCAACCAACCGCTTAAGTCAAGTTATGGAAAAATGATGATGTGGTTTTTCATCGTTTCCGATGCACTAACCTTTTCAGGCTTTTTAGCAGCCTATGGATTTTCAAGATTTAAGTTTATTGACTATTGGCCTATAGCTGATGAGGTCTTTACGCACGTTCCATTTTTGCATGGACAAGAACTTCCAATGATTTACGTTGCTTTTATGACATTTGTTTTGATTATGTCATCTGTAACTATGGTTTTAGCCGTTGATGCAGGTCACGAAATGAAAAAAAACAAAGTCATCTGGTACATGTTTTTCACTATTATTGGGGGCGCTATTTTTGTGGGTTCACAAGCATGGGAATGGGCTACATTCATTCAAGGAGATTATGGAGCGGTACAAACCAAAGGGGGAAATATCTTACAGTTTGGAGAATATAAAACAATTGACGGCGATTTAGTATTTAAGCGAGTAGCTGTTGAAGAATTTACCACAGCTTCCCATACAGAGCGCACACAGCATGAGAACAAAAATGGACTCTGGTTTGTAGATGAAGGTGCCTTACCTGCATTTTCTGTAAATGATGTATATCACGGACTTGAAGCACACGCTTCTATATTAGTACGAACGCAAACCATCAACGAAAAAGGTGAGAAAACAGTGCTTTCTAGAGAAGCTTCTTTAGCTCAAGTTAAGAATAACGGAAAGCGTTATGTAAAAGGCGCGAATCTAGAAGTTAATGAATACGGAGCACCGCTGTTCGCAGATTTCTTTTTCTTTATTACAGGCTTCCACGGCTTTCACGTCTTGTCGGGAGTTATTATTAATATCATTATTTTCTTTAATGTTATTATTGGAACGTACGAGCGTAGAAAAAACTACGAAATGGTAGAAAAAGTAGGTTTATATTGGCACTTTGTAGATTTAGTTTGGGTATTTGTATTCACATTCTTTTACCTAGTTTAATTATATAATTTTTTTAAAATGGCAGATCACGCACATAAATTAGAAATTTTTAGAGGCTTAATTAAGTTTAAGTCTAACACACAGAAAATTTGGGGAGTTCTTATATTACTCTCTATTATTACAGCAGTAGAAGTTGTTTTAGGTATCTACAAACCGGCTTCTTTAATGACTCCCTCAATGACGCCTTTTGAAGGGGGCTTTGGAGCGCTTTTCGGGAACATAGTCTTTTCAGGATTTATTTACATGAAAAGTTTAAACTTGTTGTTTATTGTCCTTACTATTATAAAAGCATACTATATTGCTTGGGACTTCATGCACTTACGTGACGAAACAAAAGCACTCCGAAGATTAGTTGTTTGGACTACAATCTTTTTAATATCATACCTTCTCTTTATATTACTTCAAGAAGCTGGTTATATTGAATCTGTTTATACAAATGGACACGTGAAACGCGACTTTTAAAAAATAGATAAATATTAACATTTAAAGGCGGCTTATTTAGGCCGTCTTTTTTATTTTTGTACTATGAATATCACTAAATATAAAAAGCCATTTGTGCTCATAGTACTGTTTTTTTTACCAGTAGTGTTTTTGTTGTTCTTATATCCTTCAAAACACAACTATACGACACTTGATATTCTTAAGAAAAATCTGCCAGAACTCACTAATTTCGTTGATAAGAATGGAGAGGACTTACGCTTAGAAAACCACCTTACAGTATTAGGGTTTTTAGGCGAGACTCCCTTGGACCATGCTATTTTAGCTCTCAACCTCAAAGAACTTGTATATGATAAATTCAGAGGTTTTAAGCGTTTTCAGATAATAATTCTAGTGCCTGAATCTGCAAAGGCTCAAGTAGCGGTACTGGAAAAAGAATTGAATCAATATGAATTTTTAAGTTATTGGACGTTTGGCTTTGGCACCAAAGAAGACGTATTGTCGGCCTACCAAGAACTCAAAATATCTTCTGTTTTAGATGCTAGTCTAAAAACGTCAGATGTTTTTATTATTGATAAAGAACGAAACCAAAGAGGACGTTTGGACGATCGTGATAAAAATGAAATAAAAAGAAACTCACCTATTTACGGACTCAGTTCATATGACTGTCTTGAAGTTTCCGTATTAAAAAATAAAATGAGTGAAGATGTGCGAATTCTGTTTACAGAGTACCGTCAAAAGAGAAAAGGAAATTTTAATTCTACGAGTCGTAGAGCAGACGATCTAAAAGGAGATGAAAAAAACTAATTATTCATATGTTGGCGTTTCATTTATTATTTTAATTTTTGGAATTATTGTGATTCCAAGAATTGTAAATCGGATTCAAAATAAGGATGTTACGCGCTCTGAGAGTCGAAGCAAAGACCTCAAGTTGACCATTGCGAATCAAACTCCCCTTTCCTATCTTGTTATAAACGGTCAGAAAAAAAAAGTAATGCCATTTAGTTTTATTAATCAAAATGGAATGTTGGTTTCAAATAAAGATTATAATGGGAAAGTATATCTGGTCGAATTCTTTTTTTCTACATGCCCAACAATTTGCCCTAGGATGACAAAAAATCTAGTTGACATTCAAAACACATTCCCGCAACATAGTAATTTTGGAATTGCGTCTTTCACCATTAATCCAGATTTTGATACTCAAGAAGTCCTCAAGCAGTATGCTGAAAACAACGGAGTTACTAATCCTAATTGGAATTTTATGACCGGTGACAAAGAAGCTATTTATAACCTTGCAAACTCAGGGTTTAACTTGTATGCAGCTGAGGTTGAAGGTGCAGCTGGGGGGTTTGAGCACTCCGGAAACTTTGCACTTATTGATAAAGAAGGGTATATTCGCTCCAGAACGGATGCTTTTGGAAACCCCAAAATATATTATAAAGGAATTATTAGTCAAGCGGAGCAATTTGACGAAGACGGAGACTCTGAAGATATTACGGCACTGAAAGAAGATATTTTAAAATTACTAGGCGATGAAAAATAAATCAAAAATAATGAAAAGTAAGTACCAGTTTTGGGCTAATGTGGTGTCGGTAGCAATTCCTGTTGTCGTTGCACTTTTGTTTAAGGTTCGTCTTCCCAATGTTGAGCCACTATCTTTTTTACCTCCGATTTATGCCTCTATAAATGGCGTAACAGCTCTTTTATTAGTATCTGCCTTGATTGCTATTAAAATCAATAAAAGGCAATTGCATGAAACGTTAATGAAAACGGCAGTAGTTTGTTCCTTGTTATTTTTGGTAATGTATGTGGCTTATCATATGACTAGCGATTCCACTAAATTTGGTGATGTAAATTTTGATGGTCTAAGGTCTGAAATTGAAGCCATTAAATTAGGAGCGTCCCTTTATGTCTACCAATTTATCTTATTAACTCACATACTACTTTCTATTATTGTAATCCCGTTGGTCTTAATAAGCTATCTAAGGGCTTATTTAGGGGAGTACGATTTACATAAAAAAATAGTTAAGTTTGCCTACCCTATTTGGCTTTATGTGGCTGTAACTGGCGTAATAGTTTATGTAATGATTTCACCTTATTATGTCTAAGTTTTGAAAACAAAATTCTTATTTATTCTTATTTTAATATCGTCTGTTAATTTAAATGCACAATGTGCCATGTGCAGAGCCGTCTTAGAAAGTGAGGTGGGTCAAGCGACCGCGAAAGGAGTTAACAATGGAATTGTGTACCTTATGGTAATCCCTTATATATTAATTGGCGGACTATCCTTTTATCTTTACCGTTATTTAAGAGAAAGTAATAAGTAAAACTAAAAATTAACTAAATCAGATAGTGGAGTTTCCAATACTTTTGATATTTTTGAAAGTGTCATTAAGGTAATATTTCGTTTTCCATTTTCAATGTTAGAATAACTTCCACTATCCATATCGCATCGCTCTGCAATTATTTTTTGTCGCAATTGTTTTTGCTGACGAATCATCCTTAGGTTTTGGCCAAATAACTTTAAAATTTCATGATCTTTCTTAAACGTCTCCACAGCTTTATGTATTTTAAATGACAATTTGTTTCCCGAAAATTAAATCATTTATACCAAACAACCGCCACTTATGACTAAAAATACGCAATTTTTAACATATATCCCACTATATTGCAATATATTTTCAGTAAACATTTAATAAACCACTGCTTTAGAGTATATAGTTTTATTATGCAATTAAATCTCAGTCAAACTACTCTGATTTTAACATTATTTTTTAACTACTTAATGTAACAAAGTTTAGTTTTAGTAGTCTTATTTAAGATAACCGAATTCACTACGACCCTATGTTAGAAATAAAACAACTTCATAAGTCCTATGCCATTGGCGATTCGAGCCTACACGTTCTTAAAGGAATTGACCTTTCTGTAGCCCAAGGCGAGATGGTTGCTATTATGGGATCTTCAGGATCAGGGAAATCAACTCTTTTGAACATCATAGGCATGTTAGACGAAGCAGATGGAGGCGAGTATATACTAGATCAAGTACCCATCAAAAATTTGACAGAAAAGAAAGCCGCGATCTATCGCAATAGATTTTTAGGTTTTATATTTCAATCGTTTAACTTGATTAACTATAAGAACGCTCTTGAAAATGTGGCTCTCCCTTTATATTATCAAGGCCTCAAACGAAAAGAGCGTCAAGAAAAAGCGCGTTTTCATCTTCAAAAAGTTGGGCTTCTAGATTGGCAAACTCACTTGCCAAGTGAGCTGTCAGGAGGACAAAAACAACGTGTTGCAATTGCCCGGGCTTTGGCATCCAATCCTAAATTATTATTGGCAGACGAACCTACAGGTGCTTTAGACACAACAACATCAGGCGAAATAATGGCTTTTTTACAGCAACTCAACGATGAGGGTAAAACCATTTTGATCGTAACTCATGAAGAAGACATTGCCGCGATGTGTAAACGAATAATCCGTTTACGTGATGGTGTTGTTTTGGAAGACAAAAAAGTAACCCAAGTTATAGTAGAATCACATGTTTGATATAGATCTATGGCGCGAAATTTTTCAAAGTATTAATAAAAACCGGACACGAAGTTTGTTATCGGGGTTTACGGTAACCTTTGCTATATTACTATTCACGATTTTGTTTGGGCTTGCCAATGGGCTTAACAATACTTTTAGCGAAACTTTTGTTGATGAAGCTTCAAACGCTATATTTATAAGAACAGGAAAGACCTCTAAGGCTCATAAAGGATTACAGGCCGGTCGACGTATTCAACTCAAAAACCAAGATTTTACTTATATTAAAGAAGACTTTGACACTGAAACCGAGTACATAGCTTCGAAAGTATTTAAAAATATAACGGCCAGTTATAAAAATAAAAAAAATAATTACTCTTTAATAGCCGTTAACCCAGACAATCAGTATGTCGAAAAATCTAAGGTCTATTCAGGGCGCTATGTCAACCAACTAGATATCGATAACCAAACCAAGGTGATTGTTATAGGAAAATTGGTTGAAGAAGAACTATTTTCAAGAACACCTGCTTTGGGTAAAAACATTAATTTGAGTGGGATTTCCTATAAAGTAGTTGGAGTGTTTTCTGATGACGGTGGGGATGATGAAGAACGAATTATTTATATGCCCTTGAGCACGGCTCAACAAATTTATGGAAACAATGATTTTCTAGATCAAATTAATCTCACCTACAACCCTAACTTTGACTACAATGAAGCAATTGATTTTGGGCTGGATTTAGAAAAAAAATTAAAAGAACGTTTTAACGTAGCCCCAAATGACCAGCGTGCTGTAAGGGTATTTAATAGAGCGATGCAAAATAAAGGGATTAATCAAATGACCTCTGTTTTAGGGGTTTTGATATTAGTAATTGGAATGGGAACTCTTATTGCGGGGGTTGTAGGAATCAGTAACATCATGATTTTTATTGTTAAAGAACGCACTAAAGAAATT
>Ga0209712_10000600_pt1 | contig 31464 bp, 34 predicted proteins | sample ArcOceMetagenome_FD_187443 | JGI IMG/M metagenome (GOLD analysis project Ga0209712, IMG submission 187443) | Marine eukaryotic phytoplankton communities from Arctic Ocean - Arctic Ocean - Greenland ARC118M Metagenome (SPAdes) (version 2) | ecosystem: Environmental > Aquatic > Marine > Oceanic...
GGTACGGCCAATGTGAAAGTAAACTCTGCAATTGCGATTTTGCTCGAAGAGGGCGATGCCGCAGATGCGACTGTTGCACCGTCAGCCCCGGCTGTAGTGGCCGCTGACGTAATGGCAGCGCCTGCTGTGCAAGCTTCTGCGCCTGCAGCCCCTGTGGCCGCAAGCGGGACCCGCATCTTTGCCTCTCCTTTGGCGCGGCGTATCGCGGCAGACAACGGCTTGGACTTAACCGCCATCACCGGATCCGGCCCTAAAGGCCGCATCGTTAAAGCAGACCTGAGCACCGCTGTCGCCCCTTCGGCTGCGGCGGCTCCTGTATCTGCCGTGACCATGCCAACATCGGCCAATGCAGCCGCTGTTGAAGCCATTTATCAAGGTCGCGGGTTCAAAACTGTGCCGCTTGACGGTATGCGCAAGATCATTGCCTCCCGTCTGACTGAGGCCAAGCAAACCATCCCGCATTTCTACCTGCGCCGGGACATTGGCTTGGACAAGCTTCTTCGGGTGCGCGGTGAGATCAATAAAGGTCTAGAGGCCCGTGGAGTTAAAACCTCCATGAATGATTTCATCATCAAAGCCTGCGCACTTGCGCTGCAAAAAGTACCTACTGCCAATGCCGTTTGGGCCGGTGATAGGGTTCTGCAGATGGAAGCGTCAGATATTTCTGTGGCCGTGGCCATTGAAGGTGGCTTATTCACACCTGTCTTGCAAGACGCTGAGGCAAAACCCTTGTCGCAGCTGGCTGTTGAGATGAAAGATTTGGCCGCTCGGGCGCGTAATCGCAAATTGGCGCCGCATGAATATCAAGGTGGAAGCTTCTCAATCTCTAACCTTGGCATGATGGGCATCGACAATTTTGACGCCGTGATCAACCCACCACAAGGTGCAATCTTGGCTGTGGGCGCTGGTAAAAAACGCCCTGTCGTGCTCGACGACGGTAGCCTGTCGGTGGCAACTGTCATGTCAGTAACCATGTCTGTAGATCACCGGGTGATTGATGGGGCTTTGGGCGCTGAATTGCTCAATGAGATTGTAAATTATCTTGAAAACCCGCTTTCTATGCTGGTCTAAAGCACAGGTCACAACAAAAAATCACGGCGCAGAACACTCTGCAGCCGGGTTTTTTATCGTCATAAGGCTCATTTATCCCAAAAGTTGGTCCATCATCACCGAAGGCTGGTCACAACCCGCATTGCCTACAATCTTGGCAGGAACACCCGCTACTGTTTTGCACGGTGGCACCTCATGCAGCACCACCGAGCCCGCCGCAATGCGGCTGCAATGGCCCACTTTGATGTTGCCCAAAACTTTAGCTCCTGCTCCAATCATGACACCGTCGCCAATTTTAGGATGGCGGTCATCATCTTGCTTGCCAGTGCCGCCTAGGGTCACGGAATGCAGCATAGAGACATTGTTGCCCACAACCGCTGTTTCACCAATTACGATGGAATGGGCATGGTCAATCATCAACCCTTTGCCGATCATCGCCGCGGGGTGAATATCAATCCCAAAGACTTCTGAGATGCGCGATTGGAAGAAATAGGCCAAATCTTTGCGGCCAGACATCCAAAGGAAATGGCCAACACGATAAGATTGAATAGCTTGAAACCCTTTGAAAAACAACAAAGGTTGGGTCAGGTTGTGGCACGCCGGATCGCGGTCGCGTACCGCCACAAGATCTGCCCGCGAAAACGCGCTCAAACCACCCTCTTTGATCGCATGATCCGAGATTTCGCGCAACATTTGCTCCGGCATCTCCGTTGAGGCTAGTTTTAACGCGATACGGTACGACAGCGCACTGTCTAGCGAACTGTGATGCAGAATGCTAGAATGGATCATCGCACCCAAGAGCGGCTCTTTTTCCAACGCGCATTGCGCTTCCAGTACCATTTTATCCCAAACCGGGTCCAATGTTCCAAATTCTAAAGCAGTCTGTGCCATAGTCTTACCCCTCAATTGAGCTCCCTCGGTATCAACAAGATATGAGGATTACAAAGATTTTCAACCATAGGCGTTAAACAATAAAGCTTTGCTGGCGATACAGCCCCGACCCAAACTGTCCGATATCTGTGCAATTTGCACCTCACATTGGCCAGTGGCAGCATCCTGAGCGATCATGGCAGCCTCATAGCCCCAATTGGGAACGCTCACCTTTACGTCCCGCAAAACAGTAGCGCCCGAAAAGACCTTCACAAGATAGCGCTCTGCGATTTCTGACAGGGGTATTTCTGCTAATTTCCAGGGGTCCCCATCAATGCGCGCCGGCCGAATCCAAGAGAATATGATATCCTGACCCTGATGGGCGGCACTCACATGAACTGTCGCATTGTGGCGCAGCCCGTTGCCTGCGCAAGGTGGTCTTGACTGAGTTTATAGCTCAAATCCGAATACCGCCACGATGCAAGACCAATTGTGAAATACTGCTAAAGATTGCGCCCCGAGGCCCGAATATTCTCTTGCTTTGGCGCGCCGTTCAGCAAAACGAAATAAGAGCCAGCGGGCCAAACTTTGGGCATCAAAACGTCACGGCCCAACTGACTGCGCATTCCCCGTGACAGGATGTAGGCATTCGGCGACAAAAGATCGGCCGTTTGAAAATGAAACACCTCACAATTGTCCTGCGATTTATCTCCGATCGCGGCGAGGTTTGGCCCTGCCAAAAGCCGCTGCACACTCACACTCGACCGCGCACCGCGTCAGATCCACCTTCAGCGCGTCCCCACAGTCCACAACACCCGGGCTGGCGCCCGAAGTGGCGTTTGGGTTCCCCCACCCAAAGGATTGCGGCCCACGACAGAAGGGTGTTGAGCCTGTAATCAGCGTCATGTCCAGACGAATAAGACGCGATAGAGTCCCGACCATGTATCCACAGTGACAGCCAAATAGGGCGCATGCTGGATTTGAGAGCCCGTTACGAGGGGCAAATATATGAACAGCGCCCCGGACCAGCGGAGGTCACGCGCGCTTATTGGTTACGCTCTACTTCGATTTTGCGCCAAGCCGCGACGTTGCGGTTGTGCTCTTTGAGGGTCACAGCAAAAGTATGACCACCCGTGCCGTCGGCGACAAAAAATATATAATCCGTCTCCGTCGGGGAAACAGCGGCCTGAAGGCTCGCAAGGCCAGGATTGGCAATGGGTGTTGGCGGCAAGCCCCGGTTCACATAAGTGTTCCAAGGGGTATCACGGCGTAGTTCACTTTTGCGCAAGCCACGGCCCAAGGGGCCTTTGCCCAAAGTAATGCCATAAATAACAGTTGGATCGGTTTGCAACGGCATGCCCTTGTCCAAACGATTGGCAAACACCGAGGCCACCTGAAACCGCTCATCAAAAAACCCGGTCTCTTTTTCGATAATTGAGGCAAGCACCAAAAGCTGGTCAATAGTTTCGACAGGTGTTGTGTCATCGCGTGTGGCCCAAACATCTGCCAAGCGACCTTCTTGCGCCAACGCCATTCTGGACAGGATATCAACCCGCAGATCACCAGTTCTTATTTCATAGCTGTCAGGCGCCAGAGACCCTTCGGCGGGCACTTCCGGGATATCTCCGGTCAAAATATCAATCGATTTCAGCGCTTCCACGACTTGCCAGCTGGTGGTGCCCTCGGAGGCTGCCACCCGCATGCGGGTATCATTGAGCGTTACCACACGAGAATAAGCGTCCGGAATAGCATCATCAGCCGGATTGAAGCGCGCAACTTCTTTATAGGCATTAGTGGCAGGATCCAGTTCACGCACCAATACTGTGGTGCGAGTCACACCGACCCGGTACACCACTTCCGTGCCGCATGTATTACGTCCACTGGTGGTGATTTGGTCGGCAATCTCAGCCATGGAAGCCGCCGCAGGAATACGAAAACTGCCAGCCTTCAAATCTCCAGATTTATCAGTGTAATCAACACCAACATGAAACAGTTTTTGACTTGTCACGGCTCCTTGCACACTCAATTGCCCAGCGACTCTGGACATGGAACTGCCCGGCTCAACCTTCAGGCAAATAGCTTCCGCCAAGGGACCCGGCTTGTAATATTGAGATTTCAGCAAAGTTATTAATCCGCCAAGCAGGAATAATACCACAACAGAAATCGTAAGAGCATTGGAAGCGATGTTCCGCCACATGTTACTTATATTTCCCAAAAACAACACTGGCATTGGTGCCGCCAAATCCAAAGGAATTTGACAGCGCAATCGTGATGTCCCGCTCTACTTTCACGTTGGGCGCCAGATCAATCAAAGTCTCAACGGCGGGATTGTCGAGGTTGATCGTCGGCGGCGCCACTTGATCCCGAATCGCCAGAATGCTAAAAATAGCCTCAATAGCCCCTGCAGCCCCTAGCAAATGCCCGGTCGAGGATTTTGTTGAAGACATGGTGACACGCGATACAGAATCACCCAACAACCGCTCAACAGCGGCCAATTCGATGGTGTCGGCCATGGTCGAGGTCCCATGGGCGTTGATGTAATCGATATCTGACGGCTGAAGACCTGCGTTTTTCAAAGCGGCCCGCATAGAGCGCTCGCCGCCTTCACCAGTCTCAGAAGGCGCGGTGATGTGATAGGCATCGCCTGACATTCCGTAGCCCAGAACTTCTGCATAGATTTTCGCGCCGCGCGCCTTAGCGTGCTCCAGCTCTTCAAGAACCACAACACCGGCCCCCTCGCCCATCACAAATCCGTCTCGGTCAATATCATAGGGGCGGCTGGCTTTGGTGGGATCGGATTCACCTTTGGTCGACAGCGCTTTGCATGCGTTGAAGCCCGCGATGCCAATTTCACAGATTGAGCTTTCAGCCCCGCCTGCCAACATGACATCCGCATCACCAAACATAATCAAACGGCTGGCATCTCCAATGGCATGCGCGCCAGTGGAACAAGCCGTCACAACCGCATGGTTGGGGCCTTTAAATCCAAATCTAATACTCACATGGCCAGATACAAGATTGATCAAAGCCCCAGGAATGAAGAACGGTGACACCCTGCGTGGGCCTTTTTCCTTGATGAGCAATGCGGTGGCGGCAATGGTTTGCAGCCCTCCGATACCAGAACCGATCATCACTCCCGTGCGCTCACGATCCGCGTCAGCTTCCGGCATCCAGCCACTGTCGTGCACGGCCTGCTGAGCTGCTGCCACCCCATACAAAATAAAATCATCTACTTTGCGCTGTTCCTTGGCCGCCATATAGGTGTCACTATTAAAAGTGCCATTGGTTCCGTCGCCCAAGGGCACTTCACAGGCATATTTGGTGACCACTTCGCTTGTGTCAAATTTCTGAATGAGACTCGCGCCGGATTGACCTGCGAGCAAACGCTCCCAAGTTGCTTCTACCCCATCCGCAAGAGGGGATACCATTCCAAGCCCAGTAACTACGACACGCCGCATCTTGATCTCCAATTTTGATCTCTGTACCAACTATGGCCCAAACCAATCAAGAGGTCAGCCCCAATTTATCACCTATTTAGATAATGGAAACGAAAACGGCATCCGAAATGGGATGCCGCAATCAAAACTCAATGGTCAGTACTTAGACTGCTGCGGAGATATGCTTTACAGCATCGCCGAAAGTCTGAATTGTTTCAGCAGCGTCATCAGGAATTTCAATTCCGAATTCCTCTTCGAAAGCCATTACCAATTCAACTGTATCAAGGCTATCTGCGCCGAGATCATCGATGAAGGATGCATTTTCAACAACTTTATCTTCTTCAACACCTAGGTGCTCTACAACGATTTTCTTAACGCGGTCAGCGACATCGCTCATATCTCAGGTCCTTATTCGTTCCTGGGCCGTGGCCCGTGGTTCTCCGCAGTAGAACTGCGATCTTGAGGTGCTTCAAGAATGAAGCGGTGGATCCCCGTTCGTTTATGGGGCGATGTGCACAGATCAGCGTCCAAAACACTTCGTTCCGCCGCCTATAGCACAGGTTTGCCTAAGGGCAAATGTTTTGTCGTAAGCAAGTCTAAATCGGCATAAAGCCACTAAAGCATAGCCATGCCACCATTAACATGCAACGTAGCACCCGTCATGTAGGCTGCTTCTTCGCTGGCCAGATATAATGCCGCCGCCGCAATTTCACTGGCTGTGCCCATGCGCCCAGCAGGCACTTGAGTCAAAATTCCAGATTTTTGATCATTGGTCAATTTGTCGGTCATCGCAGTTGTGATAAAGCCCGGCGCCACACAGTTCACTGTGATGCCGCGTGTTGCCACTTCATAAGCCAATGACTTGGACATCGCCACGACACCCGCTTTTGACGCGGCATAATTGGCCTGCCCGGGATTGCCAGTCGCACCTATGATAGAAGACACATTGATAATGCGGCCCCAACGCGCTTTCATCATGCCGCGCAGCACACCTTTGCACAGACGCATGGTGCTAGTGAGGTTAATATCCAAAACCAACCCCCACTCATCATCCGACATGCGCATGAATAGGTTGTCGCGGGTCACGCCAGCGTTATTGACCAAAATGTCAACGCTGCCCATGGCCTCAGCCGCTTGTTTCGGCAAGGCGGTGACCGCTTCTGCGTCTGACAAGTTGCACGGCAAAACATGCGCCCGATCCCCCAGTTCAGCCGCTAAAGCTTGCAAGGGTTCCACCCGCGTGCCAGAGAGCGCAACAGTTGCGCCAGCCGCATGCAAAATTTTTGCAATCTCGCCGCCAATCCCACCTGAGGCGCCCGTGATTAATGCTTTTTTTTCATCCAAACGAAACATGTGATTCTCCTAAGTTCGACGTCAATTATAACAGGCTGAGATACAAAATTCTAATTCTGCACCTCGGGCCTGCCATCGTGTCAAAATTTTATTAAGCTTTCAGCGCCAAAGCCTTGGCTATATTTTCGGGCGATCCGATGGCTTGGCAAGTCAATGCGCGGTCAATCCGCCGAATCATACCCGACAGAGCTTTGCCCGCGCCAATTTCCCAAACCTCAGTCACACCCTCAGAGGCCAAATACATCACAGATTCGCGCCAGCGCACCGCGCCCGTGACCTGCTCAACAAGCAAGGAACGTATCATAGCGGGATCACTCACTGCCGAAGCCAGCACATTTGACACCAAAGGTAAAGCCGGCGCTGCAATATCAACTTCAGCAAGAGCCAAGGCCATGCGTTCAGCCGCAGGCTGCATCAATGCACAATGAAACGGAGCGCTAACCGGCAGCAAAACCGCCCGTTTCGCCCCGGCCTCCTTGGCTAAATCAAGAGCACGTTCCACAGCCGCACGATGGCCAGAGACCACCACTTGTCCCGGATCATTGTCGTTGGCTGCTTGGCAAACGTCACCTTGTGCGGCGACCTCAGCCAGGGCTGTCACAGCGGCAAAATCCATCCCCAAAATCGCAGCCATAGCGCCAACTCCAACAGGAACGGCCTCTTGCATTGCTGTTCCGCGGATCCGCAACAATCGCGCGGTGTCAGCAATAGAGATGGCTCCAGCGGCCGCGAGGGCAGAATATTCGCCCAAGGAATGACCCACTACAAATGAGGCCGTATCCAAGGCCATACCTTCCGCCTGCAAGGCCCGCAAAGCGGCAAGCGATGTGGCCATCAAGGCGGGTTGTGCGTTAGCAGTGAGAGTTAAGGTTTCAATGTCACCCTCCCAAATCAGGCCAGAAAGATCTTGCCCCAGCGCATCGTCGACCTCATCAAAAACAGCCTTAGCAACCGGATAGTTGGCGGCCAGAGCCTGCCCCATGCCAATTGTTTGAGCCCCTTGGCCCGGAAAAACAAATGCGCGCATAATATATCCTCTTTCGAAACTTTGGTTGTTCTTGGCATATCTTCTGTCTAGGCATCGCGCAACGCTTCACCTGCGCCCCAAGCCGCAGGGCGCCAAAATATCACCCTGCCCGCCTGAACTTCAGGCACCCAGCCCACCGGACAACAAACCGGTTAATACTTACGATTCAGGCACCAATTTCCTTGCACATCAGCAGCACTTATGGCAAACGCAGCCATCCGCAGAATAAATTTTCCCGTGCGGCCTCTCGTGATCAGACTGCGGTCAAACCTCTGATCTTTGAAGCGCACCTAAAAAAACAGGAAAGCACATGTCATTTTATGAGCATGTCTTTATCATGCGTCAGGACTTGTCGAACACACAGGCTGAAGCATTGATTGAAGAATTTTCCAATGTTCTGAGCGAAAATGGCGGTTCCGTCGTAGAGCATGAATATTGGGGCGTCAAAACCATGGCGTACAAAGTTAACAAAAACCGTAAAGGCCACTACGCCTTTCTTAAAACAGACGCTCCTTCCGCTGCTGTGCAAGAAATGGAACGCCTGATGGCTTTGCATGAAGACGTCATGCGCTTGTTGACCATCCGGGTGGACGGCCATGAGGAAGGCCCATCCGTTCAAATGCAAAAACGTGACGACCGCGGTGATCGTGGCGAACGCCGCGAACGTCGGACATAAGGAGCGCTAAGTTATGGGAACAAAACCATTTTTCCGCCGCCGGAAGGTCTGCCCTTTCTCTGGTGATAATGCCCCGAAAATCGATTACAAAGACACACGTTTGCTTCAGCGCTATATCTCTGAGCGCGGCAAAATTGTGCCGTCTCGTATCACCGCAGTCTCTGCAAAGAAACAACGTGAATTGGCTCGCGCCATCAAACGTGCTCGTTTCTTGGCCTTGCTGCCATACGCTGTGAAATAGGGAGCCAAGCACATGCAAATTATCCTTATGGAACGCGTGGCCAAATTAGGCCAAATGGGCGATGTCGTAAATGTAAAACAGGGGTTCGCTCGAAACTTCCTAATTCCAACTGGCAAAGCAATGCGCGCCTCTGAAGCAAATATTACGAGCTTCGAAGCGCAAAAATCTCAGATGGAAGCACGCAATCTGGAAACCAAATCTGAGGCAGAAGCTTTGGCTGTGAAACTGAACGGTCAGCAATTTATTGTGATTCGTTCTGCTTCCGATGCGGGTTCGCTTTACGGGTCAGTCACAACACGTGACGCCGTAGAAGCTGCATCTGCCGCTGGTTTCAGCCTCGACAAGAAGCAGGTTATTCTGATGGCGCCGATCAAAGATCTGGGCATCCATGACCTTTCTGTGCGTCTGCACCCTGAGGTCGAAAGCAAAATTGAGTTGAACGTTGCACGTTCGCCTCAAGAAGCTGAGCTTCAAGCTGCTGGTAAATCCATCCAAGATCTGGCTGCTGAAGAAGAAGCTGCAGCCGAGTTCGAAATTCAGGAGCTCTTTGATGATATCGGCTCTGCAGGCATGGACGACTTTGGTGAGGATGCGCCCAAAACTGCATCAGCAGAAGCGTCTGACGAAGACGAAGCTTAACCCCTTCTATCTTTGCTAAAGAAATGAGCGCCGCCTTACATTAAGGTGGCGCTTTTTCTTTGTCTGATACAGATCGAGGATATGAAATCCCCTTACCCACAAGGCCTGCACAGTTCGCTACACGCAAAAGAACGATCAAGCCGCCAGACCCTCGGTTCAATTCTATCCGTGATGATTTAGGGGGGGCGTCTTGACACCCACAGTGGGGTGGAAGCCTGCACCCGATCTTCATGAGACCGGACGCAGGGAATGACTTAAAGCTTTACTCTTCTTCGAGGGCTTCAACGGCTTTTTGCAGCTCGTCTTTTGTGATCACTTTGTCTGTCACTTTTGCAAGTTCAAACACATAATCAACCACTTTATCTTCAAACAAAGGCGCACGCATTTGCTGCTGCATTTGCTGATTCTGTTGCACAAACTCAAAGAACTCACGCTCTTTACCTGGATACTGACGCGCTTGGTTCATCATCGCTTGAGTCATTTCAGCGTCGGTCACTTGGATCTCAGCTTTTTGACCCATTTCGGCTAACAGCAGACCGAGGCGCACGCGGCGGTCGGCCAATGAGTTGTGCTCATCAGTTGGTGTCACTTCAGGATGATCATGGCCCTCAATTTCAGGGTTTTCATCATGCCACAGCTGATGCGCAATTTGGCTAGCTTCGGCTTCTACCAATGATGGTGGAAGTTCGAATTTCACCATTTTGTCGAGAGCATCAAGCAAACCACGTTTTTGGATCTCACGGGCAGCGCCTGCATATTCAGCTTCCAGACGTTCAGAAATCTGAACTTTCAGCGCAGCCAAATCTTCGGCACCAAATTTCTTGGCCATATCATCGTTGATCTCTACCGCTTTTGGTGCTTTGATAGCTTTTATTTTGCATTCAAAAACAGCGTCTTTGCCGGCAAGGTTTTCAGCGCCATATTCAGCTGGGAAAGCTACTTTAACTTCAATATCTTCGTCGACCTTGGCACCTATCAATTGGGCTTCAAAACCGGGGATGAAGGAATTAGAACCCAAAACCAATGGGTAATCTTCAGCAGTACCGCCTTCGAAAGGCTCGCCGTCAACTTTACCGAGGAAATCTATAGTCACTTGATCGCCGTCTTTAGCTTTTGAGCCTTTTTTGCGATCTGCGAAGTCTTGAGCTGTTTCAGACAAGTTTGCCAAAGCTTCATCAACAGAAGCGTCATCAGCTTTTGTAATCAATTTTTCGAGTTTGATCTTTTTCAGATCAACTTCTGGGATGGTTGGCAGCGCTTCGTAAGACATCTCAACATTGATGTCGTCGCCCTCTTTCCAGTCATCATTTGTCATTTTAACCGCAGGCTGCATGGCAGGGCGATCGCCGCTGTCTTCAAAATGCTTAGCCATGGCGCTATCGATGCTCTCTTGCATCGCTTCGCCCATCAAACGCTGACTATATTGTTTTTTCAGCAAGGCCATAGGGACTTTACCCTTACGAAAGCCCTTCATTTCAATGTCGGGCCGGGCTTCTACCAGCTTCTCGTCAACTTTTGTAGCCAACTCGGCGGCTGTTACAACGATGTTATAACCGCGTTTCAAGCCTTCGTTCAGGGTCTCAGTGACCTGCATATTACATCCCTTTTCAAACCATGGTGCGGGTAGAGGGACTTGAACCCCCACGCCTTGCGGCGCTAGAACCTAAATCTAGTGCGTCTACCAATTTCGCCATACCCGCAAAAGTATGTGGCAGCCCCTAGAAACCGCCATATTTCGAGGCTCTCTAACAAAGCTCGGGCAAGGATGCGAGAGAAAAATGATAGTTTTTCAGCTAATTTTAACCACATTGTAAAATAGGACATATTATAGCACTCATCCAGTGAATTAGAGGGCATATGATGGCCGAGTTAGTATCCCAGATTCACTGTCGCACAAAAATAATGCATTATGCCTAAAATTTAACCACATTAAGTTTTATGTGTGTAATTACGTCCCTGTCTGACACTTGGGGAATTGCCCGACCACTCAAAAGGTGAAATTCCAGCTCTGCAGAAACATTAGCGGGTATCCAAATGAAAAAGATCGAAGCCATTATTAAACCGTTCAAACTGGACGAAGTGAAAGAAGCTCTTCAGGACATCGGCGTTCAGGGTCTCTCTGTTGTCGAGGTAAAAGGATTCGGCAGACAAAAAGGCCATACCGAATTGTACCGTGGTGCCGAGTATGTTGTGGATTTTCTGCCCAAAGTTAAAATCGAAGTTGTTCTGGTAGACGATATGGTCGACGCGGCAATCGAAGCCATCACCAACGCTGCCAAAACGGACAAAATTGGAGACGGCAAGATTTTTGTGTCGACAATTGAACAAGCTATACGTATCCGCACCGGTGAAACCGGCGACGACGCTATCTAATAACGCTTTTAAAGGAGAGACATCCAATGAGCAAAGACCTTTTATCCATGATCGCCGAAGAAGGCGTTGAATATGTGGACATCCGTTTCACTGACCCGCGAGGCAAGCTGCAGCACGTTACAATATGTGCAGATCAAGTCAACGAAGACTTCATTGCAGACGGTTTCATGTTTGATGGTTCCTCCATCGCTGGTTGGAAATCCATCGAAGAATCAGACATGAAATTGATGCCTGATGTCGATTCCGCCTATCTTGACCCATTTTACGCTGAAAAAACCATCTGCGTCCATTGCACCGTGGTTGAGCCAGACACAGGCGAAAGCTATGCCCGTGATCCACGCGGCTGTGCTCAACGCGCTGAAGCCTATCTAATCTCAACCGACATCGGCGACGTGGCTTATATGGGTCCAGAAGCTGAATTCTTCCTGTTTGATGATGTAAGGTTCGAAAATAAAATCAATAAAGTGTCATACGAAGTTGATGCAGTAGACGCGTCTTGGAACACAGATAGCGCCTATGAAGTTGGTAATATGGGCCATCGTCCCGGTGTTAAAGGTGGGTATTTCCCAGTTAACCCAGTTGACGATGCACAAGACATTCGCAGCGAAATGCTCTCAACTATGAAGCGCATGGGAATGAAGGTCGACAAGCACCACCACGAAGTGGCCAGCTGTCAGCACGAACTGGGCCTGATCTTTGGTTCATTGACCCATCAAGCTGATGAGTTGCAAAAATATAAATATGTGGTCCACAATGTGGCCCACGCCTACGGTAAATCTGCTACATTCATGCCAAAGCCAATCGCAGGCGACAACGGCACCGGCATGCATGTGAACATGTCCATATTCAAAGGTGGCAAGCCTTTGTTTGCAGGCGACAAATATGCAGACCTGTCAGACGAAGCGCTTTACTTCATTGGTGGCATCCTGCAGCACGCCAAAGCGTTGAACGCCTTCACCAACCCGGCCACAAACAGCTACAAACGCTTGATCCCAGGTTTTGAAGCCCCTGTTTTGCGCGCTTACTCGGCACGCAACCGCTCGGGCTGTGTTCGAATCCCATGGGCTGAGTCTGCAAATGCAAAACGCGTTGAAGCACGTTTTCCAGATCCAGCTGCAAACCCTTACCTGTGCTTTGCAGCCTTGTTGATGGCCGGCCTTGACGGCATCAAAAACAAAATCCACCCGGGCGAAGCTGCTGACAAAGATCTCTATGATCTGCCACCAGAAGAATTGGCGGATATCCCAACAGTTTGCGGCTCCCTGCGCGAAGCGCTGGACGAGTTGAAAGCGGACATGGGCTTTTTGACTGAAGGCGGCGTATTCACTGAAGATCAAATCGCAGGCTACATCGACCTGAAAATGGAAGAAGTTCTGCACTATGAGCACACGCCTCACCCAGTAGAATTTGGCATGTACTACAGCTGCTAACTCCGCAGCACTCAGGCTTGGAAGGCGTCCAGAAATGGGCGCCTTTTTTATGGCTAAAGCCAGAGAGCTTAGAGATCGATCTGTTCAGGCTGTTTCACCACATAGGTATGAATAGCAAACAACACCGCTCCCGACTTAGGCATACGCACCAAAGCTTGATGTTCGGTGCGCGTATAGGCCCCGGTGCCATAGTCTTCATCTGAGTTGCGCGCATCATTTTCGCGTCGGGGCTGGAACAAATCAGGGCGCACATATTGCAGAACATTAAAGCGCCACATCGGACGACCCGCTTGGATGCCATCAAACAATCGCTGCACACGCTTGGCAATATCGGTGTTATACTCATCCACTGTAGCATGCACCCCGCTCAAGGGGCATCCAATTTTCTCGTCCAAAGTCCAACTAGCGGGAAAGCATAAGACCGCAGCAGTCAACACATGCTCGTCGCCATGCTTTTCATGAAGACAAAGATCCTCTTGCACCAATCGCGCAGCGGTCAGCAATGGATCCCCATCCAAGCGCACCCTTACCCCATCCGGGCGGATCACGTCGCTCGGGCTGACCTGATAGGACGCGCGGTTGCGCAGCAACGCCAGAACCTCATCCAAAACCTCCTGCTTGGCCTCTGACGTGGCCCCTGCATCTGCAAACACCCGCTCAGGCATCTGTGAGAGCAGGCGATCCCGCTCCGCCATTTGGCCGGCGAAAGCCTCATCCTCAATCAACCAGCCCTCCGTAGCCAATGGGGCAATTCCGGGTAGATTCTTCTTGGTGCTCTCGTCATAGGGAATGCGTGATTGTAGAATTTCAGGCATATTATACGGCTCACAGGGCGGATTATTACAAGAGAGATGTCGCAAACAAACCTGACACAGACAATCTGCAAACGCAATCTTGCGGAGTATAGAGAGGCTAGCCATCACACAGACATTCAACGAGATCCGTAAAATTGACCCAACCAAAGGTGCCATGACCGGCGACAACAGCCACAATGATATGGATCGGGTTGAAATAGGCCCGACCAAACTGGCCTTTGATGAATGGGCCAAAGTTGGACTGGATCTGCCCGATCTCCAACAAATGCGCGGGTTTCGCCATCAAAGGCTGGTGCAGTGCATTAATGCCCGCGACTATGGTGAGCTGGTAGTGTTTGACCCGCTCAACATCCGCTACGCCACCGACAGCACCAATATGCAGTTGTGGAACACCCATAATCCCTTCCGCGCTCTGATTGTCTGTGCGGATGGCTATATGGTGATATGGGACTATAAAAACTCGCCCTTCTTGTCACAATTCAATCCACTGGTAAGCGAACAACGCTCGGGCGCGGATTTTTTCTATTTTGACCGAGGAGATATGGCGCATTTGGCTGCGAAGAAATTCAGCCAAGAGGTGTTAGATTTGGTGCGCGAACATGGCGGTAGCAATATGCGATTGGCAGTCGATAAGATCATGATGGTCGGCCTCCGCGCGCTTGAGGCCTTAGGGTTCATGGTGATGGAAGGCGAAGAGTTGACCGAGAAAGCCCGTGTCATCAAAGGGCCTGACGAAATCAAAGCGATGCGCTGCGCCAGTCATGCCTGCGAAACCGCCGTACCCGCCATGGAAGACGCGGCCCGCGCTGGCGTGCCTTCAGGGCAGATGAGCGAGGATGATATCAGGGCTGTGCTGCATGCGGAAAACATTCGACGCGGCGGCGAATGGATCGAGACAAGGCTTCTGACATCCGGACCGCGCACCAACCCTTGGTTTCAAGAGTGCGGCCCCAGACTGGTGCAGAACAATGAAATCGTCAGTTTCGACACAGATTCAATTGGCAGCTACGGCATTTGCGTGGACATCTCACGTAGCTGGTGGATCGGAGATCAGGCACCTCCCCCCGATATGATATCAGCTATGCAACACGCCCATGAGCACATCCAGATCAATATAAAAATGCTCGCGCCCGGCGTCTCGATGCGCAGCCTTTCGAAGAACGGACACCGCTTACATGACCACTATCAGGTACAAAAATACGGCTGCATGATGCATGGGGTCGGTCTATGCGATGAATGGCCCTTGATTGCCTACCCCGACCAATTGGTCGATGGCGCGTTCGAATATGAGCTTGAGGCTGGCATGGTTCTCAGCGTCGAAGCGCTGGTGTCACCCGAGGGTGGAGATTTCTCCATCAAGCTGGAAGACCAAGTCTTGATCACCGAAGACGGCTTCAAAAACCTGACCACCTATGAGTTTGATAGGGTTTTGATGGCGGTGTGATCTCATTACTATAAGGACTATAAGGAAAAACCAAAAAAAGCGCAACTTCAGCTACGCCTTTTTACTTGGACCTAAATTCAGAGTTATTTACGTGCGGAGCCGACGAGGCCCCATACAGATGGCAAAAGCAAAGCTGCCAAGGCCAGTTTCACCAAATCGCCCAGAAGGAAAGGTGTCAGGCCCCAAGTGAAGATTGGCGCATCGGTGCCATAAAGCACAGCCAACCAGACCAAGCCCGGAACATAAATCAAGACATTGCCCAAAACCATCGCGAACGCCATTTTACCAATGGAGCGGTCCCAGCCTTGGCGGGCTGCGTAGCCCAAAGCCAAAACAGCCAAAACATAGCCCACCAAATAGCCGCCAGTGCCGCCCATCATATAGGTAATGCCGAAGGTCTCAGCGCTAGAACCTGCGAAAACGTCAAAGCCCAAAGCGCCGATCAGCATATAGCCGATGATGGTCACCAGACCCAAACGCATGCCATAAGCTACGCCGATGCTCAGCACGGCGAAGGTGCCCATGGTCATAGGAACTGGGATCATGGGGATTTTGATCTTCGCGGCCACGGCCAACGCGGCAATGCCAGCAATAACCAAAATGATTTGTTTGACCCGCATCGCCTGCCCGGTTAGAGGCAAGATTACTTCTGCAAGAACGCTATTATGTGTGGTGGTGGTCATGTTTAAAATCCCTTATTTAACTTGTCGCGCAACGTTTAGCCTTTGCAGATAGGGTGTTGCAAGCACTCAAAGCGTAAGTTTGCGGTAACTGCTGTCCATTTCGTAGTCTTTTCGCGGTCCCTTAACCTTCCAAAGCGACGTCCAGACCGGCCATTGCGTGAATTCATAGGAGACTGCGTAATCATCGGGATCACAAAAATGTCGGGCCTGTGCTGAGGCATGTGCCAAATCAATCCGGTGAAAAAACCGCCCATCGTCAAAATGCACATCCACCCCCTCCAAAGTGGCACCCCAGCGATAACGGCGGGTGCTTGACAGGGATTGCCCGTCCGGCAACACCATCTGCCCGGTCTCCTGATACCAACCGTCAGACACCTCGCAACAACCTATAAATGTAAGCTTGGCATCTTGTGTATGGTCGATGATTTGGCGAGAAATAGCCCAAAGACAGCCGGTGAAATCTTCCATTTTCAGGAACAGAGGCCCTTGATGATTGTCCTGAGAACTCACGCGCCTGACACCCTATCTCTCATCACCGCAAATCCCGCGGTGACAGCTTTTCCGGAGTGTCATAACATAAATGGCGTAGGCCTCAATCAAACTTAAGTTTTGAACCCAGATTGATCGTCTCCAGCCGCCCCCATGTGCTTGAACCTCCAAGCTCAGCAGTCTATGAGGCGGGCAACTGCTCCCCAATCCAAAAGGCCTTGATCCAATGATCGAACGTTATTCCCGCCCTGATATGGTAGACATTTGGTCCGCCAAAACCAAATTTCGCATTTGGTATGAGATTGAAGCTCATGCATGCGACGCGCACGCGAAACTTGGGGTGATCCCACAGGCCAGCGCGGATGCGGTTTGGAAAGCCAAAGACGTTGAATTTGACGTGGCCAAGATTAACGCAATTGAAGCAGTCACAAAACATGACGTCATCGCATTTTTGACCCATTTGGCCGATATCATCGGCAATGATGAAGCGCGTTTTGTGCATCAAGGCATGACCAGCTCAGACGTTCTGGACACAACCCTAAACGTGCAGTTGACCCGCGCCGCAGATATTTTAATTGCCGATGTTGAAGCCTTGCTGGCCGTATTAAAGCGCCGTGCATTAGAGCATAAAGACACCATCCGCATTGGTCGCAGCCATGGCATCCACGCCGAACCTGTAACCATGGGCCTGACCTTTGCGCGTTTCTACGCCGAAATGGACCGCAACTTGACCCGCCTGCGCACGGCACGAACTGAGATTGCAACCGGCGCTATCTCTGGTGCTGTGGGCACATTCGCGAACATCGACCCATTTGTGGAAGAACATGTATGCGAACAGTTGGGCCTAACAGCCGAACCCATCAGCACCCAAGTGATCCCACGCGATCGCCATGCTGCATTTTTTGCAACTTTGGGCGTCGTGGCCAGCTCCATTGAGAATGTCTCGATTGAGATTCGCCACATGCAACGCACTGAGGTTTTGGAGGCTGAAGAGTTCTTCTCCAAAGGCCAAAAAGGCAGCTCTGCTATGCCGCACAAACGCAACCCTGTTTTGACAGAAAACCTCACCGGTTTGGCCCGCATCGTACGTATGTGCGTGGTCCCTGCGATGGAAAACGTGGCGCTCTGGCATGAGCGGGATATCTCGCACAGCTCAGTTGAGCGCGCTATTGGACCAGATGCCACAATCACACTCGATTTTGCCTTGGCCCGACTCACTGGCGTGATCGACAAGCTGGTGATTTATCCAGACAATATGATCGCGAATATGAACAAATTCCATGGTCTGGTGCATTCGCAGCGAGTTTTACTCGCCCTCACCCAAAAAGGCGTCAGCCGCGAGGACAGCTACAGTTTGGTGCAACGCAATGCGATGCGGGTTTGGGAACAAAGCGCAGATTTCTTGACAGAGCTGAAAGCAGATGCAGACGTTATGGCCGTGATGTCTGTAGATGAGATCGAAGACAAATTCGATCTGGCCTATCACACCAAACATGTTGGCACGATTTTCAAACGCGTTTTTGGCAATTGATCAGCAACACCGCTCCCCGGCACCATGTCGGGGAGCAGATTTACCCACTTATATTGCATCAATTTATAACATGAGCGCTCGTCACGGGCGCTGGACAAACGCGAGACCCGGGCCTAGTTTTATCCCATGACAGAGTTTTTTGGAAAAAGATGGCACGATATGGGCGGCGACCCTGCCGGTAATATCAACCATGATCAACATGATTTTGCGCTTTGGGAAAAACGCGTGGATGCGCTGATGGTGCTGGCCTCTTCGGCCGGATTGATGAACACCGACAGCCTGCGCCGTGTGCTTGAAGATATGGGCGAAGAGGCCTATGAAACCATGAGTTATTATGAACGCTGGATCGCCTCTGTGAGCCAAAATATGGTAGAAGCCGGCGCCTTTTCCACAGCTGAGTTGGCCGATAAAATGGCGCAGGTAAAGGCACGTGGCACCACCTATGGCGATGCGACATGAAAGTGCGTGTGCAAAATCATTGGCCCCCGGGCCATATCCGAACCCCTGCCTATCTGCGGGGTAAAACCGGTGAGATTGAGCGCGAAATAGGTCTGTTCAACAACCCCGAACAAAACGCCTACCGCCTGCCACCCCAACAGCGGCGCTTGGTGCGGGTGCGCTTTACTATGGCAGAGATCTGGGGCGATGCCGCCGAGACACCAGACGACGTGATAGAAGCTGAAATCTACGCCCATTGGTTGGAGCCTGCATAATGCCACATGACCATCATGATCACGACCACGGCGCCTTGTCGCCTTCGGGCCATCCCTACCGCAAAGATGACGACATCGTATTGAGCTATTGGCAGATGATGGAAATTTCTGTGCGCGAACTCTTGATTGAAAAAGGCCACATCACTGCGGCGCAAGTTCACAATCAGATCAACACAATGGACGCGCGCAGCCCCGCCAATGGTGCGAAAGTTGTCGCCCGCGCCTGGAGTGATCCCGAGTTCAAATCGGCGCTGTTGACCGATGCAGGTCAAGCCTCTAGGGATATGGGGTTTGATATTGGACCGATGCATTTGATTGCGGTCGAAAACACCATTTTAGTTCATAACGTAGTTGTTTGCACCCTATGCTCTTGCTACCCACGCAATCTTTTAGGACTACCACCCGATTGGTATAAATCCCGTGCCTACAGATCGCGCACCGTGATTGAACCGCGTAAGGTCTTATCAGAATTTGGTGTTGAAATTGCTCAAGATGTGCAAGTGCGCGTGCATGACAGTACCGCAGATATGCGCTATATCGTTCTGCCGGCCCAGCCCAAAGAAACCATGGGGCTATCGGCAGATGAGCTGGCCTATTGGGTAACGCGCGACAGCATGATCGGTGTGGGCCTGCCCCAAGCGCCGAAATGACATTAACCCCAGGTCAAAAAGGCGCCGCGCTTATGGTTGCGGGGGTGCTGTGCATGACCTCGATGGATGTCATGGCCAAAACCCTTGGCCTGCGCATCCCTGTGGCGCAAATCGTGTGGCTCAGATTCGTCTCACAGGCGATTTTGGTGGGTTCAGGGCTAATTTTAACCCGACACACGTTGTTTTCTAGCAGTCACATCAAGTTGCATGTGTTGCGCGGCTTTGCAACGACCACCAGCAGTTATCTGTTTTTCTTAGGGATCATCTACATGCCCTTGGCCGATGCCACAGCGCTTATTCAACTGGGGCCGGTGATGGTCACATTGGGCGCTGTTATGGTTTTGGGCGAAAAGATAGGACGCCGCCGCATCATGGGGATAGCCGCCGCCTTTATTGGGGCCATGCTGATCATAAGACCTGGAACATCGGTGATGACCACAACCTCACTTTTTCCATTGATGGGGGCTGTGGGCTTTACCATCTACGCCCTCGCTACCCGTTTCGTGCGCAGTGACGGACCCTGGACCGCACTCTTTTTGCAAGGCTTCTTCGGCACATGCTTTTCTTCGATGGTGGTGCCTTTTTTCTGGCAACCCATCGCCTTGAATGAGGTGCCGGTGATTACTGCTTTGGTCGCCTTTGGCATTTTGGGTCATCTATTGATGATCCGAGCCTTCGCCGCCGCTCCCGCAAGCGACATCGCGCCCTATGGCTACGCTGGGCTTTTGTTTGCCATCATTTTTGGATTTGCACTCTTCAGTGAAACTCCAGACTTGCTGACCCTCATGGGGGCAATTCTCATTGTTGGGGCGGGATTATATGTTTGGTACCGTGAGAGACTGACACAGGCACGTGACACCAATGGCTAATTCTATCCAACGCAATGGCACAAAACGACAATGGCTTGAGAACAAGGCCATCATGGGGACCTTCGCTCTTATGAAGCTTCTGCCCTACCGACGCCGCAATGCGATCATGGGCGCCTGGCTTAGGGGCATCTTGGGAACAACGATCGGTTATCGCAAACGGATCATCGACAACCTAAATCTCATCTATCCTGAGATGGCGCAGATGCGCAAAACTGAGATTGCAGATCAAGTGCTCGACAATGCCGGCCGCACTTTTATTGAAAATATGTATCCGGCCGAATTTCAAAGGCAAAACGCGGGTATTGAGCTTTGGGGGGCAGGCTTAGACGACTTATTGGAAGCCCATGCCGATGGGCGTCCCATCATGTTTTATTCGGGTCACTTCGGAAATCACGAGGCCTTCCGCGCAGCTCTATTTGAGCATGGCATCAAAATCGGGGGTATGGTGCGGCGGATGGCCAATCCCTATTTTTATGCAAATTACAAAAATATGCTCGACATCGACGGCCGGTCTGGCCCCGTGTTTGAAGCCACATCAAAAGGCACCTTGGGCCTGTTCAAAGCCCTGAACAAAGGGGCTGCTTTAGTTCTATTGGTTGATCTTGCCGTGAGCAATGGTCAGGTCGTGAGCTTTATGGGCAAGCCCGCCTACACGTCACTAACCGCTGCCAGCTTTGCACTCAAGGCAGATGCATTGTTTTTACCCTATTTCTCCATGCGCAATCCAGATGGGAATAGCTTTCGCGTCGAGATTGGCGCAGCAGTTGAGCACACCGATGCTGTAACGATGACCAAAGAGGCCACCAAATCCCTAGAGCAGCGTATAGCGGCCGATCCGGGCAATTGGTTTTGGATTCACCGCAGGTGGAAACACAAACCCACCGTATAAATGTGATCAGTTAATCCAAGCAGATCCGATGATCTCACCATAGCCTTGAAACTGGACCAAAACAGCATGTTTGCCCGGTCCCAACGGACCTGTTTGAAAACTTGTTATCCAATCGCCATTCCACATGCCCAACGTGCGCCATTCGGTGACAACATTGGCATAGTTTATAACTTTGCCGGCATTCTCGCCTGTGAGGATTTCGACGGTATTTTTGGGGGATACCGTCACAAGGTGAACATCGTAGGGTCCATAATATAGTGCATCGCTCAGGGTAATATCGACTGACGAACCGAACCGTTGCATAGACAAGCTCAGTGCTGCACCCATTGTTTGATATTTGTGGATCAAGCCATCCACATCTTCACGCCGATTGCCCATAAAATTTTCCATGCCGTTGATCATAAACTGCGGCGTGTAGATCATCCGTTCATTTTGAACTTGCGCATAGGCGCGCTGTCGTTCCGTGAAATTCGGGTTTGCGAAGCTGTCTTTCCAGCCGATATAATCCCAATAATCCACATGTAACGCCAAAGCGATCACATTGGGTTGTTTGGCCAACCTGTGAAGGTGTGCATCCGCCGGCGGGCAGGACGAACAGCCCTGTGAGGTGAACAACTCAACCACCACGGGTTGGTCCTCAGCAGATCCAAAAGCTGGAAATAGCACAGAAGCAAGGCAGAGAAGGCTGGCGAAAATGATACGCATGAAAGACAGTCCTATTTGTTGCTTTCTCTTATATAGGCGCTCACATTTCACTTGGCCAATCAATCTATGATACTTCGCAATCACAAAAATTTTACAATTCGGTATACTAATGTATGCAAATCGCCATTCTCCCCCTTGATTCCAATACAGGCCTGCTGTTATGAGGCCACAGTATCCGTTCAAACTTGGAGATTTTCATGACCGTAGTTGTTGGGCAGGACACTGCCAAAACACGCCGCACACTCACCGTGGGTGACGAAAGCATCGGGTATTATTCAATCCCTGCCGCTCAGGCTGCGGGACTCGGCGATTTTTCACGCCTGCCTGCTGCTTTGAAAGTTGTGTTGGAAAATATGCTGCGGTTTGAAGACGGGAAAACTGTTTCCGTGGATGATATCAAAGCCTTTGCCCAATGGGGCGCGCAGGGTGGCAAAAACCCGCGTGAGATTGCTTACCGCCCTGCCCGCGTTCTGATGCAGGATTTCACCGGCGTACCTGCTGTTGTGGATCTGGCCGCCATGCGCGACGGAATCGTTGCTTTGGGTGGCGATCCTGAAAAGATTAACCCGTTGAACCCAGTAGACCTTGTGATTGACCACTCAGTTATGATCGACGAATTTGGCACGCCCCACGCATTTCAGATGAATGTGGACCGAGAATATGAACGGAACATGGAGCGTTACACCTTCCTGAAATGGGGCCAATCTGCCTTTAACAACTTCCGGGTTGTGCCTCCGGGAACTGGTATCTGTCACCAAGTAAATCTTGAGTATCTGTCGCAAACAGTTTGGACAGATGCAGATCAAAACGGCGAGCAAGTTGCCTATCCTGATACATTGGTCGGCACTGACAGCCACACCACTATGGTCAATGGAGCGGCCGTTTTGGGCTGGGGCGTTGGCGGAATTGAAGCTGAAGCCGCTATGTTGGGTCAACCAATCTCCATGCTGATTCCAGAAGTCGTAGGCTTTGAGCTGACAGGCGAGATGATGGAAGGCACGACTGGCACCGATTTGGTCCTAAAAGTTGTTGAATTGCTGCGCGCTCGTGGAGTTGTTGGCAAATTTGTTGAATTTTACGGCGCAGGCCTCAACAACCTCCCACTCGCAGATCGTGCAACGATTGCCAATATGGCTCCAGAGTATGGCGCAACCTGTGGCTTTTTCCCAATTGATGATGAAACCATCCGTTACCTGCACTCCACCGGCCGTGACGAAGCGCGCATCGCATTGGTCGAAGCCTATGCCAAGGAAAACGGCTTTTGGCGTGGCGATGACTATGACCCAATCTACACCGATACTTTACATCTCGACATGGGCACAATCGTGCCTGCCATCTCCGGGCCAAAGCGGCCACAGGATTTTGTCGCGCTTACAGAAGGTAAAACTGCATTCCGTCGTGAGATGGAAAAAACCTTCAAACGTCCAATGGGCAAAGAGGTTACTGTTGCAGGTGAAGACTATACGATGGAGTCAGGCAAAGTTGTGATTGCCTCCATCACCTCTTGCACCAACACATCGAATCCTTACGTAATGATTGGTGCGGGCCTTGTGGCGCGCAAAGCCGCGGCATTGGGCATGAACCGCAAACCTTGGGTAAAAACCTCCTTGGCTCCCGGCTCGCAAGTTGTATCGGCCTATCTGGAAGCGGCTGATCTGCAAAAAGACCTGGACGCGGTTGGCTTCAACCTCGTGGGCTACGGCTGCGCCACCTGCATCGGCAACTCTGGCCCTCTGCAATCCGAAATATCCGCCGCCATCTCCGAAGGCGATCTCGTGGCCACGGCTGTCTTATCTGGCAACCGCAATTTTGAGGGCCGTATCTCTCCAGATGTGCGTGCCAACTATCTGGCCTCACCGCCGCTAGTCGTCGCCTATGCTTTGGCGGGGACATTGGACATCAACTTGGCCAGCGATGTGATCGGCCAAGACCGGGATGGCAATGACGTCTATTTGAAAGACATCTGGCCCACCACGCAAGAAGTTGCGGAAATGGTAGAGGCCACCGTTACTCGGGAAGCCTTCTTGTCCAAATATGCCGATGTGTTCAAAGGAGATGAGAAATGGCAGGGCGTTGAAGTCACCAATCAGAAAACATACGATTGGCCAATTTCCTCAACCTATGTCCAAAATCCGCCATATTTCCAAGGAATTACCATGGAAACCCATAAGATCACCAATCTTGAGAATGCCAAGGTTATGGCCATCTTGGGCGATATGATCACTACCGACCACATCTCTCCCGCAGGCTCGTTCAAAGAGACAACACCAGCCGGGAAATATCTGATCGACCACCAAGTCAGCCCACGAGAGTTCAACTCCTACGGATCGCGTCGTGGCAATCATGAAGTGATGATGCGCGGCACTTTTGCCAACATCCGCATCAAAAACGAAATGCTCGATGGCGTGGAAGGTGGCTACACCTTGGGACCAGACGGCAGCGAAATGACCATCTATGATGCGGCTATGGCCTATCAAGCTGAAGGCACCCCAATGGTGATTTTTGGCGGTGAACAATATGGTGCCGGGTCCAGCCGTGACTGGGCAGCCAAAGGCACAGCACTTTTGGGGATCAAAGCTGTTATTGCTGAGAGCTTTGAGCGCATTCACCGCTCCAATTTGGTTGGTATGGGCGTTATTCCTTTTGAGTTCACAGGTGGCGATAGCCGCAAGACACTGGGCTTGAAGGGCGATGAAACTGTCTCGATCATGGGTCTTGAAGGCGTGAAACCGTTGCAAGAGGTTCCAGCTGAGATCACAATGACCGATAGCACAGTGAAGGCGATCACACTAAAATGCCGGATCGATACCGAAGTCGAAATCGATTACATCGAAAACGGCGGCGTGTTGCACTATGTGCTGCGCAATCTCGCCAAAGAATCTTGATCAAACCACAACAAAAAAGGCCTCGGAAAACCGGGGCTTTTTTACGTCTGGATGTGAGCCGTTATCAAATTAGGGAAAACTCAACCCTGCCTCTGCCAAGGCGGGCAGTACCCGGGTTGCCATATTGCGTTCGGTCAGAGGCCCTGTAACTCGCAGAATTACAGTGCCGTTTGGACCCAAAATAAAAGTCTCCGGCAGGCCGTAAACCCCCCAATCCAATGCCATCTTCGCATTGGGATCAGCGCCGCCCAAAGTATATGGGTTGCCCAGATCTGCTAAAAACGCCCGCGCTTTTGCCGGATCATCTTTGTAGTTCACGCCGTAAACTGGAATGCCTTTTTCAGAAAGCTCTACCAATTTAGGGTGTTCGGCACGACAAGGCGCGCACCAACTGGCCCAGAAATTTACCAACTTCACACCCCCACCCGTCAAATCACTCTCCGCGAAGGGCACATGGCCTTCAAGCGGTTGGAGCTGAACCATTGGGGCAGATTGACCGGTGGCCGTGCTGGGCAAGCCGTCCGGATCGTCACGCTGCATGCCCACGAAAGCTAGCCCCGCGAAAATTGCAAAGACCAATACCGGCAAACCAAGAAGAAGTTTACGCATCTTTGCGCGCCTCTGCAGTGATAAGAGCGCGTTTCACCAAGCTACTGCGCCGAATGTAGACAACACACAGCAGGGCCAAGGCCAGCAAGCTCACCCCATATGAGCCCATCACCTCAACGGCATATTTTCCTAAATCTGGCATCATTGCATCCGCTCCCGTACTTGCAAAACCTTAAGTCGCCTTCTGCGCAGTTCAGTACGCGTGCCAATCAAAAGCAGCGTCACAAACAACAGTCCAAACCCCGCCATCGACAGGAATAGCGGTTGAAAAAATACATTCGAAATATTCTCCTGCTTGGCCCCATCGGCCAGGTTGACCGTGGTTCCCTGATGCAGGCCTTGGCTCCAAAACAACACCGCATAGCGGCTCAACAAGGCGAAGACTGACCCCACAAGCGCCAGAACCGAAGTTAAATCCGCCGCTGTATCATCATCCTCAATCGCAGCCCAAAGCGCAATATATCCTGCATAAAACAAAAATAGAATTAAAAAGCTAGTCAGGCGTGGGTCCCAAACCCAATAGGTCCCCCACATCGGCTGGCCCCATATAGCCCCCGTCGCCAAGGCAATCAAAGTCATGGTCATGCCCACCGGTGCCGCAGCCTTCGCCGCTAAAACCGAAACATGTTGTCGCCGTATCAACCACACCAAGGAGCCTACAAACATCAGCAAATAGCCATTGATCGCCATCAAAGCCGCGGGCACGTGAAGGTAAATGATTTTTACAGTCGATCCTTGACGCGTATCATCAGGCGTGAAAAAAAACCCCCAAATCAGGCCAGAACCCAGAAATAAGATCGTCAGCCCGACCAGCCAAGGCAACCACCGGCCCGACCAGCCCATAAAGACCTTAGGATTGGCCAATTGCCAAAATGCATCCCAAAGACGTTTTGAAGTTGAAGTCGAGTTCATAAGCTCAATCCTATACTAATTTACGCAAAGCGGCAGTCAGTTCACCGAAGATTGATCCGCAGTGCCGCCCCGGAGGCAAAGGGTAAAATCGCCACAGCACCTAGAGAAATCGCCAAGATCAGGACCAAGGGCACGTCAAAAGGCTGCCCAAGTGATGCAGATCGTACCGCCTGCGCACCAAAAATCAAAGTCGGCACGTAGAGCGGTAGCACCAGAAGCGATAACAATAATCCACCGCGCTTAATTCCAAGTGTCAGAGTGGCCCCAAAAGCCCCAATTAGACTCAACGCTGGAGTGCCCAGTAACAAAGAAAAACACAGCGCCATACCCGCATCAAAGCTCAGATTCAGTAAAACGCCCAACAAAGGCGCCGCCAGCGCCAAGGGCAAACCAGTGGTCAACCAATGCGCCGCAGCCTTGGCTATATAGACCGACTCAAGAGGCAGTGGTGAGCTCGCCAGAAGGTCCAGAGAGCCATCCTCATAGTCCAATCCAAAAATTCTATCCAGTGACAGCAAGCAGGCCAACAAAGCCCCCAGCCACAGCACACCGGGCGCCACCAAGGCCAAGGCGAATTGATCAGGGCCCAAGGCAAAGGGAATCAGCACCACCACAATCAAGAAAAATATCAAAGCTAGCCCAAAGCCACCGCCAGAACGCACCGCAAGACCGATATCACGCATAAAGAGCTGAATCATTCCAAAGCCTCCTCAAACGTGGAAGAAGATCTTTGTGCCGTGGCGATATAGCCTGTCAGATCCAAATTCTCACCTGACAAGTCTAGGTCAATATGCGTGGTGAGCACCGCAGCGCCACCAGATTTCAAATGCGCTTGCAATACGATGCGAAACAAAGCCACATTCTGCGCATCCAGTGACACAGTGGGTTCATCCATCACCCAAAGCCCGCAGCCCGTCACCAACATGCGCGCCAAACCGAGCCTGCGTTTTTGACCTGCTGAAAGATTCGCCGCCGAGCGCTGTGCAAGCTCTTGTAGATCATAAGCCACCAAAGCAGATTTCGGAGCTGGACCGCCGTAAACTTCGGACCAAAACTTAAGGTTTTCCAATACGCTCAACTGTCCTTTGAGCCCATCCGCATGAGCAGCATAGGCAACAGTTTCCGACCCTGAAATTGTTCCGGATATTGGCTGTTGCAGCCCGGCAATGCAGCGCAGCAGGCTGGTTTTACCGATGCCATTGGCGCCCCGCAACACGAGAGCTTGCCCGGGTTGCACCGAGAAGCTCACGTCGTACAAAAGTGATATCCCACCCCGCGCCACGCTTAGGTTTGAGACTTGTAACATGGGCTACACCGGCAGCAGGGCCAAGCCGATGCGGCGCCCTTCAGAGAGCAAAATATTATAGGTTCGGCATGCGGTGGGTGAATTCATGATCTCAACCCCAATTCCGGCCGTCTCCAATGCGGTGCGAAACTCTGCGGGAATATGGGCGATATTTGCCCCTGTCCCTACAAAGACCACATCCAGATCTCTGGCCACCGCGACAAACGGTGCAGAATCCTCAAAGCCAGACCATGGCCCACAAGACTGTGGCAGCACCGCGACCATGCCTTCGAACACCTCTCCCGCGATGCGGAAAAAATTCGGGCCATAGCCATCTACGGGCCGTCCACTGTCGAAGGTGATCTCGCTCAGCTGCATCTAGGCATCAATATTGGCAAATTGATTGCCATCCGTATTGCTGGGTTTAGACCAATCGCGCTTCACGCCGAGTCGCAGCAGAGTTGAGCTGGCCACGAAAACCGACGAATACGTCCCAACCACAACGCCCCAGATCATAGCGAACACAAAACCCCGGATCACATCGCCACCAAGTGCAAACAAAGAAATCAGCGCCAACAATGTTGTGACAGAAGTCATCGCCGTGCGGCTTAGAGTTTCATTGATTGACTGGTTAAGCAATTCAGAAAGATTTTTTTGCTTATAGCGGCGCAGATTTTCACGCACCCGGTCAAACACCACAACCGTGTCATTCAAAGAATACCCCACAATCGTGAGCAAGGCCGCGATGATCGCCAAATCAAACTTGATTTGCAAAGCGGAAAACACGCCAATTGTCAGAACGATGTCATGCACCAATGCGCCAACCGCGCCGACGGCAAATTGCCACTCAAACCGAAGCCAAATATAGATCAGCACAACGGCAATCGCGATCACAACCGCCAAAGCCGCGGATTGGATCAACTCGCCAGAGACTTTGGGCCCTACAGATTCAACCGATGGAAAGGTGATCCCAGGCGCCACGTCTTGCAACGCCGCCTCAAGCTTTAAAACCACATCGGATGCCACGGATTCTTGACCTTCTTGTGCTTGGATTCGGATTTGTGCCACGTGTTGATCCGCCCGAAACGAGGGATCAAACACTTCGGCAATCGATATATCACCCAGTCCCAATGGCTCAATCGCGGCCCGATAGGCTGCAACATCCACTGCTACAATACTTTCTGCGCGAATGGTTGTACCGCCTTTGAAATCAATGCCGAAGTTCAAGCCCATGGTCACGGTCGATCCAATCGACAGAATGACCAAAACAGCTGAGATCCCAATCCATATTTTCCAGTCTTTGAAAAAATTGAATGTTGTATGTTGTTTTACAAGCCTTAAGCGCATCGCCTACACCTCCAGTGTTTTTGGCTTGCGCCATTCGAACCAGATCACAACCATGATCCGAGTCACAAAAATTGCAGTAAAGACTGAGGTGATAATCCCCAAACCAAGCGTGATCGCAAAGCCTTTCACAGGCCCCGCTCCCATGAAAAACAAGATCGCCGCCGTCAGAAACGTCGTGATATTGGCATCAATAATAGCCGAAAGCGCTTTTTCATAACCAAGCTCAATGGCCCGAGCGGGTCCTTTGGCGGTTTTTAACTCTTCTCGGATACGCTCAAAGATCAGCACATTGGCGTCCACCGCCATACCAATTGTCAAAACAATCCCCGCAATACCCGGCAATGTGAGCGTGGCCCCAATCATAGACAACAGTCCAAAAATCAAGCCGACATTGATGATCAAAGCGATATTGGCGAAGATACCAAAGGTGCCGTAGGACATAGCCATAAAGATCAAAACAGCTACAAAGCCAACCATACAGGCGATTTTACCAGCATCAATACTGTCTTGGCCCAATTCCGGCCCGACCGTGCGCTCTTCCAAAAACTCCAAACTCGCAGGCAATGAGCCCGCGCGCAGCAAAGTCGAAAGGCGCGTGCTTTCTGTGACGTCAAAATTGCCCGTGATAATACCTGAGCCGCCAGTGATCGCAGATTGAATGGTTGGTGCAGAGATAACTTGATTGTCCAAGACAATCGCAAAGGGCTCGCCAATATGATCCGTTGTATATTGCCCAAATTTCCGCGCACCTGAGGTGTTGAAACGGAAGTTCACTGCGGGTTGGCCATTTTGATCAAAGGAGGGCTGCGCATCAGTCAGATCTTCACCCGTCACCACAGGCGCGCGCTCCAAGACGTAATAAAGTGTTTCATTTTCGGCAGATTGCACAAGCTCATTGCCAATGCCCGCAGTGCCACTGGAGTTGCTAGTTTGCCCCACAACCGTCTGGAAAGTCAAAAGCGCAGGTGTCCCGATCAAGTCTTTCAGTTCTTGAGCGGACCCAAGACCCGGTACTTGGATTAAAACCCGGTCAGTGCCTTGACGCTGAATAGTTGGCTCACGTGTGCCAGCCTCATCCACCCTGCGTCGGATAATCTCAAGGGATTGTGCCATGGTCCGGTCATCAGTCGCAAGTTTTTCAGCTTCAGACAAAGTGACAATCAAATTATCTCCAACGGAAGAGACAACGATATCGTCAGTTAGACTACCGCTCAACGATGAAACAGGGCGCGCCAGCGTCCGCACAATTTTCATTGCGTGATCTATGGCTTCTGGATTACCAATACGCACCCGCAATTCGCCCTCGCCGCTGTCTTGCTGGCGAATGGCGCCGACGGTGGAACGTTCTTCGCGCAAGACATTGCGCACTTCTGGCCAAAAACCTTCAAGGCGGGTGGTATAGACCTCCGCCAATTTGACTTCGCCCAACAAATGGGCCCCGCCCCGCAGATCAAGCCCGAGGTTGACCAAGCCAGAAGGCAGGAAAGAAGGCCAACCCATGGCCTCCGCCCCTGCATCTTTAGCGTCGTTATATGTCTCAACTTTGGAGTAAAACCCATTGGGAAGAGCAAATAGAAGCCCTATCGCGCAGGTTGCCCAAATCAGGACCCGCTTCCAACCTTCTATTTGCAACATCTTGTGGCTCCTGGCCTATAAGTTTGACACGTGGTTAGCTTGCAGGCTTGGTTTTGCTGCGCACATCGGCGATCGTAGCTTGGACAATGGTCACACGCACGTCTTTTGCAACTTCGACTTCAACTTCATTGCTTTCAGCTTTGACCTTGGTCACTTTGCCGATCAAGCCACCAGCGGTGACAACTTCATCCCCTTTGGCCAAGTTTTTGACCATATTTTGATGTTCTTTCATTTTCTTTTGCTGTGGCCGGAAAACCAACATGTAAAAAATGCCGATAATCAGCAGCGGAAACATAAATGTGCCTAAAGTGTCCATAAAGACCTCGTAAATCTGTCATACGGCACCGCGCCGCAGGTTCTGGCAGAACGTATGGTTTGGACGGACGCTTTGCAAGGGATTGTGAGACTAGGTATTGAAGTTTGACGCATAATTCCTGGATTATTTTTATGATTTTTCATTTAAAATCACTTTTCACCACAATTCTGATATGTTTGCCTGCACTGGGCCCTTTACAGGCGGACACGCCCAAGCTGTTTGGGAAAAACCTTATGACCTGCGCTCCATCGGCCGCGTGCTCATCACCCACTTAAGATTTGAATATACGGGATTATTAATCAGCCCATTGAGGCGGTAATTGCAGCCTATTGTGTCACGACTGCGAAAGGAAACGCTCTTCCAGCGGATTGGTTCCAATTTTCATTGCCCAGCCACCTGCGCAGGCAACGAGTGGCAGCTTCTGACGCTTGCAGAATATTTTCAAACGGCCACCCCAGATAGAAATTGAGACCTCGGCATAACCAGTCTTTTTGGTTCATCATGTATGTATTTCCCTCAAAACCACGTGTTTGCGCGTGGTGCGGCGGCTAATTTGTTGGGTTTCGTTTGATATTTTCTGATTTTGGGCAC
>Ga0209712_10000603_pt1 | contig 31381 bp, 32 predicted proteins | sample ArcOceMetagenome_FD_187443 | JGI IMG/M metagenome (GOLD analysis project Ga0209712, IMG submission 187443) | Marine eukaryotic phytoplankton communities from Arctic Ocean - Arctic Ocean - Greenland ARC118M Metagenome (SPAdes) (version 2) | ecosystem: Environmental > Aquatic > Marine > Oceanic...
CGTTTCAATAGGCTTATCTTGGCCTGTATTTTTTAGAGATAAGCCATTATGATTGGTGGAGGAAGCTGTATTTTTTAGAAATTCCACTGATTTCGCTCAATCTGCTTGCTGGAGTACCTAGTACACTCACTACCAATGGATTTTCTCTAAAAAATGTTCCCGCTATGGAACTGTAGCCATTTCATGGGACTGAAAATCTAAAACTGAAACATGTACTGACAATAGCCTTCTTTACTTTTTGACATTTACTGAAAACTGAAACATGTACGGCATGACGCGTAACACCGAAATATATTGGCCCTTTTTTTTAATCTGTTGGTAGTGAATAGGGATGTATAAAGCCATACCGTGTCAACGTAGGATTCGATTCTACGGTGGGATTTCTGAAAGTCGAAGAACCAGCTTGTAATATTTTTCGGATTGATTGAAGATGGATGCAACACTTAGGGTGCGACATAAGGCACAATTTGGGGAAAGAATAAATACTGATGCAACGGCCAGCCTTCTTACAGATGCTGACGCCAATTTCTGGCCTGCTTGTTCTTTTTCTTAACATGATCATCAGCCTCCTTGTTCTTGTTCTTAACATGATCATCACTCTACCGTTCTGCCGTAGTAATACAGTAGTATAGACCATCATGGTGTCAGCAATTTCTTGTTAACATGACGATCATTACTCTACTGCTGGTCAGAATACTACGGTCGTCTCTACAGAACGAAAAAGTTCAATTATTCACATTGTGGTACGTACTAAGCTTGCTGAATGTACGCACATGAAACAGCAAATGCTTTCATCCAACAAGACGCAGTCCAAATAAATGACGTATCGTGACCATTCCAACAGCAATGAACTCAATGAAGAGAGGATTACTGTAAGCACCAAGGGTGGCGTCTACATCCTATTCCCAGAGAAACTTTTCAACATGCTCCGATACATAGACCTGCAAGAACCAGAGCTTGCCAACATCATATCATGGAAGCCTCACGGGCGCTGCTTCCTAGTGCACGATGTGCCAAGGTTTGAATCGATTATCCTTCCAAGATTTTTTGGCCATAATCGGAACTCCTCCTTTCTTCGTCAGCTGAATCTTTGGAACTTCAAACGTCTCGGGAAGTCTTCAGCAGGACGAATGGATTGCGGTGCGTACTACAACGAGTTCTTCCTTCGTAGCAAGAAGTTTCTCCATCGAAATATGTCTCGTCATAAACAGAAGAACAGCAAGGGATCCACAGACGTACTACTAGGTGTTGGTTCTGATGACAATCGCCAGCAATCCAGTGCCGATGGTGCTCTTGACTTTGAGCCAAACTTTTATTCCATGACAGCAATGCCTCCTTCTGCTGAAGCTGTGAAATCGGCAGAGGGACCGGAAGCAGCAGGAGCTTTGTGTGCTAGTTCTCGCATTAGTAGTAGTACTCATGTGTATCCCTACTATAATGATCAGGAGGCAATCTACTATACCCGGGAACCAGTGCTCTATACTACTAACTATCATCACCAATCTGCCGTGTCCGGAGAACCACGCAAGAACATACTGTCGCTAGTAGAATACGACGCGAAGGAAGCGACAGAACCGGTTCCTAATTGTACTCGTACATATCATTCTCCTCGTGATCATTACTTTGAAGAGAAGGTAGCCTACCATCATACCCCAGCAGGAGTCCATGATCCTTATCATCACCGTTCTTCTAAAGAGCCTGCAGCCATAGACAGGAATGCTATAACGACACCACTAGTAGGAGATGATGCAAAGGGGCCAATGACAGGAGTTTATCGCTCCCACACTTCGCATGTCACGTTGCTAGAAGATGATTCAAAGGAACTGAGGACAGGAGTTTATCGTTCTCGAAGTGTCACGTTGCCACAAGATGATTCAAATGTGTCGGCAGGAAAAAAAAACGCTGGTCATAATTCTTCTTTTGAGGACCAGCATGAAATACTTTTCGCCGGTCGTCTCGATCCTCTTCCAGTGGACTCTCCTCTCCCCTCTCTCGAAGAATGGGAGAAATTGATAGAACTTGCTAGGATTATTCTTGAATGAATATGGATTGATCTGGTGATGTTTTGAGTTGTGTGTTCAGTTGTTGGTGCTGATCTTCTGCGCCGTACTGAAAGACGAGAGCAAGATATATAAAAAAATTCATATTACAATAACTTTTAACTAAGAAAACTCCATTGCGGTAGTTTTGGTCTAAGAAACGTCCAAAAGGATTTATGGGATAAGGCCCACTCGCCCATCTGACAGGGTGCTAATAACGCAGAATAAATTCACCTGCGTGGGTTGAGTAAATACTATCCAAGCTAGGAGGGCACGCAGCTGGCTCCTAGATGGAAGTAAGAGAGAGAGAGAGAGATAAGAAATGCTACATATGGATGGGCGGGGGGGGGCGATCCAGTTACGTAGTGTGGCATTTGTCGAGAAGGTGTCAGGGGTAGTGGCGTGAATTGCTTCACGTCCAGACCTGATAACCAGGAACCACTGTTTAAGTTGGTCCGGTGGTCTTTGAAGAAGGGTCTCCAGGGTGGTGGAGAAATATCGATTGTAGACTTGGTGGAGGGAGCTACGTCCAAGAGTGTGTTCGGTCTTAATAGCGCGACGAAGTGGATCCAGTCCAGATAAGGAGGTGAGTGCTTGGGATTCGTGTAATACGGAGTTGTGATGTGTCCAAAGATGATAAACCAAGTTCCAACCTTTAATAATAAGCCATGTTGCCCAAGTAGAACCTTTTTTCCGTGATTGGATTGTTAAATAATAAGAATTCTGTAGGGAAACGATAGGTTTTGCAATGCAGCCCATCAGGAAGGCGTACCATTCTAGCTGTGTTTGAGCGGTTATTGCATTTTGAACAAGTGGGGAGGGCCATATGAAGGTTGGTTCGTCTCCATATGAATATAATAGCCACGAACGTATGCTTGCGACAAGGATAGGAATGAGTGCTGGGTATGTGTCATCTTACGTCAGCCATACCTCCAGTTCGACTAAAAGATCATTGGTGAGGGTCTGAACATCAGGGTGTGGGCATGTTAAAATATGGACAAGATGTTCATGCGGCGCATTACATCTAGGGCAGAAGTCGTGTACTCTTTGCTTTCTACAATGCATAACAATGCAATGTCTTCACTAATCCATTTTGAGATGAAACGCTGGAAGGGAAAGGATGCTCGTTTGTGGGCTTTCACAATGCTTGACCATGCCACCGAGTCATGAAGGATGTCGGTATCGATATCCCATTTGTGCGCTAGGTACTCTACCATCTCATTGTGATGGCTGTTACGTGTTAGTGACTTTTGGAATGTTGAAGCTACTAGAGATCCTTGTATCACGACCTGGCCTAGTCCTATAAGCGGTACTGCAGTGGGGATTGCTGGGGTTCTGCCAAAGCTTCGAATTGCCAATGTTTTAGCCACTTTGTCCATGCAAACATTTAGGCATTCAACCAAAGTAAGGGGGGCCATGCCTTTATCGTCTTGATGTCCGTAGACATGTTGGGGCGATGGCTGGCAATGTTGTTGACTCCAGACATCTAGGATTTGTGAGATAAAATCGACACTTTTCCACGAAGTCTTGACCTTTGTCCGAGCAACTGTTATTTTTCGCAGGGCTTCAAGGTTATCACAAGCAGTGAGCATGAAGTGACGTCTTACTGTTATTTTTCGCAGGGCTTCAAGGTTATCACAAGCAGTGAGCATGAAGTGACGTCTTGCTGGTAATAGATTTTTTAGGCAAGCTATTCCTATTCCAATACCTAGCAATCTTCCGAGCTCACATCTATAAGAGTTGAGATCTGATATTGGTCCGGGTACGATGCCACCTCCTTCTATCCAAGACAAGCCGTCAGCAGAGGAAAGAATCCAAGCTGAGGAGCCAATGCCATGTATTTCGAAATATGATCCGTCACAGACTACAACTGCAGTTCCATTGGCAATATCATTGACCAAGTGTAGTATGGAAGGAGAAGTATGGAGGTATTTGTTACCCAAGTCACAGCGGGGGGCATAATTTGAAGGCCTCCGAGTTGTATCAATTCTGGAATGGTAACTTCACGCATGGAGTGTTGTGCGGAGGAATAATTTAGTAGGTAAATAGTCTCTACACCTTCGACTGTTGCACGGAGCAGCGGCTCAGGGGGCGAGTCTTCAACAAGAAAATCACCAAAATAAGAATGATGTGAGTTCATACGCTGGAGGAAACGATGCCAGAGTGATGGTCCATGTCATAAGTACAGAAACTGTCCGTCGGCTGCTACGAACCAATCCCAGCAATGCTCAAGCCAGTCAGACTGCTTATCAAGTATCCAGGAGCCAAGGGTTATTGCCAATTGCCCATTAGGGAAAAGATATTCTAGTGTCTTGCGCCAGATGGTAAAATCGTTGCTGCTGACATGGTGTTTAGTGGGCCATTCAAAGTTGTTCCGGTCACCTTCATACGCTGAGCTAGTGGTAAACATAAGGTCAAGCTTTTTGCCATTTGCAGATGTAATATCTGCCAGGGGACAACATTGTGCAGCATCCGGACTCTATTGAAGGCCTTGAGTTTGCTGGTTGTCATCAAAATTTCTGATGCCAATTGATGTAATATCTGCCAGGGGACAACATTGTGCAGCATCCGGACTCTATTGAAGGCCTTGAGTTTGCTGGTTGTTGTCAAAATTTCTGATGCCAATTACATTAAAGCTCGATCATGGCAGCGTTTCGGGTGAAGCTGCGCATGATGGATGGACAATGCAATTTCCTTTTTGTTATTAAAGGAACAGATGTTGTATATCCAAGAGTGATGGGAGCACCATTGTGAATAAGAAGCGAAGCGAGTATTGTCCCAAATGAAGTCGAAAAGGCCTACGTCGCTCCAGGACGTGATTCTCTATAGTGACTTGAAGGAATTGGCCAGTTGGTGTTTTTGCCAACAATGTTGTACTAGCAGGGCGGTCCTAGCTGTACCCATGGCCATGTATAGATTAGGCACCTCTAAGCCCAGGTTTTGAGTATATCAAGACTAAATCCATTATGATCAGTCATGTGCAAGACATAATGTCATGATTCGCATGAGTTTAGTCACTTATGGTGTCAACGGCTACTGATTTAGCAAGAATAGAATAAATCTCATAATTTAGACAATTGGTTTATTTTATCCAAGTCTTTGATTGAGTTAGACTTGTTAGATTAACAGTCTCGGTGGCAACTGAGTTTACAGTGTTAGTTGTTGGAATGGGTGACCAAGCAAGGAGTTTGAAAGCCATGAGTGAGTTCATGTGTGTACTTTTGTTTGAGTTGATGTTCGTAGTGTGGACGTTTTTGAAGTACTTTGTCAGCGAACAACATCAAGAGAGACGGAGACAAAGGCCATTAGTTTGCCAATAGCAAGTGATAACTTGCTGAGAGTCAAGAAGTGTGAAGAAAAGTTGGGAGCTAGTTCAAAGATATCTTTGAGCGAAAGCAAAGTGTTAGATGTAACGCGTGTAAGTGCTAGTGTAATGGTATATTAAGTAAGCAATTAGTTTCATTGGATTCTTCTTCGTCGTTGGCTATCGACTGCTGATCATCGTTAATCAGCGAAATACGTTGGGACTCTGTATGCAAACATCCAACCGTTATTATAACGGTTGGATATCTTCTCACGAGTCACAAGTATTTGCTGAGTGTAAATGCTCGGTGCATCGGTTCCTGTCGGAAGAATCAATTCTTATATTCCATTCTTAGCGTTTATGCTTTCTGAGGCATTTGTGCCTCATAACCCATTCGAAAGAAGGATTGCCCCCGGACCAACTTGATTTATTTGGAAGATTTTCTCTTCCTGGGTTTTGCTGATTTTGACGATGTGCGGATTTGTTGTGTATAGTTTGAGCCAAATGTGGGAGGTAACATACCTGCATTATCGCAAGCCACATTTAAATGAGTCCACATGGTATGTGAGACTTTTTGGCGAACACGATTAGCAGCGCTAATATCTTCAAAATTGAATGGTCCGACGATAGTGTTATGACCCTCTCCTGTGAGTTGTATATCCGTAGCCCATTGAATAAATTTCCTACTATCGGGTGTTGTATGAGGTCTGATCAAGATTCTTTCGCCGTAGATGATGGTATTTGTGGTGGGGCATTGTGAATACCGATACCATTCTGGCCACCATCTACTAAATTCATCGCTTTTCGACTTATCGGCCGGATGCTTTGCCAAAAAAATAACACCAATAATTGCCATTGGTTTGGAAAGCAGGATTAGTGTATGTTGTGGCTTGCATGTCAATTTGGATGAGATACCACCGTGCTCGCATAGTACGATCTGGAGTGAATCGGATGAAGAAAAGGCGATCTTTGGATGCCGTGATTAAATCAGCATTCACAATGTGTGCTGTGCCAAGACCAGGTTCATCCAGTTGATCTTCTATGGGTTGCATGACATTGCCAGATTCTTCAAAAAGGCTATCGGCAGAGGGTGGAAGGTGCACTTGAAATGCGGCGCTATCAATACCTGGAATAGGTTGATCTCTAGTAGGACTCGAGTCCATCCTCATGTCGGTTGGTGGTGAAAAGAATGTATCATTGTACATTTCCAATTTTCAACGCATTCTACAAAGGAGAGACAATCGGTGCGTGAGAATAGTTCAAATACCGTGCATCCATCATATCAAGAGGCTTGTGGGGATTAATGGTTGGTGGCAGCAAGTATAATTCAGTACCTTTGTACTTTCGTGATGCTGACGTGAGCTCGTTGTATCGCTTAACTTCAGAAGAATTATAGCCCAGTATTTTTGTAATCTGAAAGGGCCCTTTCGCCCGATAAGAAAGTTTTGCAACAGCACCTGTATCCGCTTTGGAAGTCACTTGGACGTGTGCTTTGACGATGTCACCAACTTCGAAGGGTTGGACATCCTTGTCTTTATTCCAATGATCCCGATGTGCCGCTCTGTGCTCTTCAATAAGAACTTGGATTACAGACACGGCAAATGTCGAATTGTTAGAAACGTCGCGGAGATATTTGTACAATGCTGATTTCTTGTTGCTATTAATAATCGGCATTGCACTGAGTTCCACATCCATTGGAAACTTAAATTCTCTGCCGACAGCAGCCATGCTACGAGAGATATCCGTGTCGTCGATGGAAGCACTATTCCAAGCATATTGTGATGTCTTGGCATTCTGGATGAAAGTATCATGCTGACCTCCTCGATCTTGGCCAACAATGGTTTGAGTCTTATCCAGAAATCGGTGATATCGCTCCACGCTATTGCCTTTATGATTGCCGCGGGCAAGAGGCCAGAACATAATCTTCAGTGCGGTGCACATCTCCTCAAACATGTGTAAGAATTTGCTGTCTGCGTCGACGACTACAACAGCCACCATGCCAAATGTAAGGACCACGTCTTCCATGAGGGCTTATGCCAAAAATTCAGCCGTAGGGTTCTCAACGACTGATGAAACCACAAACTGAGTAAGGTCGCATATGGTATTAAGGAGCATCTGAGTTTTACCATTTGTTTTGTTGGTAATCTTGCCAGGTGCCCATAAGTCCATGTGCATAATATAGAATGGTGTTGTCACAGGCCGTGAGAAGTATAATCGCTCTTTCTGCTGCGCCAGACATTGTATGCGGTACAGTGACCACAACCTTTGACCCATTCCCGCACATTCTTCCGCAGGCCTGGCCAGAAAAATCGCAACCGCATTCGGAACAGTGTTTTGTATTCACCCATGTGATCACCACTAGGGCCGGCATGATAATGTGACAATAACTTTTGCTGGAGCTCCAGAGGGACAATAATCAAACCGACATATCTAATTTGTTGAAAGACCGCTTTGAAAAGTACTAGTTTCCCATTGACGATAGAAATCCGACCTTGTTCTAGTGGAAGGATGAATCCGGGTCCTGCTAATTTCAATTCGGCTTTACTCTATTGTTGGCTCTATGAGCGATGAGTCCTGCCATAATACATTGGGTACTGGGGTCATGATCATATGCTGTAGTCCAATCAAGCGTTTCTGGTGTTCGTTTCGTGAAATAACATTGCATGGTGTCACAATGGATGCTGTTACTATATGCGAATTGGTCTAAAATGCCCGTGTCAACAATGACAGCATTGATTGCAGTTTCTCGCAGTTTCCATGGGTTGCTGAATGGGAGCAAATCATCCAATAATGTGCTGAAAGTAGCATGGCTTGTACTCGAAGGGATCATCGATGCTGGGATGGAGTATGTTTGCATCAATTCACTATTAGTCATTGAACGAATGCGCCAATCACGATCATTGTAGCCTGCGATTGGAATGCCAAATCTTCGTCCCATTATTCTGAGACTAGTTCGGCTGCTGGAAAGTAGGATCAAGAACGAGATCAGCAGAAGAGATTGTAGCACCGTTGGAATTATTACCCGAACTCAAAATTGCTAATGATCGTGGAAGCTGGGTATTGTGCTCTTCATAAGAATCCATTGGTAACCCTCGGTGCAAAATCAATTTAGTTGGTGCATTGTCTGGACTATCAGTTGCCAAATATTGACCATAGCCAAGATCATCCGTGCGGGGTTGCGTGCTGTCATCAGAAGTTATGTGGGTACTAGAAGTTTCGTGGGAGATGCGAAGAACATAGCGCCTCGCCGCGATAGCATCTCCTGCATGTGAAGCATCATAATAGGTCTGCGTGAATACCCAGTCATTCACCAAAATAGCTGACAAAATGGTATGGCAGAGAGTGTGGACTGATGGTGGAAAGTGATCACCTGGGATCCATATACTCACAGCTTGTAGAAACAAGTTTGAAGACAAGGAACTGTGAATGAAACTGCATATTGAGTTGATCCAATCAACGATAGTAAGATCCCGTTCTTTGACATAGTGAATATCAATGAGATGCATATTTGGATGCAATCTTAAATCATTCTCAATACAATCAAGGGAAACTATACGACGATGGACCGAGCCATGGATAGCGTCAAATATTTGTGCGTTATTGGTGTCAACAAAGATATTGTGTATGGACCAGCAAGGCGACATGGGTGACTTTGTTGTAATCCAATGCAGACTAGATCCTGTAATATCATTAACACAGAGCCAATTCACATCAAGTGACTCTGGTATATCTAGTGGATGCATGCTGCAATCGCCTGCATCATCAGGTGGACTGTGGATACCAATACTGGGAGCATGGACAAGCATGACAGGGCTTGTGGCAAGATGCAACTCATTGGATTCCTCAGTGACGCCATCTGATGTGGACAAGTACTGCGCATGGGTTGCGCTCAAAAATTCCTGGACGAGGACTGGCCATGGTACATCTGGGTCCAATGGTTCTGACATACTAGCTTTTGCATTTGTTGAGAAAGCAGCTTGTTTGTATGCAGATGGACGATTCTGGCGATCCCTCTCAGCTAAGATGCATGCAATCATGATGTGCCGTGCGATGAGTGGCCCAAACCGCCTAGTGAGACCATCAACATCTCGCATCATGCAAGCTGGACGATGAATTACTGTGAAGTGATAACCGAGAAGTTCTTGCGCCCAATGGCTGATCATGGATATGTTTCCATCGTACTCCAAGAGTTCTTTCACTGCAGAGCAATCATACATCCAGTAGAAATGGCATCCCCAAAGGAATTTACGATTTTGACCAATGGCCCATCGTCCGCAGGCGCCTTCACCAGTAAAAGAATGATACTTCCGTGCAATGTCATTGCAACTCCTTGAGCCAAAAAATACTGGTTTCAGCCGAGCGCCTGTCATAGAAAGGTCAAAAAGACATTCGCCTGTTTCCTTCAATAATGCAGAAGCTTTCTATGACTCAGCCTCATCAGCAGGCTGCATGAGTATCCATCCCATGCCTTCTGCACTCCAATCCGTTTTCAAAAAGGTGGGTTTATCAGGGTCAAATCGTGCTAGAATGGGTGAGGAGGTGACACCAACTTTGAGTTCTTCAAAAAGTGAGATGAGGGCTGGCGTTCACGCAAGCATGGGTATCTCTTTTCTGTAAAATCGTTTGCACAATCGACGCAATGGCTTCAATCGGATCTCGAAGTATGGTGCGTATCGGTGATAAAAATTGACTAGCCCAATAAATGAGAAAAGAGATTGACCTGATGTAGGCAATTTCCAATGAGTAATCATGTCGAACTTGGACTGTGCAGGTGTGTTGCCATGTCGCGTTAGGTCGACTCCCACATATTCCACTCTGCTTTTGAGGAACTCGCACTTGTCCAAGCGGAAGCTTACGCGATATTTCTGGAATACTTTACAGATGCATTCAAAGTAAATGAGGATCAATGCTTTATTGCTGCAATACAATGAGATGTCATCAATAATCGTTCTGCTGCCTGACACATTCTTCTTTTTACCCAGGAAAATTTCATTTGCATCCGTGACGCGAATGATTTCACCATTTAAATGTTTCATTGCGCGGAGAATGATAATGAAAAGAAGATCCCATTCGTCTTTGAGATTCTTCATCATAGCAGTATAAAATCCTGGCGCATTTGTAGGACCAAATGGCATCACATTGAAGCAATACTTATTGTCATCTGGTGCGAAGAAGGCAAGTTTCTCCCTGTCCACACATCAAACAGAAACTTGATGATAACCCTGCCTGGCATCGAGACTGATAAAGAAGATGATGTCTGAACCAACACCCATAAAAGTAACAGAATCATCACATCGTGGAATCGGGTATTGGAAAGGCTTAGTAATACTGTTCAATTTTCGATAGGAGACGCACATGCGCCAGATAAAGTCTTTGATTGACTCAACATGTTCTTGATGGGATTTCGCTGCAAGGACAATTTGACTACCCCAAGGTCCACCACATTTGTCAATCCATTCGTTGCCCAATAATTGCCGAATTTGTGCCATGATGATTTCGCCCTTGTATGGACCATATGAGGGTTTCCGCATTACCCGTATCAATGGCGAATTCGTAACCAAGGATTGTTCATTTTGCGCCCCTTTTGCAAAATGAATCCCAATATTTCATGATAATGCGGATGACTTCGGTTTTAGTAATATCGTCTGCTTCGTCGCCCATACGTAGGTCCAAGTCAAGTTCCGTCTGATCAGTGCTCTCGAATGTAATGATATCGTCCCTTACATGGTCTTGCCAGTCCATTTTTGGTCGAAACACTGCATTGCCGTAGTTCGAGACATCGAAGAAACCATCGTCGATATCCTTGCCATACTCTGGCATTGTATATTTGCTTTGTACCTTTGGCCGCCAAATCTTTGGAGGCACTTTGATCATGCAGATTGTGCCCTGTGCGGTATTTGCATGATTGTCATTTTTATAAAGGACAATATCCGTACAGGGTAGTTGGTCCGTAGATCAATTCTCAAATCGAACTACTTTGCGTTGGAGGAATCCGTCTTGTTGAAAATCGTGGGCATTTGATGATGCCATAATCTTAGTAGGTTGCGCAGTGCCTAGTGTGATATCATTGCCGAGCATTACATATGCACTGCTATCAGCAACAGGCCGAGGTCTGCAAAAGTTGTCACTCGTAAACTGCGTATTTGCTGGTAATCCAGAATCAGCACTGTGATAATGGATCAGAAAGATCAGGTTCATGAGTTTGCAATTGACAACATCTGAGCCAATATCGATGCATGCTTTCCACTTTCTAATTGTAGGTAATCATACGATAGCATTGACTGCAACTGAAGCTCCAAGTCCAAAGGATAGAGTAATTTGGTTTCCCTCTAGATCCTTATACTATGTGTGGTATGTTACAACGGCAGTTAGCTTTCCGTATGTGGCACTGATTTCGTCCATGGTAACCGCGCATGAAAGACTCAGTGGATCAAACTGATTCTCGTCATCAAACTGTTCATAGCTGCTGACGATGTATGGGTGTTTGGTTATAATCCACTGATGTACAAGAAGATTACCTGTGTTCATAGCTGCACATGTGTCAATATGGCAAAGGAAGCAGATCTCGTCGTCAATACGACTCCCAAACCTGAATTCGATGGCTGGGAGGCCATTATCAAGATCAAGTGGCATGTGCCTCAATCATGTTGGTCGAGCTGTCGCAGAATAAATCTGCGCGTAATAGACCATTAAACGTGCTCTTTTGGAGGCTTGATCCACTTGTGGTGTAGGCTCGGATGTATTTTGCATCCATGCTGGATTATTATTGACATTGCGGGGACCATAATGGTTCCCATTGCTGGTGCTATCAAGCCTTGTGTCGCTTGTATCATTGCCGGTCAGCCTTGTAATATTACCTCTTGGTGCGTTTCTGCCTTGTGTTAATTCATTGCCAGTCGGCCTTGTGTAATAATCTTGGTTGTGCCTGGTCGCGTAAACGTTACCAGGACTTTGTGAATCTTGTTGCTTTGAGCCATTTGACGGACTGTAGTGGTTCCCCACTACAGGCGGTCCTCGTGTTTTATTGTTCTTGGTGTGTGGCTTGTGTGCCCACATCTCACGAAAGAAATTTTGCTTATCAAATTGTCCTGAAAGTGTGAGAGGACAATCTTTGCTGGATCGATGGTCTTCACCACCACAAGCGTAACAGCCGCGGAATCCGAGAGGGAACTTGGCCCTATAGTTGGTAGTGCTGTCGTACGGGTGTTGTAGACCAGTATTTGGGTCCAATTTTGTTTCCACATCCGCTTGCACAGGAATATATGATGGTGTTGGAGGCAGTGGGGCGCCATTGTAGCGGACTAGCATGGATTCAGCTTGAGATGGCCCATATGAATATATCTGTCCATCATCTCTTGGTGGCGCAATGCCTTGGGTTGCATAATTCTGAGCTCTCGGTGCTCCTCCACTCCTTGTCTGCATCTGCTTAAGGATTTTGGTCATTCTGTCCCATTCATCATCTAACGATTTAAGACTCACAGTGGCATATCCTCTGACGAATCGTAGTGCATCCAGCTGCTTTGCTTTTGTAGTAAGCAAGGTGAGCGGGGGCATGCGGAATGCATCAGTAGTCATCCGTTCTGCAAGTTCAGGGGTCAACGCGGCAAAGAAAGCAGAACACAATTGAAGTGACCATTCATGGGCATTGTCTGATAGGCTCGTAGATAGCTGCAAATATTTATTGAAGAGTTTGTCTTCTGCAAATTTCCTGGGCATTCAACGCTGTATCCACCAATGTGTTACCCACATAATCCTGGGAATAGAGATTGAGATATACATCGAGCTTGCAGCGCTCACTATACGCTCTCAATTCTCCCTTAACGCCACCAGTCGGTGTGATCAAAGGGTTTGCTGCGAGCATATTGGGGTTTGCACCAAAGATAGCAAAGAAGTCAGCATGTGTGTTGAAGAAGGTCAATGGACCAAAATATCCCTTCCTGTAGTCCGTCTCGTCCTTCCCATGCATCAACTTCATCTTGGGCGATAGCAACTGCGTGGTGAGTGCTGCGCTTGGATCCTTTTGTGCAACGCTACCAGCGAAAGAGGCATCTTCGTTATCTGATCCATTATCACTTGCGGCCGCAGTATCGTCCTCCAACTCAGTTTGAAAAAGTTTCTTTGCAGGAGTATTGTACACACTAGTACCGAGATTCTCCATGAACTTATCCATCGGGTTCATACCTTTAAGCTTCCTGGGCGACAAGATCATTTCCTCAACTTTCCCTTCATTAACATGGTAGATATGTTGAGGAAAACGGAGGCAGTACTGGAAGCTCAAGGTGCCTGCAGTCTGGATCCTTCCGTCGGCCGCAGGGCCATCGAGGTCGCATTGAAAACGAAAGTAGGTGATATCAGCAGGCCTATCCGCAAGCGCAGCTTCAGGACTAAACTTAAGCTCCTTCCCTTTAGATGAAAGGAAAGCATTTGGAGTCAAGTAATCAATATCGAGTGCACCTTTCGTAACCAACTTCGCTGCAGCTTGAGCCTCTTGGAAGGCTGCACCGGTATCAATGGGAAGTTCACTGGCAACTAATGCCATAACATCTGCGACGCTGTGGGACTCCACGAGGGTGTACACAGTGTTACGGAGGTTATCAAAACTGGCTGCTTTCCTCCAAGCTGGCATAGTAACATGCTCCAGCTGCATGATTGTCACAGGTTGTTGGTCCTTACCAACATACACCATCTTTATTCCAGACAGGTTGGAGGTGGTGTTGGTGCTAGTGTTGAAACTAGTGCTGGGGCTGTGTTGATTGATCCTCATGATCGGCGCGTTGGTGTTTGGAGATGACATAATGAAATGGTAAAGTTCGTGCAGTAGAGCTATTAAATGTGGTCGTAAGTTCTGATTCGAAGGGGGTCGCTACCATGTAACGAGTGTAAGTGCTAGTTTAATGGTATATTAAGTAAGCAATTAGTTTCATTGGATTCTTCTTCATCGTTGGCTATCGACTGCTGATCATCGCTAATCAGCTAAATACGTTGGGACTCTGTATGCAAACATCCAACCGTTATTATAACGGTTGGATATCTTCTCACGAGTCACAAGTATTTGCTGAGTGTGAATGCTCGGTGCATAGACAAGTTTGAAAGGCCACAATCCAGCAATTGTTCTGTGAAAAGTTGCATGCGACAGCAAGAGCAACAGGTTATGATCCTATATATTACGAATTCTGGGGAGCACGAAAGCGACATTAGTCCATTGACGAGTCGTTTGAAGCAAAGATATTTCATGGAAATGTATTTGCAAAGTTTCATTTGGAATCCAAGGATCCTAATATCTTTATTGAACGTACAGAACGTAAGGATTCAGGGGAGTAGCAGGACTAAATCCATTACGATCAGTCACGTGCAAGACATAATGTCATGATTCGCATGAGTTTAGTCACTTATGGTGTCAACGGCTACTGATTTAGCAAGAATAGAATAAGTCTCATAATTTAGACAATTGGTTTATTTTATCCAAGTCTTTGATTGAGTTAGACTTGTTAGAGTAGGTGCGTGTCGGACTACTGAGGATATACAAGAACTTACGCCAGCTTTCGGAAGCGATGTGCGAATTGCGGGGGCCAGAATGGAGGTGCATTTCTTCTCTGTCAATGTCAGAGCCGGGAGAGGATAAATCAACTTGCAGGAAATTGTAGTTTGTAGAGCTTTCCAAGCTTCGGCCTGTGATGATCTACCGAGGTGCAGTTTGGCTGCCCAATTGACTGCTGCTGAGAATTTATCATTTTCTTCTTGTTTCCGGAGGGTGACATCCAGTCAATAAGATGTAATTATTATTCACATTTCTTGCTACAAGATCAAAATTGCCAATATCCGAATGTAGTGGTTTCCTTGCGCTGTCGCCATGTTCGAACTTAATTCCAGTATCAGGTTGGAGCAGTTGTCTGTGGGTTTGAAATAAAATTATCACTCTCGGTCCGTCGCCAAATGTCCCTATACCTCTCGTGAGAAATGGCTCAAGTAATTGAGACCCGCCTTCCGTTTGATGGTATTTTTGCTTGTTGGATTGTATTATTGCTTTCTCCACGTCTTCCTTGTCCGTTAATTCTGAAAGGCTGCCATCTGCATTGGTTATTGTCAGTTGAGCCGAAGCCCCTGCTCTCATCTTGCCCTCCATGTATTGGATGTTACGAAAGAGGGTTATGATGGCTTCGATCCTGTTCATGTTTCTCAGATGCACTGTGGCCTTGATCGTACCTGTGGCTTCCTTTGCCTCTGCTAGTTGTGACCTAAATTTGATGCTAAGACTCTCGTCGATGCTTTTGCAGTGTCTACATTCTACACGGGCTTCATGTAATTTCCGTCCTCCACCACCTACTCCTAGTAGTACTAGTGCATGGAAAATAATCACTGCTTTGGGACTCATTGCTGCCACCCTTATCACTCCTTACTGGATAAAAACAATGCAACAAAGGAATGGATTTCCATTGTTGGCTTTGCTAACTTGATCAAGTTTTTGAGCACAAACATAGCCAAAAGCCAAACGGTCATCATCCATCATCAATCCAAGGTTACGCAAAGGATATATAAAATATTTTCATAAACGTAGAGTATGATACAAATAATGGTGTCCTCCATCAGGAATGACACCGTGGCCGAGTGGTTAAGGCGATGGATTGCTAATCCATTGCTCTTTGAGCGCGTGAGTTCGAATCTCACCGGTGTCGTCTTTTTACAGTTTTTCTTTTTCATGGGAAAAACTCGTACCACTGCATCTTTGCTTAGGAAGACTTGTACAGTACGCGTGCTAATATTAATAGTTTATAAACTCGAATGCATTAGTCTACTTTGTATGTTATCACGTACAGAAGCAGAAGTCTACAATTTTCAATTTTGAACTCCTGACCAAAAAAGAGAACTTTTCCCAGCCCACTCATTTTTTCCAAAAGAAGCGAAAAGTGACATAAAAAACGTATTTTGCTACTCACATACGACCATCAAACTACTGAAGTACGGTAACGCCAATCCATCCACTAAAACTGCTGCTAAATCACCACCGGCACGCATGAGCATGAGTCGTCTACTATTCCTGTCAATCCTCCAAGGAATCCTCATTAGTCCCGGATCTTTGGCATTTGCTCCCACTCTTCAAATCCATTCCAAATTCCAATCTTCGAGGACCCTGTTGCTCGCCTCCTCCCAATCATCTTCTTCTTCCACTCAACAAGCAGTCAACTATCAAACATTTGGCGACGCAACTCTCTCCGATGAAACTTTCTCACAGCATTTCCCTTCAATGCCAAAATGGCTCACTGATCGCGCCACAGAATGCGGGTGGTCGTACCCCACCATCATACAAGATCGAGCCATCTCCTCGATCCTGGAAGGAAACGACGTCATTATTCAATCTCAAACTGGTTCCGGTAAAACATTATCGTACCTCCTTCCCTTATTGAGCAAAATTGATCCAACCCGTTCCTCCATTCAGGCCGTTATCATTGTTCCCACGAGGGAATTGGGAGTCCAAGTCGCCCGCGTCACGAGACGTCTCGCGGCGACTTCTTCCGAGGAATACAAGAAAAAAATCATGGTGATGAGTGTCTTACAGGGGAGCGGGAATAAGCGTCAAAGGGCCTGGGTGAAGGCTGATCCACCCCATATCGTTATTGGGACACCCAGAGAATTGACACATTTGGTCAAGAGCAGTGGAATGAAGTATCATGCTGTGAAATATGTTGTTGTGGATGAGGTTGATAGCTGCCTCTTGAACAATGTGGGGACTATTGTTGCTTCGGATGTGAAGAAATCGTTGAATTTATCTGGGAGTGGGCCCCTGCATGAATTATTATCGAGATATCTTTCTCCAACCTTTGAAGAAGCAGAGGAGAGAGGTCAGATGTCATTGGTGGAGGGGAGCGCGAATGAGAATTCAAGGGTGATTAGTCATGGGACGGATCGGCAGACTGTATTTGTGTCGGCGACAATTCCGCAGCATAATCATTTTTTGAAGCAGTGTTTGCAGAATCAGTGGATGGTGAGGGAACCCGTTCATGTATGTGCGTCCCCGGGTGAATTGATTCCTCCTAGTCTGAAACATGTGTATTTGGTTTGTAAAGGAATGGATTTTAAGATGGCAGGGTTGGTGAGGATGATTCATAAGGAAATGGATAAGATTGCTGCAGAGAGGAAACAGATGGAAGTGCGAATTTTGGTATTTTGTGAACCGAAAAGACCAATGGAAAAAATGTCCATGATTTTGCAGAAGGAATTGGGGAAACGATTGAGTGAGACTTTTGATGTTACGGCTACTGTGTTGAGATATGAAGATTCTACGACTACTCGAGTTGCTGCAATGGAAGAGTTTCGTGGGACGGATACATATCTTGGTGGAAGAATAATGGATGATGATGATGATGAAAGTGACGAGGATGCGGATTCTGATTCTGATTCTTCCAAAGAGGAACCAAAGGAAACCTCCATGGCATTAAGTGATGACTCATCGTCGAATGATGCAAAACGAAACTTGCGTATTCTTCTGTGTACGGATTTGGCCGCTCGAGGCTTGGACATTGCTGAAATCACACATGTTATCAATTACGATCTTCCCCACGAAGGGGATATTTACGTACATCGGGGCGGGCGTGCTGGGCGTCTTGGGAGAAAAGGATTAGTCATGTCCATTATTACAAAAGAGCAAGAATTTGTTTTGGAAAGGTTGGCAAATAAGTTGGGCTTGGATCTGAAGTGCATCGCAAGGCAGCAGGCACCGCCGAGGCAGTAATCTATAGTTCCAGTTATTAATATTATGATGTTACTTGTCACTTTTGTGCTAATTAGCAAACTTCATCTTTCATAAATATGATTCATGCATAGTCATGTAGTAGAATACGTCGAATCTGTCCAAGAAGATGATCAGTCATACACCCTCATAAGATGACTGAAGCTGACGCTTGGTCATTGAGATGGGTCAAAGAGGTATCACCACCGTCATACCGGAGGACATCTAGTATGATGGCATTCCCACCGACATGTATTCATCGATTGGTTCGAACATAGAAGAGGGGGAGGACGAAAAGTTGCATCATTTCCCCATTCTGAGCTCCTGCTCGTCAACCACTGCGAGAAGTAGTGCGCCTGCTGTTGATGGGCTTCTACAAATTGATCATGCTAGTTGAACATGATGTTTAGTATCGTCGCGTCAAATAAACTTCTTGTTTCTACGACTTCGTCTGATGGCAAAATCACAGCATTATCAAGTGCACCGCCAGCATCAGCAGACGAAAGAGGCAATGGAATCATGGAATGCTACTAGAAGTAAGGCTCGCCATTACCAGGATTAGAAAGAGCGCGAGCAGTTCTAGAAGGACGCGCTGTCATAGCGCAGCAGACAGCAAAATGGTTCCCTTACCTACGAGACAGAGAATAATCTTAGCAGCGGCCACGCGGCCACCGATTTAATAATTGCCGCACTTCGCAACAAAACACAAGGAGACCAATTCCATCCACCTGCCTCTTAATACTACAGCACAAGCCAACCTCCGACAATTGGCAGACATCTTCCGTAGTTCTACCACCACGGTATCACCCATCAACAAAAATCAAGCTGGCCATCCAACCATTACAGCACCACCACCTTCACCTGCAGTTCCAAGGGTGCAAGAAATACAGGATCTGACCAGTCATTTTTAGATTATGAATTATGAGCCATTGTTTTTCACTAGGATATTACAATTGCCCTTGATGACGTGGAATGCGCCTCAATCAGCGAAAAGAACCAACACACACATCAAGAAGTGATTGGACACAACCTTCACCTTCTTGTTGGACAACATCAACAAAGCTTCGTGAATATACATTCGATAACAGTGTTATAACTTTTACATACCATATGATCACCATGAATGCACTACGATCGACATCACGTTTTTTTTTTAAGACACGTCAGTTCCCACTGAGGAAAACAACTAGATGTATAAATTCATCTGCACTGATCGTTACGAATGATGTTACGACTACAACTACAACTATTAACAGTACCAGCAGTACCAGTACTAATAAAATGCCACCCAAGGAAACTCTGCAATTTGGCAAAACATTTGCTCCTCACATGCTCATCATATCTTACACAAACAACCAATGGCAAAACCCAGAAATCGTCCCATATGGTCCCCTCTCCATCTCTCCCGGGTCATCCTGTCTCAACTATGGCATGACTTGTTTTGAGGGTATGAAAGCCTACCGCTCCCTCGCTCCTGATGATTCATCTCTCCGTCTCTTTCGTCCTGATAAAAACATGGAACGCTTATCGAGCAGTATGGAAAGATTATCTCTGCCAGGGTATGACTTTGACCCGAACGAACTCATTCAATGCATCCAAAAACTCATTCGAATCGATCAGGATTGGGTTCCTTCCGGGGAGGGATATAGCCTCTACCTGCGTCCAAATGTAATTGCCATGAGTGATAATCTAGGACTTGCAAATCCTGATTCTTTGTTGTTATATGTTGTCACGAGTCCGGTGGGACCTTATTATAAAGATGGATTCAAACCTGTGAGATTATTGTGTGAGTCGAAATTTGTCCGAGCTTACAAGGGGGGAACGGGGAATTGTAAAATTGGAGGGAATTATGCGCCCACCATGAAACCGGCGAAAGAAGCGGCGGAGAAAGGATATCATCAAGTATTGTGGTTGTGGGGAGATGAAGTGACGGAAGTGGGTGCCATGAATGTCTTTTTCGTCTTTGAAAGGACAAATAAAGATGGAACCAGTGTGAAAGAGATTGTCACGCCTCCTCTGGATCGAGGGGATATATTACCAGGAGTTACGAGGAGCAGTATTATCGAATTGGCACATGGGTGGAAGGGGTATGATATGGTAGAACGAAATTTGACTATGGAGGAAGTGGCTCAGGCTATTAATGATGGAACGTTGGTGGAGGCCTTTGGAGCTGGGACTGCAGCGGTGGTGACGCCGATTGAGTGCATTCAGTATCAGGGTAAAGATTTAGAGATTCCTGCGACGGGAAATGCGACTCAGAGGGCTTGGGATGAACTCCTGAGCATTCAATATGGAAAGATGGATCATCCATGGAGTGTCAAAGTGAATGTTGATTGATGTATATAGATGTTTGCTGTACTTATTAGAAATTGCAATGGTTATGGACTTTTGAAATAAATAGGAATTATGATTTATACAGGACGAGTACTGTAGTACAGTTAATAGTGATGTGTTCTAGGTACCTAACAAAGATTTCAGTCTGTTCTTGTGAACGAAGCTCAACGATTTATGGCATGATGGAACATTCCACGATACAGAAATGACATATATTCCAAGTATCCTCGTGCTCGCAGAACATTGGGTATCAAGTATTCATTGCACGGCGAGGCCAATATCTAGATATCGATAGATATTGTCAGTAATGCTCCATCCTTCACTAATTTGATATCATTTGTTTCAACAAAGAATGGCACGCCAAGGAACACATTTTGAATTCCATCAATCCACCATTTATCCATCCATGCTCTCGGAATAAACCATCCTGTCCTGAACCCCTGTATGCCAATACGAATTTGCAAATCTTAAATCTTCCATCACAGTACTGTAAATAACAATGAATGGTTCTTCAGAGAAGGAGTAAAAGTGCTACCAATCAGTATCTCCATACTACTTGTTCATGGATCTACTTCGTAATGTCTGGTCGTATCATACTTGTGTTGAAGCGATGCAATAGGACAATCCATCACAGGAGAGAGCACTCCAAGCATACATGCCTTGACCGAGTCCTTGCCGCAGTCAATGAACACTTGGGTCGAGTACCTACAGTACTAAAAGTAGTGCCACATTGAAATGCTGCACATGTTATCCCTACCAACAGCCAGGCAAGATGGCACAGCATCGATCTTTACTGATGGCGCATGCTTCTGCATCTGCATAAATGAGGATATTTGGTTCTTGGTCACAAAGACTGTCTAGAATTTTACTGATAGAAGTGTGAAAAAACGCAACCATTCCAGGGCCGGTAACTAGAATGGTGGTATTGTAGTAAGATTGGTATGTAGTAACTTGAATAGTGTTATTCTAGTAAGATTGCTATATATATTATATCCAACCTCTTTAGTTTTGGAAAATTGAAGATTTTTTCTGGAAACATAGAAAGTGCATTGCCAGTCAGCCAAAGCACGTCCAGGTTTGGAAAGTCGAAGGATTATACTGAAGCAAGATTGTTGTTGCACATCATCCATAAAGTTGTCAAGCTTGGCATGGTGAAGTTGGCCACCTCTATCAGCGCACTACAATGAAACATTGCCAAGCGTTTCAGGCTGGGAAATTAAGGTTGGCAACCCTGGTGAATAGATTGGAAATCAGGTGCAGCTTTTCCAGGCTTGGCAAGTCAAGTTCAGGCATCACCGCCAACCCAAGGTTATTAAGCTTGGTGAAGTCAAACAAGAGGGTACCTCAGTACCTGGTAAAGGAATTGGAGGACAGACTCAATTCTTATAGGTTTGGCATATCGAGGTTTGGAGTAGCACCTTCAAGATTATTCCTGGAAAGATCCATAAAGGTAAGCATTGAAAAATCCATCAACGGAGGGAGGCCTCCAGATGTATCGTACCCAGACAGATCTATCTTTGACCCAATCCATCTGAAGCACAGGATAATTCATTCCACTGGCAGTGATCAATGTCAGTCGTCCATTTAGTATAGGTTTACTCCAAGAACGACATCCGTTGACATGCCAGATGATTGCAAGGCGGAAGCATTACTATATACAACAGTTCAAAGAATCATTGAGTTTTTATTCTACTTTTTCACTTACCTTTGAAATGTTGTTCTTTCCATTACAATCGGCCGAATTTGAGAAATGAGAGAATGGAATAGACAGCGCAGAAAGATGAACAGATAAAGTGGCTTCCTCTGTTTGTAAATGGACCGAATTAAATTGTTACTCCTTTCATTGGTTTGAAATGAGTTTCTTCAAACTTCATCTCCTCAGGGAAGACTAGCATCAAGGACTGCTTTTACTGGTATCTGCAATTTTGAGGAATATTCTTGATTTTCCTCCCAGAAGCTCAAGATTGTTTTGGTGAGTAATGCTGTGTTTATCATCATTTTATGCCGATACGAATCACTGAAGAATCATCGCCATGCGGCAAGTATCGCTCGTTTCGTTGACTAGTAGCAGGCACTAACGCCTTAAAACAAGTGATTTAAAATGCATTGCCTCATATTACTTTAACTATACATAGAGGCTCTCCTTGAGCTGGAGTCTCTCTAAATCTGCGTCACATGTTGTCACTCGGCAGTGACTCTTTGGGACCATGCACTTGTCGTAAAGCTTGAGCGCGAGAGTGAAAACGTTCTTGGCTTCATCAAACTGACATTTCCAACACCTGCATGAATGTATCCAATGAATATGTGGTCTTCTAGCCCGAAAGCTACAACTGAAATTCGCATTGCATCCTTAAAAGCACTTAAGGGGGTCAGAATACTTGCGCTTTGATGTAAAGTAAAGACCAATATTGAACAGAGGGAATATGCTACCTTTAAAAGAAGGAGGTGCATTAATACTAGAATTCACCGATTTCACGACAAATTCTAAGCGAGTCTTGAAAGGCTTGAAATGCTCTCTCGGCTTTCCCTTGCTTCAGTAATACCAGCCCAATTTCGTATTTAATGCAGGCTACAGAAGGACAGTCAAGTTTGCAAACCTCCAATTGCATTCGAATAGCACTAATCAAAATAATTCATCGCATTAGTTTCATCATTTTCCCTGGCATAGCAAATTCCAACAAAGTGCAACGTCTCCCTTTGAACTTCAAAAACTCTTTCAAGCTGCATGATTGCCCTTTTCAATTTCATCGACGTCCAGAAGTGCTTTAGTGTTATGATTGTACCGTCCAATTGTTGATAACTGGATCTTAACCGAATTGTTCAAAAGATGCAACGGCTGATCGATATCGTATCGAATACGTTTGATGACGGCCAAATGATACATCGTGTTGGCGACACGACTATAATGATATCCAAGCACCTCACGCAGAATGGGACATGCACCTTCCAACACAGTGGTCGCCTTCTTGACGTTTCCAAGATGATAGTACACAACACCCATATGACAGTTGTGTTGCAAATAACCAATTCATTTGTATGCATAGATTTTTCAATAATCCTAAGAGCTAATGTGAGGTGATCCATTACCTCCATGTATCGCCCTGTCTTCACATTCAATTCTCCCAGACACTTATGGGTTGCTGCAATTTGATATGCTAATCCAGGTTTAGTAAGGGAGAAGGTGCCAATTTCACCAGCGGCAATGCGAGACCCCGTATTCTCAGATAATCCCCTCGCATCATTTAAACGGTCTGCATTCGCTGCCTTTACTATCTCTCTCAATGTACCAAGAAAAACTGCATTTATCAATATTGACCAAATCTGCATTGCCTTTACATCCACGACTCTCATCCTGAAATATCCGTCCGTCCTCAAATAATTTCGGATGTTCTTTAATCAACTTTCTAACATCCACTCCTCCTGTCAAGGACCTTAACTGTTGATCTTGTAGAAGTTTACCAAAGTTCATTGGAAGATATAACTGATACTTTGATTTCTGGAAATTTACCAATTGCATAGTATGTTGACATGGCTTATTAGATTGACGGGATGCATTGCAGTAGGGCGATATATATAATACGGGAGTTGATGTGTGTCGACCAAGGCACCCAAGTCGACCAGGTCGGCCAAGGCGACCGAGGCACCCCAGGAGACCGAGGCACCCAAGGCGACCGAGGCACCCAAGTCGACCAAGTCGACCAAGGCACGCAAGTGGGGCCTAAGGGCGGGTTTGAGGGCTTGATTGGATTTGGTAGCAGCACTCTTCTGTCCTCGTCAATATAAAAAATTGGTCCGCAGGAACAGGTCCAACGAAGAAGGCTATAAACTACATGTAGAACGATTGACTATTGAAGGTTGTTGAAAATTTGACTAGCGTTCCAACAAGCAAAAATGTTAGTTTAAAATCAAAAGGTGGACTATACGTGTAGTGTGTTGTAAGCATTTTGTTTATTTAATCATTTGGACATTCCCTTATAAATCCTGTGCATGGATGCTACTATACGTGTAGTGTGTTGTAAGCATTTTGTTTATTTAATCATTTGGACATTCCCTTATAAATCCTGTGCATGGATGCTCAATGTGCATGTTCCACCTCTCCAGGCTTGAAGTGGGCTTGGAAAACATGAAACTTCACGACAATCATTCTTGGAGGCTGTGGAAAGGTTATCAACAAGAGATTTCTCAGAATATATTGAATATCATTCAATTGCATCTATGTTAGTACTTTACACGTACAGTAACCGATCAGAGATTTATGATACTATGATAACAACGAAGCTTTTCGACCCGAATCCCAGATGCAGCAGGGAAAACGTTCAACTTTGACTTTTCACACTATCCTGGCGCAGGAGAAAGGGAATTTGATAAAAACGCGACGTCCTCCACGTTGTCTTTTCATCAATGGTATGCCGATGGAAGATACTTTTGATCACGACTCAATTGGTGGGTTCTGATCAACGAATTACGATGAATTCATACTCCAACGGTGCTGGGTCATAACGTGTTAATCAGATCAAAACATCCTCCTCCACCTACCTACCATATTCTATAAGTACCATCCTAGCGGGTTGGCGCCTTCGGGTAGGTAGATATGAATGATATAGAGCACAAAAACATTTGTATTATGAATGGCGACCATCGACCACTGATATAAGTACCTACTAACTCGCGTCTCGCCACTGGCGCTCCGATTGCATCTCTATGTAGAAAACATGAATCTTCCCATTTAAATACATTCCAAAGGATGCAAAGCTTCTCTCGTACAACTTTGTTTCGATGGATGTTAGTAACAACATCGCGCGGTGTACGGTGTAAGAGCGACCAGTGCGATGTGTGTGATATGTACCAATTTTATCACTTGTAAGTACCAATGAGAAGTGAGATTTATGCGCCTGCAGCGAAGTTCGTGTGACTGGACATCATTCTTGTTCTTCGGATTTCCCAATACCAACGCTCATAATAAAAAGTGAATTACAGTTTTGGCGGTGAGCATGCTTCATGCTTCATCATTCATCAAATCGAAGCATCATAATCACGACATAGGAAGAGCGCTAGGTTTGAGGCATCGGGCATTGAGACAATCCCAGCTTTATTTTGAATATGCACGCTTTGTTCCCATTTCGAGCGATCAGCAAAAGTGCTGTCATGAATATTCAGCAAGGACGGAGTCAAGGAGTCAGCAGTCAGTCAACAAGAGTTAGAGGCGGCTCCTACTACTAATATAACTTCACAATGGGAATATAGACCAACAGTCCAACCAAACAGCAGATAACCACCGAACCAGTCGCATACAAATGCGCAGCTCCGACCTCATTCTTCTCCGAGAGGATGACAATCTCTTTAACAAACGAAGAAACCGTCGACAAATTCCCAGCAAAACCACTCTTGACACCCCCCAACCAAAGTTCTGCAGACGCAGTCGCAGTCATTGATGATCCATATCCATTCAGCTTGGTGACGACCGCAGCACATGCAATGGAAATAATGCACCCAATCACATTCGCCAACAATGTTCCAAAGGGAATGTACCTCCATAGATGCCGACGAGAGTTTTGGAACCATTTGCCATTGAATTTGGATAAGTTCCAGCGCAAGAGTGTTCCGGGAGGAGAAAGCAGGACACTCACCCATAATTGTTTGTGAAAGTGATTGTTCATTTCAAAATCCCCAATGAGGAAAAATATCACGAGCATCGTGGCAAAGACCAACGGGGAAAACGTTCCATTGAATGCAATGTCACATAGGCCAGTTATCTTTTGGAAACAGGATGATTGCTCTTGGTCTTTGTGACAATCCAATTCTTCTTCTTTACTGATATTTGTTTCTCGTCCCATTTCCAAACTTGGAGGCGAACGAGTTTCCCTCCCTTCCTCCTCAGAATCAACCCCGTTCCCGTTCTCGTTCTCGTTCCCATTCTCATTTCCAGCACTTGCACCTACCCCTGAATGTTTGCCTCCTCGCCAGTGAAATAAAATTTTCCCGAGGTGCCTCCCAAATTGAAAACTCGAAATGGAACAAATCACTCCGAACAAATACCCCGCCAAAGCCTGCACCACCTCCGACTGCGTGTCAGACTCATATCCCACCAACATGACCACCATTTGTGAATTCCAACTCGCAAATGTAGTCAAAGAACCACACAGGGCAGTTTGCAATGCTACATGCATGCGTGTATTGGATTGCAGGATGTGATTAGGTTTGAGCCATGGCATTGTGGGTATACGTTTTTCACGATCACTGGAAGAGGGTATCATGAGACCCATTATGAGGGACCCAAGCATATTCGCCGGTAGATCTATGAATATGGCACCTTGATTCGTCGCAGTACCAGTACCAGTGGAAGTAAGACACATGGAGAGGAAATATATATAATCTTGTTGTGGAGGAGGAGAGGAGCAGTCGAGTCCGAATATTCGTGCGAGGTACAATCGGATGGTGGAGCCAATGATTGCGAATGAGGAGAGGTAGAGAACGAGCATGGTTTCTTGAGTTAGGATACAATTAGTACGATTCGACGGGCACTTGGATGATGGCCTTCTATTGCTGTTGCTGGTGGAATCCGGCTGGTGAATATTCGTGCTGACATGTTCTTTGGAACAATTTGAGGATTGGTTTAAAATTGGATTGCCTCTATTTTCATTTCGAATTAATAATGATGTACCGATTGGTGATTGCGTTGAAATTATAAAAGATTCATCTGAACCTTCTTGTTCTTGTTGGTCAGATTTATGTTCTTGCATCTTGAGGCTTTAACTAGTAGCTACGTGTTCAGTGTATCAATACTCAATACTGCTTGTGACGATGACCGATTTCGTGATTACTGCTGTAGCTAGCAGCTACTTCTATTGCTGGGGGCTCCTCTATTATAAGTTGAAAGTATCGCTCGTGTTCCTGCACTTGTAGCTTCACGTCTTGATACTACGTGTAGTTATAAGTATCAGAAGGATCTCAGATGATTGATCGAGAGACTGAATGACTCCAATCAAGAAGTTGCCATAATAATATGACATATGATACACAGTTGTGGTGGCGTTGTGTGTTTGTCAGAGAGGGAGGGGAGAGGGGGTGTCAGGAGGAGAAAGGAGAAAACGAGGCCTAATACTTACCAATTTGTTTTTTAGGAAACAAACGTCCTCGCCAGCGCGTAGTAGGAGAATTTCAAATTGCATCCCCTGGACATCACTGAAAAGAAGCGAATCATGGTCTTTCTTGAGAATACGACTGAAAAGAGGCCACGACTGAGGAGGTGATGCAATAGAAGGATAAGCTGAGATCTAGATAGATAGATTGAAGATGCTTCATGAGATGGTTAATTAGATAGTGACCTATATTTGAATATGAGCCATTGATTATTTATTCAACAGCAAGATGCTGACTGCCAGCTTCAATTTGACGTGCAAATGATCACACCATGCGATGCGCAACTTCTCGTTGTGAATGAACACCTGCATTGCATGGGAGCAAAGAGCAAACGTACCATTTGGTACACATATGTAGTAGAAAAGTAGAATGATGACACATTTTTATTAAAAGATGTATTTTATTAGTACAAATAGGGTATACTGCACGATAACTCACTTGATTTTCTTCAGTAAGTCCCTCAATTCTTCCCATTCTTCATCAGTGGGAGGAGGAGCATAAGAGGCAAAGGCGTCATGTCAGCGTACTTCGCATTGAATTTCATTTCTTCAATGTAAGAAAATGCCGATTTCTCAGCGTCCAGAACAGATAAAGATGGAAAACGACCTCCACCAAATTGAAATGATCCCCCTTGATATTCCTGCTTGGGCATATTTGGAAAACAATCAGAGGAGGAACTTTCGCTACAGCTGTACTCGTTTGGAAACGAACTTGAACCTGGCGTAGCTTCTGATCGCGTACTTGACCTGATGGATCCGGTCCCGTGACGATTATGTGTTGTGTTCTTGCTGTCGATTTCGAGGGTACACATACCAGCATGCTGACGAGGGCGCTCAGAAGAAGGAGGCAACGCCGGCATGGAGTCAAAGTTGGGTTCATCGCCATGGTTGGGCGGCGCTCGACAACTTACGCGTTTCCTTTTTTATTTTTACCCACATTACGTCGAATACGATGATGCAGAAAAACCTTGCTACGGAGAAAGAGTTCGTGGTAGTATGGTCCATCATCGTGTGACTTTTGGAATAGACGTTTGAAGCCCCAGAGGTTCAGTTGACGTCGAAATGATGCATAACTGTTGTGCTTGAAGAATGTTGGAAGGATACTGGTTTCGAACGCCTTTATATTGTGCACATGGAAAGCACGGCCATGGGGCTGCCATGATATGATTTCTCCGAGCTCGGGTTCGTAGAGATCTATGTATTGAAGCATATTGAAGACAATTTCCGGGAATGGTGACCTTAGGCCCCCTTGATTCTTATTGTAGCATCACCTTCTTCATCATTACTGTTTGAATGATCGTGATATGTGTAGTGGTGGTTCATGATTCATGAATGAATAACTTGTTTGATTTTTGTGAGTCTGTTGATTTGTTCATTCAAGCAGTACCGGTACAATTTCGAATTTCGTCCACACTTTGAACTTGAAGCGGTCGGACAATTTCAAAAACTCCGTAACTTTCGATTTCATGTTTTTGGCTCATCTCAACGAGCGTGGATTCAAGAGAGAAGTCCTCCTTTGGCGTCTTTCTAAACTGCGGGCAATCTTTCCTTCAACATCCACATCACGTGTCATCACGTCAAAGCTCGCACTGGTTGTATCAAGAGTTGGAAGTTCTATGTGTACCATACTGATTGCTAGCTGCCGCAACAGAATACTGTTAGCGTCACAATTGATGTCATATTTCCTCGAGCCGAAGGGATTATAAACATCTGAATAGACATCAAATAGCAGAGAGAAGATTGATGTATAGGACAAGAGGTAGAAGATGCTGAGGTACATCCCTGGCTGAAACCATATCTCGCCGTTGGTTTCTTTCTGAAGAATTGCCCAATAAAACCCAGCATGGAGCGTTTCAAAAAGGAGGTGAAGATTAATGGCGGCGGTGCATGCTCTGATATAAGGTGCTGGGAGATCTCTTGTTGTCCGTCCCATAAGATCATGACTTGATCTCAGGCAATCCCAGCTGGCGTCCAAAATTTTCTGATGGGCAAAGTCCGTCATTTCTTCATCTCTATTCAAAGTATTTCCCTGCATTAAAATCCAAGACCATACAGTACTCTGCCGATCTTCAGGAATCATCATATCCCATTCAGTCCCATGCAATAGATTCAGTCCTTGTAGATAGCGTCTTCCCTTGTTTGAGTCCAGATGCCCCCTGGCGTCAAGAATGCTCAACTCAAATGCCAAAATTGTCCACCTGGCGAAGATTTTCTTCTGTTGATCATTCCGTAGCAACGTTCCAATAGTCGATAGAAGATGTCGTGTATTTCTCAACAGAGACGTGTATTGTTCGCGCTTCTCTTTTGAATTTTGTATTGAATATGTGACAAAGCCCGCCACTATGAATACAGCCAAGAATCGCCAGGTCGAAACAACGTTGGATAGAGATGTCTGCACAAATAGAGATACGCACATAATGAGATGATTGAATGAGAAATAAGAACAGATCATTCAACTTTTGGCATGATGAACACTCACCATTAGAAAGCACATGGATGCATTCTTCTTTGGAAGCAATGTCAAATACTCCTCCTCTAAAGGGCAGGAAGGTCCATCTGGAAAAGCCCAATCCATACCGAATACAAATTGAATTATTATCGCTAAGATCGTCCAGGATGCATATTCAAGACATCTTAGCATCCTTCTAATAAAAATAAACTGTCTCATGCTAGAACTCGAATGGGCACCAGTGCTATCTTTCGAACGAATAGATTCCATATGAATGTCGTCGCCACGACATGCACTAACGGAGGAAGAATCTCTAGGACGCGATTTTCTCCGCAGATTATTTAGCAATGTTGTGGGCCTGTTATCTTCTGCTAGATTATAGGTGGTGACATCCTTATCTGATTCATCTGCCCGCAAATTCTCAGCTGACACACTTTTCGCTTGTGGGATAAACAACCTACGCGTCCGAGCCTCTCCTGCCCCATCATCCTGTATTTCGGGCAGCAATGGCGGTTGCACATTTCGCGTTGACAGCAACGCAGGCTCCGATTTTCTTTTACTGCTGAACTGTTTTGAAAGCGAGGGAGATCTCAGACCAAGGAACACGTTCAGACCCTTGTTATTCTTTGTTGGGGGCGTATCCTGTGAAGAAGAGATGGATTGAAAAGTGGGATTAATCCGAGGAGAGCTGATGCCCGATGCCGCATCTACGGAAAATTCATCATCAATCGCGGTGCGGACGGCACGTCTTCGTGCTGGTGATTGGGTGCTAATGTCGGGATTATCTTCAAATTCGGTGATGTTGGAGATAGCAACAGACGATTCTTCCACCCCTGTAATTTCATCAAGAATGGGATGGGCTTGAGGTTAATAACGTGTGATTCAATTTGGAAATTGTCAAGAATCCTAGTACTACTAGATAATAGGAGGCGGCTATGCTGATACACGAGTACTCGTGGTAGCTAGCAAGCGGTTCGTTGATACAATAAATCTTACCTGAATCATTGGATGAACCTCCATTTACGCTGCTTGACTGTCTGCGACCGAATGGATTGTTGGCAAACATATCCTTTGTTGTTCAGCCTGTTCGTTTTATCTATGCACTTCATGTTGGTCCTGTTGACCGTTGGACAGTTGTGGCTAGGAGTAGATAGTTATCCGGTTATGTTGATACGACCATTTTATTATTTTGTATTAATCGATATAAAAACGATTAAAAATGAACATAAAAAGGCGTTTTAGCCAAACAGATGGGATTAAGAGTTTATCGGCGTCGTCGCCGCAATCTCCGCGACAAAACTCTTTTACATAAGTTCCAGCAGTGGTGGATAAACTGAGACGAAACCAATGATTGTCTATTTTATAAGATTTGAGTGAAAGTACGTTTCGAAT
>Ga0209712_10000605_pt1 | contig 31355 bp, 19 predicted proteins | sample ArcOceMetagenome_FD_187443 | JGI IMG/M metagenome (GOLD analysis project Ga0209712, IMG submission 187443) | Marine eukaryotic phytoplankton communities from Arctic Ocean - Arctic Ocean - Greenland ARC118M Metagenome (SPAdes) (version 2) | ecosystem: Environmental > Aquatic > Marine > Oceanic...
ATCCGTGTCACCAGCGCCATCCGTGTCAGTAATGCCGAGCACAGAGCCAAGCGACGGGCCATCGGTGAACCCATCGGTATCTCCAGCGCCATCAGTGTCTGCAGTACCATCCGAGAAGCCATCTATATCACTATTGCCTACACTCTCGTTGATACCATCTGTATCACCAGCTCCATCAGTTTCTCAAAGGCCGTCTGAGAGTATGATTCCATCTTCACTTCCATCACTTAGTCATGCTCCCTCAGTTTCTTTCGATCCGTCGAGTTCACCAACTAAGCTTCCCACAAAACCAAAACCACCCATACTTCCGACTGATCCCGATCCTAACGAGAGTACGGATTTCCCTTCTGCTATACCATCAGTGAGTCCTCCATCTAAAGGGAAAGTAGGGACCAAAGGGGGTTCTAAGAAAACGCAGTCTCCTTCTTCTGCGGATGGCAAGGGTGGAAAGCGGAAGAACAACGGCGGTTCGAAGAAATCTCAAGCACCCTCTACTACCGATGGTAATGACACATCTTTCGGACAGCCAGATGTTGACAACTCTTTTGTTTCTGCTCCGCCCAGTCAGTCACCATTATCGACAAACCCAGGGGACTTACCAGTTCCTGTGAGAGCGATTGTCAGCTCGTCTCCTTTACTCTGCCACTCTTTTACAAGTGCGATTTCTGTTTTCTTTGTAGGGACGCTTGTTTTTTGGTAATGCAAATCCGTGCGCTTTCGAGGAAAATGGCGAGACGATCAGATCAGGTCATGGGATAATCTGGTCCTCCTTTTTCACTCCCGATAACGGGCTTTGGCTTGAAAACTTCTATTCCTTCATGAAAATAAAGTAACTTATCACTTCAACATATTCAGATATTCACCCGTAATCAGTTGTTGGCACCCCTGGGGCAAAATTGTAAATGTAATGCAAACGCGAAAAATGGTTGCAACAAAACGATTTCAGATGATGATTCTTTCAATGATTTACAAGATCATTCCATAAAGTGTATTTACTAAGTTTTGAGCCAATGTTATAACCTTTTTATAATTCATCCATGTAATGATTGGCAACGGCATCCCTCTTCACTTTGTAGCTCTGGGTCAACAAGCCATTTGACATTGCAAAGGGTTCCAAGGTTAGATACACATCACCAACCTGCTCCCACTTACGAAAATCCTTTGTTGCTGCACGAATATCGGATATTAAAGCACTCTTCAAACCATCATTACTCCTAAGGTCAGATGATGCATTTATCAAGCTTTCAATGTCTTCTGCGCAATCCTCCTCTGTAGCCTTTGGATCGTTAACTCTCTCATTTGCCTCTTGCAATTTTTTGGCAGCATTAGAATCTAGGTACCCATAAGTAGCCAATTCGTTAGGATTCAAAACCAAAATTGCAGTAAGGCTCTTTCCATCATGTCCTGTCAGCATGACTTGTTCAATCAATGCTGTTTCGCCTAGAATGGCATCTTCGATGGGCTGCGGTTCGATATTTTCTCCATTCGACAAAACAATTGTATCTTTACATCTTCCAGTTAGAATCAAATCACCTGTAGCAGGGTTGATTCTACCGAGGTCACCAGTATCAAAGAATCCGTATCTATCCACAGCCTTTGCAGTTGCTTCAGGATTTTTGTAGTAACCATTCATAATCTGAGGACCTCTAGCAATAACAACACCAACTTCTCCATCAGGAAGAGCCTTGCGCTCTCCTTTGATATCATCAGGTTTAATCTCAGGATCTACAACCCTCAGTTCAGTATCAAGGCACGGTTGGCCAACACACCCACCAGTTACCAAATTCATGTCACTTCTTCTATGAGCAATCAACGGCGAACATTCTGTCAATCCATATCCTACACAAATTGTTAGTCCACAGTTCTCATAAAACGTTTCCAAAGATCCAGCTAACGCCGACCCTCCTGAGATAATGACTTTATTCTTTCCACCAAAACCATCCTGAACCTTACTCCAAACAAGCTTATCTCCCACAGCATTCAAAGGTGAAAGTGCGGCAACAATGACACTACTCAATAATTTATTCCCACCCTCACTGACATTGCCAACAACAAGTCCTTGAGCGATTTTCGAGTGTTTGGATCTCAGGCCACTAGTGGCAGTAAAGATTTTGACAAGTGTCTTTACCACAGCACTTCCTTTCGCGAACTTGTCTTGAACACCTGCCGCGATTTTTTCAAGTACTCGAGGGACAAGTACAAGCCACTCTGGCTGATGCTTTGCCATATCATTCTTAAAGTATCTAATGTTCGAGTAGACGACACTGCAGCCACGCGTAAGCATGAATAACTCAAAGGTCCTTTCAGTGATATGCCAGACAGGGAGCAAAGACAGCATGAGTTCACCAGGAAGTGGTTCACTTTCATCCCAGGGCTTGGATGGTCCAAGACGGTGTCCAGTCTGATGAATCAAGTTTCCATGTGTCAACATGACCCCCTTTGGCTGCCCCGTCGTTCCTGAAGTGTATACAATTGTAGCGACATCATTTTTGCCGATATCCAAATCAGCAACGACTTCATCACTGATTGGTTCTGCGGCATCCAACAAATCCTGGAACAGAAGAACTTTGATTCCAAGTTCCTTCCCAAGCGCTTCAATATCTTCACTAGATTTCTTTTCCTTGTGCATCAAAATAACCGTCCTGACAGCCCCATGCGAATCATTGTAAAGACCAAGGGGATGCTCCGATCCACTTTTCTTCGCATCCTTCGCCAACCGATTCAATAACTTGGCACTCTGCAAAACAACCAATCCAGCAGAATCCGAATGCTCATAAATATATTTCAATTCGTCAGTGGGAGCATCTGCCCCACGAACAGCGGAAATTCCTCCTGCCATCTGAATCCCATGGTCAACCAATAACCACTGGGCAGAGTTTTCACCAAGGATTGCAACATTCATTCCCTTTTTAACACCAAGACTCTGAAACAATGAAGCAGACTTTTTAATTGTGGTGCTTGCCTGTGCAAACGTCATGTCGATCTTTTGGTCACAAAGGTGATCATCGTAGAGAGCCCTATCTTTGGGGCAGTACTTTGCTAGCTCAGACCAGATTTGAGGACAGGATGTGATGGTGGAACGCATGGTTTTAAGTTTATTGATGAGGGGGTTGGTGGGTGAATGGTCGAGGGTGTTAGTAGGTGTATTGGTTGCTGGCAAGAGGTTTCCTGTGCGAGACTTCTTTCTCTTTGGTGACACATTTACATTTTTAAGTGATTGGGTGCCAAAGAGAACTTCCTCGTCTAATTCGTTCATTGCATCCTCTGTGTCCTACAATAGGATAGGATAGGATAGGATTGTAATGAGAAGAAGGTCGATAATTAGATGTGAGATTAGATGTTCAATGTTGAATGTTATTATATTGCATAAAACAGAATAGAAAAATACCATTTTACAGTATGCGAACTCGACTGACTCCTCGTACACGTAGTTCATCGTGATATAAGATGAGATGCACTACACGTACATATTCTAAGAAAATAAATAATGAATGAACTCACTTGTGACAAAAGAGAAAGAGCAGGAGACGAAGCCTTGGCTTGCCCAGCAAAGACTTGCTGCGACTGCGGCGAGAACGAGAACGACGCCTTGTTCATGCTTGCACCAGAAGGCGCGAATGCATTGACATTCACAATGGATGCCACACAAAGTGTGACTAGAATGTTGGAACTGATCCTCATCTCTTTTGACACTACTATCAGGTTGACTGGATAGCTAGACGACGCTAGACTACAGTTTGAAGTTGCTGCTTTAGCTTCAGCACGAAGCACGAAGCCAGAAGTGTTTTTTTCTCAGGAGTTGACACTCGTGATGATTTGCTTTCTCCTTGAAGCCATAAAAACAAAGATTTGCACGGGAAGAAAAAGGGAGAGGAGAGAGAGAAACTGAAACTGAAAATCTAACATTATTTTTTATACAAGTTTTCCAAGAAGCACTTTGAACTTTTGTTACCGTTTCTAGTTTGTGTCATCTGGTGAAATCTGGCAAAGAGTACTAGAGTAGTGTACGATTGTGCACGAGGAAAGTGTCCAATTATTGTACGCCGTGCGATAGTGTACGGTTTAGTGTACGGTTTAGTGTACGATTGTACGGCTTAGTGTACGATAATGTCGATAGAGTGCATCTCTATTTTTTCTCAATGTGAACAAAATGCTGGAATTCTTTCGTGTTCTTCACTCTTCACCAGGGTGCGACTTTTCCTCACAAAATCGGTGCGACGACATATACTGCGGCGATGGGATACTTTCTCCCCCTGTTGAATTTCTTTCCATGCACAACATAGCTATGTTTTTTCTGGATCGAGTAATCCAAATTATTTGCAACGAATGTGTGGAGAAGTGGAGTGTATTTTATAGTGGTGTTGAGTACAATTACCGTGCCTAATTGATGAGACCTTGGAAGGATTTGAATTGATTTCATTCCAAAAGAGGAAAATGTGAAAACTCACCTTCGACCGGAATCAAAGTTATGGAATCAGACAATAGGTATCCAACAAGGTATAGGATACAAAAGGATACACCAACAATATTACACGCCCGAACATTGCAGGTACTACAGAATATGAGTGACCAGAACTTCCTCTTGCGAGCTTGAATGGAAGATGGAAGTGTGGTGTTGGAAGAATTATTTGGATTCGTTGCTTTCCAAGTATCAAAGGAAATAGAGAAGGAGCGATGATTCCAGGAACCCGTTATTACCACCATATACCTTCATAATTATCATACGAGTATGTATAGTAGTATTCATACAATTCACTGAACAACAATGCCGTTTTATGTTATTGACCTAATTTTTGAAAGAGAGCAGCCGCAGATAAACGCATACAATTTTCCCACCATTCTCCATCCATATTTAGTACATTGAACATACACTGAATACTGCTCTCTGATTCATTCCATCCAATGAAAATCTAAAATTCATCGCCATCGCCATCCCCAGCGCCATCTTCATAACTATCATCATCATCCCACTCAAACGGCTCTTCCTCAAACGGCACCCCATCCTTCCCATCCCACGGCTCCACGGTTACAACCTTTGGAACCGACATAATCTTATAAGTCGCGACTTTTCCAGTCGTAATCCCCATCAAAAACTTCCTCACATTCTGTTCCGTAAACGAACCCCTATGAACAGCATAAACACCCCTATCCATGGAATAAGCCGCAATCGCCGGAAATCCAAAGGTAAGTTCCAATGCTTCCTCCGTCTTTGTTTGGTAATTGCCTCCTTCGAACCACATGAATTCAAACCCCATACCCCTGACAGACTTGGATGCCTTATCCACAATCTCCTTATAGTTATTCCTCCCCTCTGCTCCCGTTTCAAGGATATGAGGCAACGCCACCAAAACACAAAGGACATTCTGCCCTTCACCGGGACTACAACTATCCTCCAACATACCTTGCGAAATCAATTCTTCCATTTCCTTGGGTACCCCAGAACGATCAACCTCCTTCAACAGAGTCTGAACAATCTGTTCCGCTTCTCTGCCACCCTCATACGCCATGGCATCCCCCGGCCCTTTCTTGATTCCACCGGGAAAGAGTTTAATAGTGGGAAAACCTTGGACTTGGAATTTAGCCGCGAGTGCTTCTTCCGTGGTGGCATCGACTGTTGCGAGTGAGACTCCTGCTTTTGAGAGTTTGGAAGCTGCGATTTCCCATTCTGGTAAAAGGGATTTGCAGTGTCCGCACCAGGGCGCAATGAATGCTACGGCGATGACGTTGGTGTTTTGGTAGACGTTTTCGGAAAAGTTTTGGGAAGTTAGTTTGAGGACTTCGGATGATTTGCTTTTGGGTGTCTTTTGTTTCGAAGATCCACTAGAAGAATCACTACTATCACTGCCACTACCAGTAGAACTAGTAGAACCATCAGGGTTTTTGAAACCCTCTGCTGGTTTGAAAGTGGTCCTGGGTTGTGCAGCAGCATCCGCTCTCTCCTGCACCACTTCCTGCAAGGTGGAAAAAATAATCTTGATGAGCTCATTCGGATCCCGACTCTGAACATCGATAACATGCTTCCCTTTTGAATCCGAATAAAACAATTTCATGGTTGGGAATCCATTGACGTTGTACTCTTGTGCAATCCTCTTGGGAGGTCCATCAGAGGAGGCATCAAGGGCGCCAAGGTTGACAATGCCGTTGAACATGTTTGCGATTTTGGAATAGACTTCTTCAAACTGTTTGCAGTGGCCACACCATGGGGCGTAAAATTGAACGAGGGTTATGCCTTCGGTGCGAAGGACTTTGTTGCGGAAATCGGTTGGGGATTCGTAGGTTTGGACAGCCGGGGTGGAGTCGTAGAGGGCAATCACTTGGACTGCTGAGGAGAGGAGCAGGGTCAAGAGAAGGAGGAGTGATCTCATTGTCGTTAGTGATTACTCGTAGGGAGTGATTAGTGATTAGTGATTAGTGATTAGTGATTAGTGCTTAAAGACAATACCACAATAGGATAGATAGTGGACAGTAAGTAATGAGTAGTGAGATTCAAGGTAGTTTGTAGTTTGGTTGATGAATGATGAACGAAGAATGATGAAGCAATGCGATGAGGCCCAGTCTCGATCTGGAATGGCCTTTTTTAACAATGAGATGCTGATGATGCAGCCATTCCCCTTATCCATGTCTGAAATAGGATTAGAATTTTGAATTTTATTTTGGAAAATATCCACGTGATACCACGCCCAATTATCTCTTGGATCTCTACAATGTTTAGCACCTATATCGTATTATACTTCTACGAAGCCATTATGCTTCATTAAACGAGACCCATTTTGAATTTAGTGGCAATATGATCAATCACAAGAATGAGTACAAGTGGTCTTGTCAAACAGTGCCACCGGGGGGAAACAATTTTTTACTGCACTGAGGCTGAAAGAGGGGGGGGGCTAAAGATTGAAGATGCAAAGTTGGATTCTTCAATATGGTGGAATTAGTACCGATATCTGGGAGGGGGGGGCAAGAATTTTGACTACAACAGGACTCTTAAAGGTGCTAGGCTAGTGCTAGCTCTTCCGTCTCATGTGTCCAGATGTATCTTAAAAACGAAAGAATTATTGCCAAACAGCTTAGCTTCTTCTGGGGCAATGTTGCAAGTTACCATGGCCGTGTCGGAACGCTTTTGAAATGATTTGACAGAGACAAGGAAGGACGATAATAAAGAAGGCAGAATGGCGGTGCTGGAGTAGACTGCAAACTGAAGAATGCAGAAATTAGAAATGAGTGTTCCTATTTGGTAAAAAAGAGGTACATGTAGCTATTCTTAGAAAAAGAAGCATTTGATCATTTCCTGAACTCGATCGGTGATTGGTCTCGGTCTCGGAGGCCATCCATCCTCCATCGAAAAAGATTTCAAAAAATGAGATTGAATAAAGCAAAAACCCATCTTCTATTGAAAGATTATATAAAGCAAATAACAATCATGACTGATTTTATGAATTCGAACAAAGCTTACGCAATATACTCCAGAGAAAGCCTATCTGATACAGCTTCTGATATACGCTTGCCTATCTCAGCCTCGAGCATTTCTGTGACATTCGAACTTCCAGCAATCTCGACGAATATGCTTGACAGTTCTGCGGTATCGGCGCTTGTGTGCAGCTTGCCGTTGCGTGAAGAACTAGCAATTTGTTGAAGTTGAGACGTAGAAGATTGACTTCCAAATGCAATAACATGCAACTCGAGATCGCTGCCATGGCTGTGACGGATATTACGATTGAGTTCTGCGAAGGTGTCTGCAGCGGCACTGGCGTCGTGGGTTCCACCGTCACTCATGAAAACCACAACCGGTACGTTCGTCCGAGGAGTATCAGAAGCAAGTTCAAAGGCGCTCCGAGCCGCAGGGAAAAAAAGTGTACCGCCGCCAGAGTAGCTTAAATTGTGTGGAGCTTGGTCAATTGGTACCTTAGAGACTGAAATCGTTGCAGAGGCGTCAAATTGCACGACAGAAACCAAATCAGATTGATTCTGACTCTGTATACGACGCGCTAGATATTGGTTGTAAGCAGCTACCACTCCGCTCCAGGAGTTACACATGGATCCAGACATATCCAAAACGAAAACAATGTGCTGCCCATGTGTTCCTAATACATCTGTTTTTCTGTGGTGATGTGCTGCTACAAGCTCACTCTTTGCCGGCACCATTGGTATCGAAGTAATCTGTCGCTGCTCTGTATTATCCCCATGATTCATGTATAGATTTGACAGTATTTCCTCTGTTACTGCAGTAGCATTAGGATTGAAGGAGCAGATGAATAGATCGATCTCTTTTTTAATAAGCGAATCAATCACGCTCTTGGCTGTTAAGCCATCAGGATGAAGAATCGAATATTTGTCAACATTTGTCATTCCTTTTGACCCTGTCGGTACCATCCCATGAGCGGGCGCATCTGTTAGGAGGAGCATGAATTTGATTGGAGAAGTCCAATCGTATTTAGAATCCCAGTTTGCACATCGATCAATAGCACCGAGATGGTCTTCTGCTAAATCTCCTCCGCCAGACGAGCCCTGTGTAATTGATTCAACAAAGCGAGTAGCGTTGTTAATGTTGTTGGTAAAATGGCTTTGTTCTTTGAAAACACTTTCGGTAAATTGAGCGTCGTCGTCAATGTCGCGATAGCCCATGATACCAGCACGTAATTGAAATTCAATCTCGGGAAACTTGGTTGTCAGTTTTTCAGTGATGGAATCGGTTCCCTTGAGCATACTAGTCACAGTATTTACCACAGTAGGAGCATAGGGAGCCATACTCCCTGTCGTATCTACAATGAATGCAAGGTCCAACTCAATTGACGATGGCATAGATCCCTTCTTGAAAGAAGTATAAATTTCCTTGAATGCCTTAGTAGCAGTTTCTTCGTCCTTCATGAGCAAAGAGTCGAAGTACAGGTGTGTGGCCTGATCCTTTTGCGTTGCATCTGCCAAGTTTTCTTCGATCGCGTCACAGCAATTCTTGCGAAATTTATCTCGTGCGGTACAGAGTTCTTGATACCATCTTTCCTTGGCGACATTGTCTTTCATGCCTTTCGCTAATCCAAATTTTTCTTCGAGGTCTGAATCCAGAAGAATCAATTGATACGAGCCCTTTTTGCCTTGGCGTGCTGTCCGACCTTGTATTTGAATTTCTTCACTTCGCTCCTCTGAAAGGAAAGCTTGGATGATATAAACTCCGCCATTTTTCTGTACAGTTTCGTCCTTGCAGAAAAAATCTGTCCCACGACCAAATATAGCAGTTGTGATTGTAATCTGACCTGCAGTTGCAGCTTTACTAATGACAAATTCCTTGTCACCTGTGCTCATATCTTCCGTTAACAGCTTCTTATGACGACCAAGCGTTCGGTAGAAAGAACTTTTAGTAAATTCTTTCAGGCGCGAATCATCCCGGAAGAAAACGATGACAGATCTTTTCTGCTTTGTTAATGTTTTGATTTGGTCTGTAATGCTGTGAAAATAGTCGCTTTTGCTTGTATCTATACGGATGCCATCACCAGCCTTATCAAACTGGAAGTTTGATTTGCCGTAAACGCTTGGGACATGCATGAATGTCTCCACACCATATTTCGATAACACATCGTATTCGTATTTTCCCAGTGCGGAGAGAGTGCCTGAAACGCCTAGAATTCGTGCAGGCGTTATCCCAGCGTAAGAAAATTGTCCGCAGGATACTGGCATTGCAAGGGCATTATCGAGAGTAGAATCTCTGTGCTTCAAATTACCTCTCTCGGCCTCTTGTAGGTACGCAAACACCGTGCGATATCCATAGGTGGCTTCGTAAGATATGGAGTCCATCACTCTGTAGCCAATCCGATCAGTCTCACGATCAAGGAAGTAGGGCTCTTCGTCCACCTTTCTCACTTGGTCAATCATCAAGGAAATTTCGGCGTCAATTAGAAATTTAAATCGAGACATCTTTGCCAATAGTTGAGAGTAGGCTGGTAAAGATTGAATATCAGCGAGTCTCTGCCTCTTGCTGTTGCGTTTGTTTGCAATCCAAATATGGTTGAGAATGTCAGCAATCTCAGGCTCGCGTAATTGAGCCACCTGGTTATAAGTCTGCCCATAGAAGTCAGCTCCGAAAAACACATCAACCTCATCCACTAGTAAAATTTCATTTCGTAACAGGCTCTTGGTCGCAGAAGTAGCGCTCGAAATAGTAGAAGAATTTTGCGCACGAGTGCAGCCATTTTTATTGTTCCTTTTGCTTCTCCTTGGAGATTTCTTGCTCTTTTCGGAAGAAGCACGGCGTATGTCAATATGAACAACATCTTCTTCAAATGAGGAAGTGCCTGATCGCAACCTACCGTCAGAATGATGGACAATGTCTTGGGGAAAGTGACCAATACCAACATTATTTCTCTTGCTAACAGAAGCTAGCTCCAATTTACCACGTATTAGATCTTTGGTGAGGTTCCGAATATCTCCTTTGGCAGCCGTATTATCCTCAGAAAGAGTGGTAATCTTACTATATTTGACGAACTCAGTGACAGAAAAGATATCAAATACATCACGGAAAAGATTGAAATCACGACCAGATAGATACTCGCTGTAACATACACAGCGCACCCGAAATCCTAAGAGGGCTATAACAACTGCGGCTGCACCAAGTATCATTGATTTCCCCTCACCTGTCCTTATTTGCATGAGTTGACTGTCGAGGCCGGTTTGAGAGGATGAACCACACCCAAAAAGTGTGAGTAATGTCAATACCTGGATATTATGTGGCTTCATAAGTAAATTTTCGCCCATATCTAAGCCACTATCGGCGGTTGATTCAAGACGGTTGTAGCTCGCTCCTGACTTCAAAACCGTAAATACAGTAAAGACACCGGCAAGAATGCATGGAATCTGTTTCTTGACTTTGTCGTCCCAAGAGGTAAAGTCGATAGGATGTAGCTTCTCGGCAAGGGCGACTGTTTTGTACACGAGTGCCTTAAGATCTGCTTCTGGGACAATATACTCTCCAAGCAATTTCTTATATTCGCCATCAAACTTCTTAAAGCTTTGGAGCAACTGATCCTTGTCAACCGGAAGGTCACTCTTCTTGCCAGCGATTCGAAGAAAGCCTTTGATGTCATGGACAGTATCTTCGGCAGGCTTTTGGGATGTCTCTTCATTCCATACCATCGTCATAACCTCCTTGAAGTGGCTGAATTCAGCGACAAGGATCTGTGCAACATGATTGTCTTGGTCACTTCCATTTTCATTGCTCCGCTGGAGACCTAACCCAAATTCAAAGAGGAAACTGTAACCCCACTCAGATCCGAGACAAGTCTCCAGGACGCTGCACATGATGGCCTTTGTGAGGTCCTTGAACAACGGGAGCTCCACAAGGACATGCCCCATTTTGAGGAAACATAGCCTGAACTCATCTGTATGTAGCTTGATAGAATTCTGAGATGACAGATACTCACGAGCACGGCGACCAAGACTTTCAATCTCCTGCTCCACTTGCTTAACGATGCCCTCGTCCCAAGATGACGGAAAGATATCATCATATGACTTGAACTTTTCCTCCATTAACTTCAAGTCAGTGATGGTGTCATTGAGGGCACTGTAATTCTTTGATGACCAATGACTGCCCACAGTGGTTTTGACTTGCTGGACATGAGATTTAACCAACTTGTGGATGTCTTGAGTGATTTCATGATGATCTAGACTGGGAGTGACGAGACTCTTCAGTGACTTTAAGTCATTAAGCCTAAATAACACCTTCTCTACTGGCTCATAGTGCTCCTCGTGGAGGTGAGATTGAACTACTTTGCGCAAGGATGTACCAATTTGCTTTATGAGAGCACTAAAAGGACGTTCATATTCATCCCTTGACGAAACAACACCAAGTAACTTATTCTTGGCTTCTGTCACTGTCCGGAATAATTCACTGCTATCATTACTTCCAGTTTTGTCGGGGTGATACTTTTTGGCGAGTCGCTTGAAGACCTTCTTAATATCAGATTCATTCGCAGATGGAGGCAGTTCAAGGATAGCAAAGTATTTTAAGCTCCCGAAACTCCGCCCACTACTAAAGTGTTCATGGCATATATTGAATATCTTTTCCAGCCATGGATCTTCGCCGTTGGTGTGCTTGGAGAGGCTAATCTCTTCCTTCAGCAGTGTGTATCTATCAGCAATGAAGGCGCCAAACTTTCGAGCATTTTGTATTTTTTGCTTTAGCTTGTCGAAGGTCGATTCTTCAAGCATAAAGGTAATATCCTTTATGTCACTCTCCAAGGCAGCGTGGACTAGTTGGTTTGTCAGGGAAAATGCCTTCTGGCATTCCTGATTTTCTACCACAAATGGTACATTCAGTAAAAAACCGCGATAGTTGTCAAGCATTCCTTCAAACTGCATTTTTCTCTCTGATTGCAGGGCGTTCTGTGCTCGCTTACACAGCGCTAAGAATGATTCTACAGCGAGTTCCTTCAATTTTCTGCTCAAATCACCAGCACCGTCAACATGTTTACCAACATGACAGTCAATAAGGTCCAACACTTGAATACACTCATATAGTAGAGAGTGGTTTTTATCGTTCAGTGACTTCTTCCCATTCGCAAATCGATCGGCTATCTTCCTCCCTATTTCACTGCATTTCTCACTATACGTCGTCCCTGAATACCACTGCCGTGATATTCTTGTAAGAGTAAATGTAGCAGAAGGATCAAGATCATCCATCAACTTCTTCCACTGTTTGAGTTTCTCGTTTGCATCCCTTCCATCAAATTCCATGTCGCGGTCCCTCTCCCGTTTTTCTTCTCGCCATTCGTTTAGTTGTGCTGCGCTATTAAACGTCAAGTCAGAATCAATGACATGGTCCTTCAAATCCTGTCCGAGATGGCTATTCAAAGTACTCATGATACCGACAATGTCATCATAACAGCCATTATTTGATACATTGTCTCTCATGGCCTGAACTGCTTCGTTAAGCTCCTTGGTGAGATTTTTTCGAGTAACCGCATACAGGTCTGCCAGGGCATTCAGTTTGGGGGAACAGCATTCATTGGCATTCTTCAATGTGGAGAGGATGCGAAAAAGGTTTTTACTTTCCTGGAACTTTGAATTGATGAATTTTCCCATAACCATTGGAACTTTTTTCAGAGCGCCATTGTATCTTTGCCTAAACGAATTTATCCTCTTCAAATTGTTTCGTTGAATATATGTTCTGATACTCGTGGTAGTGTAAACTTCAATGAAGTGTGTATTGATCCCCATACGTTCATAATCACTGCTTTTGTAGGCAGCTTCAAATTCGGAGAGCAAAGCAGACATTTTTGCGTTGATTTGACTTTTTCCGCTCGCGATCTCCTGTGCAAGATCGAGACCACCAGACAAATCAGCTTGATATTGCTTTAATTCATCTTTTGCATGTTTAAGCTTTTCTAATTCTCTTGCAGCACTTTCACATGTGTTCAGTGTCATGTCACCTTCAAGATTACGAGCCATGGTGCCAACAGTATTGCTGAGGGTAGAGCTTATCACGCCGAGCCACTTCTTGAACTTTTGCTTCTTCACTTGATCTTTCGACTGGCCATATCTTTATTTGGTGCATAAAGCAAAAACAAAATGTCATGTATGAATAAGCAGTATATATATTCAGCATAACGAAGAAGAATTATCGTGAAAATGAATTTTGAAACAGACGAAATACACATCAAACTTACGGCAACAGAAACTCCCGTATGCCTCTGAAATCTTCATCGCGAATCAATTGCTCAAGAAGATCATCCACTTCTGCTTGCTTCTTTTCCCGTAGTTGAAGCAAGGGGCGTAACCGGGACGTCGCCTCATTTGACGTGAAATCATCTAAAGTCTTCGCTCCCTCAAATTGAGTCAGAAGATTGTCGATCTCGTCCCACTCCGAAGATTGCGATACGCGGTCCTCGATCAACTTTGCATCAGAAGCAACGGCATTTCGGGCTAGTTTTTTAAGCTCTTCAATATTCGGTAAGTTTTGGGCAGTTCGCGAGTATTTTCCAAGAGTGAAAGACATTTGAAGGAAGTACCACTTTAATTCGTATTGTCCACTTGCATTCATAATATTTTTCACATGTTTTGAGAAGACACCACACGTATCAACTATACAAGCATATAGAGAATCGAGTGCCACATCGCACTCTGTATCAAGTTGTCGTAAAACACTGCTCTCTCGAAGGATGCATTCTAGCCTCTCAGTTCTTTTCTCAACACTTCGCAAATTGCGCTTGGTACCACAAACAACATCCCGCCAATCGACAACGCGTTTTTTATTCTTCTCGATGAATGCATTGACTAACCCTAAGAGCTCATTTCTCGCCTCAACCTCAATCATTTCCAGACCCTCTTTTTGCATAACGTTCGCAAAAAGAGAAATTTGTTTAAGTTCCACCAAGATACCATTCAAAGCCTTAGTCGCAGGCTCAGAATCACACTGCTTATCCACAATCTGTTCAAAGAAACGACGGGCTTCACTCGTCACAAGATCGATTCTGTCATTATACACACGATCAAACCGTATGTAGCAATTTTCAACGAATCTCTCATCTTCAGGGAGGAACGCATCAAACCAGCGCACGGATTGGAAACCACCCATCACTGTTGCATCCTTCACACCATCTTTTATTCCCTGTTGTTGAACCACATTTGTAATCTGATGCAGTTCTCCCTGTCGTCTCATCAAGTGGGACTTGATCGTGCCAATGAGTTCACCATGGATCACATGCATTTGTCGAAAGATGCCATCTCCAATACCACTAAGTAATTCATATGCAAGGCGTACACGCGTTAGAACAGTCTTAACCTGCGGAGACTGTTCTATCTCATTCACATCCAATGCGGAAACCATCTCCTGAAATATTTCTGTGGCATTATTAGCAAGCTGCATTCGAAGGTTTTCTACCTCATCTTTTAGTTCCGGACAAAGAGGAAATTGGGCCAAGAGATAGTTCAAAGATTCGACAATGGCCGAAAAAGTAGCAAACGTATTCAACCTTTGATCATCTAGGAATGCTAGTTTGAGTGTGAAGCGCTCATCAATTCTCCATTTTTGGAAGTCGGATCGGATGTTTTTTACCGCGGCTTCATACACATCACTAGCTTTATCTGCATCGAGTTCATGGGCACTTAGATTTTCTGCGTCCTGGGATACTGAGTTCAGCACGCCAAGGTTTGCGATGTGAACCTGAAGCTGTTCGCGCGGTAGGTTTAAAAGTTGGATGTTGCGCATAGAGATACATGCGGCAATAGATTCTTGAATCAAACTCGCAAGGTGATTTTTTACTCTTTCATAGAAACGGCTACACTCCGGAAAGCCGTCTGACCAAGCCAACATTTTTGCTAGATGATGATGCATCCCGCTGAAGCTTTGCCCACGTTCAAGCATAAGTTGTCTCTCAAACTTTTTCAACTCGTCCTTGATCTGAGTTTCAATAGCTTCGCCATCTATTTGATCTGGATATTGACACATCAGAGCTTGCAATCGCGATAGCGCCCCTTTAATTGAAGCAACATTACTAGCACTGAAATCATGCTCAGAATAAGTCCCTCTTTTGACCTCATTCTCTATAATTTCAAACTGGTGCTTGATATAATTCTGAAGGAGACCATCTGCTTCACGCACAATAACACGTACGTCCTCCGTATGGATGTACCGGTCAAAGTATTGAAATATTTTCAGAGCCTCGCAGATTCTATGTGGATCGATATCTATTTTACTGAGAAGATCTCGTCGAAGTTCTTGAAGTTGATTCTGCAATGCTCCGCTCAAAGTCAAACGGGATGATTGGGTCAATCCGCAGTTTCTAGCGAGGAATGGATCTTTCATCGGCTTGATTTTTTTGGCAATCAACGAAACAAGGTCACTTGCATCTGTCTTGAGTGGAAGAAATACATTCGCGAATGGCCATCCCTTCTTGAGTGATTTACGAATATACTCAAGAACTGATTTCGTTTCTTCATCTGTAGTTCCACCCATCGTTTGAATCTACCGAAGAATGGAAAGTAAATAAAAAGAAGAAGAAGCATCAGAGAAAGAGTTTTGATAAGGGTTCCGTTTCAATTTTCAGTCCACGTAATCTCGAGAAAATAATGCATAGAACATGACTCACAATCTCATTTTGAAGACTTGTTTTTGCTCCTTCAATAGAATCTGGCACGCCCGTAATCTCATTGGAATGAGTAAAGAGAAACATGAAACTCTGCTTCTCTTCATGAAAGTCTTTTGCGAAGCTTCTAATCAGACGAAGAACAGACCTCATGGATCCTCCCCGATCCTCGAGTAGGGACACATAGCTAATCATGATGACAAACCTGAGACTACGGCAGCGACTGGCGACCTGACTAAGCATCACAGAAGTTGCGATATCAGCCTCTTGACCATTCGTATCTTCAAACCCTGGGGAATCTACATATAGCAATTGAGATTTCGAGCCTCTCGCATGGTTCTCTGATCCGGAAGGAAATGACTCAAAAGGATCATAGCACCCAATACTGGCTGTCTTGGACATTTTCTCATGCCCAATCTCAAACCCCGGAATCGGATCTACTGCCTCGTATACAATCTTCGTAGCAGTGATCATCTCACTTTTCTGGTTGAAGCTGCACATATGCTCATACTTTTGAAATTTACGCCCGGCAATAGCTTGAATCAAAGTACTCTTTCCCGTTCCAGTTTTACCAACCACCAGCACGACATCCCGTCCTTCCACTTGGTCCAACACAGGCTGACCACGTTCAATACTCTCAACAACGAGATTCGCGTTGAAACGCCTGGATATGGTTCCGTTGATATTCGCCTGGTCTTTATCATCATCCTGGTCTTCCTCAGTCTCGCTTTCAGACGAGTCAAAATTGAAAGATTCGACCGACATCATTTCACAATCTGAATCTACCACTTCTCCCTTCTTCGAAGAATTCTCACCAAGAGCGGCATTATCACCGTCGTTACCACTCAGACAATCTTCATCGCTGTCGTAATCGCCATCAACCGGTGAACCTAATCTAGGTCGCTTAGTAGCGGGGTCCTCGGAAGTGAAACGTCCTCCTAAATGCGCCGACTCGAGATCATGATCCAGACGCGATCTATCGGGGGAGAAAAGGCTTTCTTTCATCTCAGGAGTAGGGCGTTCACCTTCTACAATGTTAGAGTCTTTAGTAGCTGCAATTGCTTCATTATTATTATCTTCCGAAAAGGGCAGAAGTTGACAGGCGGATCGCTTCTTGGGCGGGGACGAAATAGGGCTGGTTGTGGCTGTTGACATTTTTAGTGCAGGCAGTGCGTGAGTTACCACTTGTATGGCACAGATGATATCTGGTTAACAAGAAAGAGTCGAGCCGACGAGGCGGGATTAATGTTTTCTAAGGTTGTTGTTGTTATGGTATGGTGTACCGGTTGGTAGTGGTGAGGACAAAGGAGGGAATTGGAAAAATGATGCCAATCAGTTCATCATTCATCATCCATTCCCTATCCATGTCTGACATAGGATTACAATTTTGAATTTTGCACTAGACTACTAGTAGACTCCTAGACTACACGTAATACAACGCCCACTCATCTCTTAGATCTCTACGATACTACTTCTACACGCAAGTTCATTAAAGAGGCAGTCTGCCTCTTGAACCATTTTGATTTTTCTTTTACACCTTTGACGAGAGCCTGTGAATATTGATGCAGGTGTTTTCGACTTTTTCATGTCTATATTCGCCTTGGCTTACTTGGCTTGAAGCCTCCTTGGTCTCGAAGGAAAATGAAGCCTTCACGTTTCACCTACAGTATATTATCTTGCATATCATTTGTTGGTACTCTTTTCATCAAATCTTCCTTCCGTGATTGATAAAGACACTACACGCAGTTTTCCCTGAAAAGGTTCAGCAGTATTGTTCCTGTTTGCATCTCACAAGACTACAACCAAATTCAAATTGAATTATTGGAAGGATTGAGTTTGAGATCAATCTCGTCGATGAGATCTTTCATCGCCTGCTGCATCGACCTTCTGTTCACTATCTCCACTTCAGCAGCTAAGCCTTATAACCTACCTACCATTTTGGCATTCAATATTTTTGTTACAGTAGTCTACTTTTGCGGCCTCCGTTATGTCTGTTTTCGTAATGGCAGCGGGGGTTCCAGTGGTCTTACGACTTCATTGTAATCAAAGCTGCGTATAGTTGTCCTTGATCAAGAACATCGGTTTGAATGCATATGCAGCAGTGTCGTATGGTGTCCTCCTCAATATGATCGTCTCGTTTCGTGATACTCATGTCGAGCCTCTTTTCTTCAAGCCTTTTCAATTCATCGGCACGGGCGGGGGGAAAAGATCTGAATCTTGAATATTTACTCTTTGTTCTACCTTTCACATTTTCGGCTTCTTTCCTTCATTGAGTGTCTTGTTCATTTTTTCTTCTTGCATGGATTTTTCAGATGACTTCTATTTCAGCTCTTCTGTATATTGCAGCCACCCTCCTTTGGGACTCATGAACACATTCCTTTGATAACAGCCACATTGGGATGCCATGGTTATTTGGGTTATTTTTGCTTAAAATGATCAATGATGCAAGGCTACTTTACTTCCAGGTATAATTCATATTTCAAGATAGGATGTAGGGTTCTAGAATGTTGACAGTGAGCTGATGTTAAAGCTTGGATTGAAAGAGCGCACTGGATTCGGATTTGGACTCGTGAGTTGATGACAGAGATGTCAACGCCTCTATCGCTGCTGTTGTTAGTAGTTCACTTCCAGCAGACAACAAGATTGACAGCTCCAAAACACAAACGTATACTCAAAGACGTGAAAACACATTCCGGTGATTTCCAGTATGCTCTCTCGTATCGTAGTACTATAACATTGCCAGGATACTATTCCATATCGACAATTCCTGGAGAGATCTTGCAACATACATGGACCTGCAAAGGTTCAAAATAGACGTGATCTCTCATTCGGCATCAGCGTATGAACCATCACACATTTAGTAAGTAGATGCTCAAACAAGCACCATCACTACCTCCAAGAAAAGATTATTAGATCCAGCTGGTGTTCAGGTCCAGGTGTCAAAGGGATCTTCAGTGTTGGTGTTTACCACAAAAAAATTACATGTACGTTATTAACAGTGCGGGGCTATGGCGATGGAGAGCAGTTGGCCCCACTCCTAATTATAGCCTCAGCTCTGCTACTGTGGACACTATCAGATATGAAAAATTGATGATTGTACGAATGACGTAGGTCGAGGCGTCGAAGATCCTCAAGACAAGGCAGAGGAAGATGAAACGCACAGTAATGCTAGAGCACCGATCGATCTGCCATAGCCAAGAAAAAATCTCCGAAAGTTAGTACCGATGGATCTGACATATTCCAAAAGGCTTCAGCATTTTTCTTTTCGATCACCGTAATTTTATTTTTAGAAGGATTTGACCCTTAATCTCTATTGTTTTCATCGGTATAGTGTCGAAGACTTCATTAGTCCTAGTCTCCATTCGACATTCGTAGTACACCACAAACCCTGATCAAGCAGCAAGCAGAACAATGCAATGATGCGTTTCTTGCATTTCACCATGTAACAGTTTGGATTCGATTTTGAATGAATCTCCAGGTTCGTCACAATAACCAACCTCACCTCACGAAGAACAGCAGCGAATGCTAGAAAATTGCATCTGTGGTTAAAGTTATGTTATGTATAAGCTTATACTTCGGTAACAAACTCGTGCAAATGGTAGCTGTATCTTGCATCATCACCAATACAATGCTCAATTTTGCCCACAAGATTCTCCAACTGCTCATCATCTACATCTGCAGGTCCCAACCATTGCTTCGCATTGTAAAATGCCCCCCTTCGGCTATGAAGAAGTTCAATGTCATAACTCTCCAGCCAAATCTCATATAGGTTATCTTCCTGTCTCGCATGGCTGTACACTCTTGTCTCCACATACAACTGTTTATCGAATTGTTCCTTCATCCTAAAAGTAATTTTCTCAGCCAGTGCCAAATCATGATCGGAACCGCAGCATGCCACGACGAGGTGGCCACGGAACTGCTCGGATCCATCCGCATCCTTGACGTAGGTGTAGTTTGTCTCCCGGACATACTTGTTCTTCCATGTCTTCGTCTCGTTCCGGTGCTCGCTATGAAACTCCTTGAGCTCGGTCTTGAACGAAGTGACATCATCCGTATCCTCCATTCCATAGTTAAAGTCAAACACGTTATTCTCGGGCTGAAAGTCCTCATCGTCAAAGTACAAATCCTCATCGTCCTCAATGTAGACCTCATCCATCCAATTCTCAAACGCAGCCATGGTCATATCTGCCTGATCATATTCCGTCTCCAACTCTACAATATTGGTATCCTTGGGTGTAAAGGTAGGAATCTCATCATACCCAAGCCCCTTATAATACCTCAAGAGTTCATCCATATCAGCTTTCTCACATTCCTCCCAGGTGAACTGGAAGTCACTATCCCTGGCGTCCGCGTAACGAGAATAAGCACACAACTGCGGCATCCAGTGGTTCAAAATGAGAGGTGATTCACGGTTATGCTTGCAAGATGCCAACATCAAGTTCGCCACGTCAAAGTCCAGATCATACAATAACCAGCGGGTTGGGTCTTCGTTATTGATGAATTCATTGTATTCAATCCCGTTCGCATCAGTGGCAGAAGCATTCAAAACTAGACTGATCTCATCCAATGTCTCACGATCAAGCTTGTCCAATTCGTAATGGGGACGAATCATTGCCTGCTTGTTATCGACGAGGGATCCATCCTGGTATCCTTCAATGGTACCCACAAGTCCATCAAGAGCCTTTTGCAACCTGACAAGATCTTCATTCTTGATCCCATCCTGTAAGATGGGATTACCATCTTCGGGAAAGGAATCCTCATCACCCCCAAGGGTGGAGAGGAAAGCCTTCTTCTTCTCACTGTAACTCATTTCTCTTGCCTCTTCCGCACTCTCATTAATGGCTTCTTCCGCTTCCTCCTCCGTGACTTGCAATTTCTGGAGGTACTTCTGCACCTCCTTGTCGTCCAACCCAGCCTTTTCATACTCCTCATCCATGAATTTCTCCAAGTTCTCCTTGAAGAACTGAGTAGAATCAGGTCCTTCTAGTTCCTCGTCGACAGCGGCCAAGGCCTCACGTCTGGCAATGGTATCCCCTATCAATTTCATTTGAGCATTGTAGTTGTCATCGTCGGGGTCTGGTGTGAGAGGAATTTCTTCTTCGACTTCAATGGCATCCTCCTCCTCGAATTCTTCTTCGGCGTCTTCATCAACCTCGACGTATTCGTACTCGGCATCTTCATCTTCTTCCGCGTCTACTTCGACATACTCGTATTCGTATTCTTCTTCTTCCTCCTCATCCTTTTTCTTGGCGGATAATTTGAAGGATTGACTATTTCTTTGTGCCAAAACGACATTTGGAACAAAGGTCGCACTACTAGAAGCAGTCCTAGATGATGATGATGATGATGGAGTGAAGAGGTTGACCTGATTCAACGACCTAGGAAAAGTGACACTGAAACCGCCAGTGTTTTGAAGGTGCAGAGCCGCTATAATGATGCTGAGCGCTATTGAATGATTCATACTGTAATCAAATGGAAACAAAAGGTGAAGCAGTTATATATATTTCCTTCTCTCTTTTTAGGAGTAATATATTGTTGTAGAATCAATATCTTCAAGGCAAAGATTAGATTGGATTTACAGATCAAGTCGAGTGATCTGATGGTTGGAATGTTAGATGCATGCAATCTCTCTCTAGCTGCTAGTACGGTAGACGTTGTTGCGTGAGCCTCCTTCCGTGATGAGATTTTGTCTTTTTGGTGGGTGAGAAGAAACATCACAAATGGAGGGCTCTCAAGAGTTCACTGACGTTAAAAGAAGGGCCTGGCAAGCGCGAGCGCGAGGATCCTTAACCTATTTTAATTATCATACTACAGTACTCCGTCCACCCAGAATATTCTTGGCGTGGGTTCCACTCGTAGAAACTCACTAGCTTTCTAAATTACTAGAGTTAAAGGCCTAGACGAAAATGAAGTGCACGAATCTATTGTACTGTTAGAAAACCGTTAAATGTGAGTTTGAAATGAATGGTCGACCACACGATTGGAATGCAATGAAAGAAAACTAACAGGTTATGATACAATTTTAGGTTGTTGAACTTCCTCCCATAAACGTCATCGCAGGTCTCACCTGAGGAGGGTCCTGAGCCACCACAAAGCCTTCCAGCTGTCGTCCGATCAATCCTGTTGCTTTCCCTACTACCGTACGAAGTTTTCTTTCAAACACATCAACGAACGAGACGCCTGAATTTTGTGTTCCTTTCCTCCTCGTAGCTCTACGTGAAACCAAACCTCAAGAGGAAATTTATAAATCTTTTGTACTGTACAGTGCTTTGAACATATTGATATACAATACAGTACGGTCAGGTACAGTAGAATACAACTATAATGACTGCCACCAAACCAAATTCATCATTACGGCAGCAGCACTCTCGACTCTATTGGTGGGAGGTGCTGCAAATATCCCTTCGATAAATTCCATCGTTGCATCTTCTACCAAGGGATTCTTTGGAGTTACTGATGTATCTGCTAGACAAGGATGGAATATTGCCACTTCTATTCGTGGAGGTTCTACTGGTAAGTCTCTTTTCAGGAATGAACAAAGGAATAAATAAATGATGGTATTGTGTATCTATTTTATATGGAGCAAAGAAAGACAAGCACACGTCAAAGAAGTTCAAAGTACAAAGAACAAATAGCTCTACAAGAAGATTGCCATTCATGAACCTATTCTAATCTCCATCTCTTCGTTCCCCTTCTTTCTTCCTTCCTGTCATCGCCCTCACTCCCTCTATTAATACAACCCAACCACCACGACCGAGCAGCAGCAGAAGAACCCACCAAAAAGAAAAAGAAGAAGTCATCGTCCACATCAAAATCATCCAAGAAGAAGAAAGTCATCAAGCCCGATGCAACATCAAAAGCCGCAAACAAGGAAACATCTGCACCGTCCACCGATCTCTCTGAAGCAATCCTCAATGCCTCCAAATCCAAAAATGCAATGAAGGTATACTCCTACTCCGAAGACGATTCTGGACACTCTGTAGTCGGCATGACCGAAAGTGCCATGCTCACTCTTGGCGTATTCGATGGTGATACCGTTTTTGTCAAGGGGAAGCGCGGGAAGAAGACGGTAGCTACCGTTGCCATGGTATCAGATAGTGATGCTGCCTCCCTTGCATCCTCTGTTAAAGATGATGGGCTCACTATTGGAATGACGAGTGATGCCATGAAGAATGCAGGAGTGCGTGCTGGTGATGCTGTGAAGGTTACCCCTGCACCAGATGTAAAGTTCGGAAAGAATGTATTAATTCTTCCCTATCAGGATTCTATCAAGAGTGTTTCAGATGAGGATATGGCCGATTGTGATGTGTTTGATTCTTACATTCGTCCTTATTTCGAGGGAAAGTTTAGGACTTTGTATCGTGGAGACTCTTTTACAATTGATGGACCTGTTGGTTTGTTGGAGTTCCAGTGTGTCGAAATTGATACTGTGGAAGTGGATGGTGATACGGCATGTGTTGTAGTCGATGATACTGTGATTGAGTCCGATGGTGAGCCCGTGGAACGTGATGAGTCTGATTTGGATGGGGCTGGATATGATACCATTGGAGGTGCTTCCAAGCATCTAGCTGCAGTTCGTGAGCTTGTCGAGCTCCCTTTGAAACATCCCGAGTTGTGGAGTAAGTTGGGCATTAACCCCCCTCGTGGAGTTTTGCTCACTGGTCCTTCGGGATGTGGTAAGACTGCAATGGCTCGTGCTGTAGCTGCAGAGACTGGGGCGTACTTCTTCGTCATTAACGGACCGGAAGTCATCTCCAAGAAGGCGGGAGAGAGTGAGACAAATCTCAGACGTGCTTTCGAAGATGCTGCTGCAAATGCCGAGGCCTATGGTGGTGCCATCATCTTTATTGATGAGATCGATTCCATTGCTCCAAAGCGTGAGAAGGCGGGTGGAGAGGTTGAGAAACGTATCGTTTCGCAGCTCTTGACTCTCATGGATGGATTGAAGCCTACGTCAAAGGTTATTGTCATGGCAGCTTCTAATAGACCGTCTGTTATTGAGTCTGCTCTTAGAAGACCAGGACGCTTCGATAGAGAATTGGATATGGGAATTCCTGATGAGCAAGGGCGTCTTGAAATTCTTCAGATCAAGGCTAGAGACATGAAACTTGGAAATGATGTTGACTTGGAACTTCTTGCCCGCGGTACTCATGGTTATGTAGGAGCTGATCTTCAGCAGCTTTGTATGGAGGCTGCTCTTGAATGTATTAGATCCAAGATGGGATTGATTGATTTTGATAAAGATAAGGTTGATAAGAAAATCTTGGATAGCATTCTTGTTACCGGAAAGCACTTTGCGCACGCTATGGGCGTTGTTCATCCCTCTTCACTCCGTGAGAATCAGGTACGTCGTTCATTTGAAAAAATCTTCGCTTCGATGTTTGATGGCATAGTTGACAATTTTGCTCACACAATTTTGATTTCGTTTTGTTATTAGGTTGAAGTTCCTGATGTCCACTGGGAAGATGTAGGAGGTCTTGAGGGGTCAAGAGAGAACTCCATGAGACTGTTCAATACCCTGTAGAGCATGCAGACAAATACATCAAGTTCGGAATGAATCCTAGTAAGGGAGTCCTATTTTACGGTCCTCCCGGATGTGGAAAGACCCTTCTTGCAAAGGCAATTGCTAACGAATGTGGAGCGAATTTCATCAGTATTAAGGGTCCTGAGCTATTGACACAATGGTTTGGAGAATCTGAGGCTAATGTGCGTGAACTTTTCGACAAGGCCCGCGCTGCTAGTCCATGTATTCTTATGTTTGATGAAATGGATTCCATTGCCAAAACTCGTGGAAGTGGAGGAGCAGGAGGAGGAGGCAGTGAGGCTGGAGATCGCGTCATCAACCAGATTCTTACAGAGATTGATGGAGTAGGTGCGCGCAAAAACGTATTCTGTATCGGTGCAACAAATCGACCAGATATTCTTGATCCCGCTGTAATCCGTCCTGGACGTCTTGATCAGCTTATTTACATTCCCCTTCCTGATTTGAAGAGTCGTGTAGCAATTTTCAAGGCTGCTCTTAGGAAGGCCCCTCTTAAGGATGGCGTCAACATCGAAGTTCTCGCTAGATCAACTCATGGATTCAGTGGAGCTGATATTACAGAAATTTGTATGACTGCTTCAAAACTAGCTATTCGCGAAGCAATTTTGGAAGAGGAAGAAAGACTGAAGAAGGTTGAAGCTGGAGAGCTAGACGAAGATGAGGGCAAGGCCGATCCAAAAGATTTATTAATTACCAAGACGCACTTTAACTTTGCGATGTCGAAGGCTCGTCGTAGTGTTAGTGAGAAGGACCTTACTCTCTTTGAAGAATTCGCAGAGAAGCAAAAGGCTGGTAGAGGTGAAGCAGCAACTAACTTCAAATTCGGAGAAAGCGGACCTGCGGAAGATGGCGTGGAAGAAGATCAATCTGCCGATTTATACGAGTAAATAAATGATGAGTAAAGAAAATGCTAACTGTTTTCAATATCTCTATCCGGGAAGATAATTGCACTTTTTGCTTATACACTACTTGCCAAGGCGACACTAATAATCTAATCCTGGCTTGAGCTTCGTGGCACCCTTCTAGCACCGAAAACTACCAAGATCTTTTAAAAAGATGTTATTATAAAACAAATACAAATTCTGCAGGGTAGCATCACCCCCTTACACAAGGAGAGGCATGCGCAGTGCATTTCCAGAATTTTCAGCAGATAGGATGAGGTACCCTCCAGAATTTTCACCCCCTCGTTCTATCAAATCTATGAGATTTATCAAAGATCTCTGCGTTTGTTCTACATAACCATCAATGCTGTATTCAAACCAACCAGATAAGACCTCCTTCACAGACTCCAAACACGAGCAGAATGTCTTGCTGTATTCATCGCCAATCATTCCACTCCCTTCGACAATTTTCACCTCGTCTATTATTCGTAGTCCATGGTCATCCGAGTCAAGGCCGCGTACCATAATTTTGTGAGACAAAGAAACGCCCCCTTTGTACGGACCAACTGTGAAGCTTACTTGATCCAGATTTCGCTCTATGAACATCGAGACTGAACCGTATTGGTTAAAACCAAAAAGTTCTCTAGTTTTTCGAACACAATTTTCCACCATATTAGTATGGGTTAGGGGCGGAATGATTTCAGATGTCGACGCAACAATCCATTCGCCATCATATTCTTCTCTGGTTCGAGACCTTTCAATTGAGCTCTTATGTGGGTTTCTCACAGCGATAGCAGGTGGCACAATCACAGAGTCGCCAAGGTCGTCTAGACTTGTTTCCTGGTACATCAGTTCTGACTCCAAATCAGCAGATGACATTGAATATTTAGTCTTTGAGCCTGTACCACCTTTCTGATCAGTTACAACTAACGCATCAATGGATTCAAGCCACAATCGTAACATGTCAGGGTTGCAAACTACGTCCATCGCTTCTCGAATGGTAACATTAGTATTGACAGATAATGACACTTGAAAAGACTTTGATGATAATCTTTCAACCTGTGGCCAGTGACGAACCATGACAGGTGGCTGAAAATTCGTTGCAGAGACATCGACGTTGCTTTGGCGAACATAATGGTTGTTTTGCATGCTCCTTATCATTGGAACATTGGATCTAATCTGAGAAGACGACGCGCACGAGGGACTTAGAAATATGGCTTTTGCATCGGCCTGTTCCATTAAACGCGAAAAATCCATGGATTCTGAGATTTGTTCCTGACCATTCAATGGAACAAGAGGCTGGACGTTGATGAGTGTTATTGGCAATAGCAAATTCTCAGTTTCGTCCACTCCTTCAGTACGTGTACTCTCTATACTTTCCTGGAGCATGGGTAAGGGGAAACAGTCGTTTTTGTCTAAGAATACACGAGGTGGCTGTGAGAGCAATTTAGAACTACCGTGAATTCTTTCTTGTTCAAGAGGTTGTTTTGTTTCCAACTCAAATGTAACAGACTCAAAGAAACCAGCCTCTTTCGACGACGAAGGAAATGCATCTGACCCCTTTACAACGAAAGAATCAATTTGTAACGATTTTGAATCTCTTTCCTGAATAGGATGTGTCGTGTCTTCTGTGGGTGTCTCTAATTTGTTGTTCTCCGTTTCATCTAGATCGACAGCAAATGGCAAACATCCACTATTTAAGCTCGCAGAATCATCTGGATCCTCCACCATGAAATTATAGCTTTGTTGGGAATTCGGTACAAGCACCAACCCTTGTCTGTCTCCTAATACTGCCATGTCTTGTTCCTGTTGTAAATTTGTTTCGTATCTAATGTTAAAGGTGGCGCCTCTTAGTTCCTGCGAGCCAGGCCAAAGAGGGAAGCCTTGTCTTTCGTCATGCGTCGTGATCTCGAATGTGTTTAGTGAACCATGTTGCCCCTTGGTATCGGATTGCTTCTCGAAATGTGATTGTGATTGAGAACTATGGTTGTGCTGGTGGTGCTGATAAGTATCTTCCAATGTGTTTGTGGAATGAGGAAAAAGCGATGCCTCCACAGACCGTGGGGAGAGAAGTTCTAGTGAATCACTATTCATATTGGAAATTGCTGAGTCCATGATTGCTTTATTTTTCTGATCGCACATTACGATCGAATTATTATTATACTGCAAAAGGAAAGGTTGGAGGAGAGGTGAGCGATGGGAACTGCGATGGGTGGCTGTCTTCTTAGGAAGGTTCCAAAGAATACTCACATAAAAGTGGACGGGCGTCAGGTGGAGTGACACTTCTGAGCCCTGCGGTTCAGTTTTGAGTCGTGGTTGTCAGAATACTGTCAATAATTGACTAGTTTCGGTTCAGAGGCACCAATTTTATCAGTAGGAAAAGATGCAGACGACTCCTCCAGGGGGACTTCACTTTTCACTTTTCAATGCTTTTCATTCTTTTTGTGCGTCTGCGAGAGACGGGAGCTTGGGGTTTCATGCAACAGTGTTGTACCATTTATACCAAGGGTCTTACTTCACTTTCAACGTATTGACGTTGCTGTTGAAACCAATGAAGAACTTGGTTGGTTTATCGCAATAACTTGAGGTGTAGTGTATGTAGCAATTCTGACTGACTGTGTCTGCTGGAGTGTGTGTCTGGGGTGCGACTGAGGTGTCTTTGCTTCAGCTACGGCTACTGCTGAAAATAGAAGTACTTCAAAACTGTAGAGGTTTTTGTTCGTGATTACTCCATGATTATACTATCGATGCCCAAATTAAGTTGGTCGATGCCCTTTTCCAATGGCTCTGGTTTTATCACCATGGGTAACACACCGCACTACATCTACTTGACCAAAATGTCAACTGAAACTGCTTGTTGTTCAATCGCTTTCTCAAGCTGACGCGCAATACGCTTCTCAGCAGCTTGTTGTTCCTCTCTCTTGACCTGCTGCTCATCAGCATTCAACTGACGCGTAAGACGTCCAGAGACCCAACCAGTCTGATCACTAGAACGTATCGTCTCATGTCGATCTCCTGCCAATTACCGCCCTTGCTGATCCATGATCACATCCGAGAGGCACTTGTTATCATCCTCAATCTTGTTTATTTATGTTCATTCTTCCAATCTTTTTCGTACTGCACCCTACGACGAGATGACGAGTTTACTGGCACCTTGCCGTCACATATTATTATAACAGACACTTATCAGCGAATAATACTTCATTAAAACAAATTAACTGAAACATATCACACACATTCGATAGCATCATCAAAAATAATAGCATCATCAAAAATAATAGCATTAAGTCGTCTTCGAAACTCAGTTCTAAAACATGAAAGACGCCGACCAGAAGAAAGCGAAAGCGAAAGTTAAAAGAAAAAGGAATCATAAACATTCTGTTGCTAAACCGTTTCTTTCGAATAAACAGATTCAGTCTTTTACAGTGGATTTTACAAAAAACTCTTTTTTTAAAACAAGCTGTCATACGATGCTTGGCGAATGCTTATCTACATTGAATTCGATCAACTTTGCGAATGGAATCAACGTTGCTGAAGAGATTCGCCTTTTAACCGGGAAAGTATTACGAGAAGAAGTTCTGGGGTGTATGGATGTGGCTATTTTCCAATTTGGCAATGATGCAACTCTAAAAAAACATCATGCCCCCGACACAACAGACTGAAGACAAAGACAGCACTTATGAGGTGGATCCTCTCGTGAAACTTGTGTTGAAAAAATGCATTCCCTTCATCGCAGGAAATTTTGGTCGAACGAGCGAGGAGGACGAAGCTTGCTGACCCAGACTGACTGCTCACATGCAATTTTGGATCTGATCAATAAACATTATTGAATCAGGATGATATAGGAAATTATTTCAAAGTGAATATCGGTTATCAAAGTTTTCGCAAGATTGAGATACGATATAAGAAAAGAAGGTAATGTATACAGTGCTGCTATAGTTTTTTTTAACGTAAGACATACAGTAGCAATAGCAAATGAATAAAGAACCACATCAATCAATCAATCACCACAATCCAACAATGTGCTGCATTTTCCCACTTCAACAAATAAGATCAGTAACATAACCCATGTTCCAAGCTTATTAGTCCTTGTCCTTTTTCTTCTTTTTATCCTTCTTCTTCTTGTCTTTCTTACTTGACTTTTTGCTGCTCTTCTTGTCCGTTTCCGAATCATCCATCTCCTCATCCTGTTCTTCCTTCTTGGGTGTTTCCATGACTGCAGCAGGGGCTTCCTCGCCAGCATCCTTGCCCAATGGAGCAACCTCTGCAGCTCCATCGACACTCTTGTACCCCTCCAAGAAATCCTTTGGAGTATTATCATTAGGCTTTCCATGCTTATCCAACTTTCCTTCCTTAACCATTGCCTTCTTCCTCTGCGCCATGGGTCCAAGTCCCCATCTCCTCGGGTACGCATCTCTCTCCATAATCACTCTCTTAATCTTGGCAACAATCCCATGATCACAAGTCGCCATAACAGATGTTGTCATCTGCGCAATTGCAACAGCAATTGCCTCTCCCTTGGTAGTCATGAGCACCACCTCCGTGCCCACATCAATATCATCCGCAAACCTCAAAAGACCAGGAATCATCAACTTGGCCCCATAACAAATGGCATTGACAGCCGAATCCTTCACCACAATCCTCTTGTAATTCGTCAACAGGACCTCAAGAGGCATAACAACCCTTCTCAAGTACTTCTCATCCTTTGTCGCATCATACACATGCTGTGCATCCAGGATATCATGCATGGTACACATATTATCATCCTCCCCCAAAACACCCGATCTGACCCTCCTCAACTCCTGCATATGTCCCCCGGTCCCAACCAAGAGACCAAGGTGCACGCAAAGAGTACGAATATACGTTCCTGCTTCACAGTTCACCCAAAAAATACCAAGATTACGCTCCTGGTCAAATTCAATCAATTTCGATTCATAAATGGTACGAATACGAAGTTGACGCTTGACCGCCGAGATCAAGGGAGGTCTTTGAAATAACGCCCCCGTGAGAGTTTCCACGGCACGATTGAGCACTTTGATATCGTCAATGGCAGAATGGAGACGTACCACGCCGATATATTCTTTTCCAGCCGATTGCTGCGCTTTGACAAGTCGAGTGGCACGATCGATGCAGACAATGAGACCTCCAGTGACTTTGGGGTCGAGGGTCCCGGAATGTCCTGTTTTTTCGACACGGAGGATGCGTTTGATCCAGGAGACGACTTCGTGGGAGGATGGGTTGGCGGGTTTGTCGAGATTGATGACACCGTATGAAAGATGCTCTCGGATGGGTCGGGAGAGGGGTGAGGATCCGGAGGGGATGGGTGTATAGTGTGATGTACGAACGTTGAGGTCGGAGTAGTTGCGGAGGAGGAGGGGCCATTTGGATGTGTCAATTTTGGGAGTGTGAGAGGATGGTTCGATCATGTGACCAGCGGAGGTGTTGGCTGGCTGGGCGCTTCCATCCTCTGCCTTTCTCTTCTTTGCTGATTTGCTGGCTGTGAATTGAAGTTATACAGATTATATAAGATATGTGTAAGTATGATGAAGTAAGTGAATTTAATATGAATGAATGAATGAATAATAGGCATCAAGGCATTCGTAATGATAATGGTAGGTTGTCATGGTCATGTACCGCACCACCATTCCATTCTATATTAATACCATCAAAACAGAATTCATCCAAATTGAAACAGACACATGTTCTTTGACTGACTTCCTTCCGGCGAATTCTTCCTTCCTTCCTTCCTTCCTTCCTTCCTTCCACATTCATCCTTTTGATTACTTACAACTGCTTGGCATGGTGACTATAGATTTGTTCTACTGGAATATTCAGATTGAAGATAACAGTGAGTTAGTTATACAG
>Ga0209712_10000608_pt1 | contig 31264 bp, 25 predicted proteins | sample ArcOceMetagenome_FD_187443 | JGI IMG/M metagenome (GOLD analysis project Ga0209712, IMG submission 187443) | Marine eukaryotic phytoplankton communities from Arctic Ocean - Arctic Ocean - Greenland ARC118M Metagenome (SPAdes) (version 2) | ecosystem: Environmental > Aquatic > Marine > Oceanic...
AGCTCTTATATCTAGTCAACAAATAATAGGCATTACAACCTTAAGTACTCGTCTAAATGTTTATATAGATATTTTATTAGCAATTATATTTTCAACATTTCCTCTTTCCATAAAAGATTTAAACCCAACGTATATAAAATCAGTTAAGAAACTTTGGCAGTACTCAGCTCTTCAATATTTTTCTCAGTGGGGACTTTCACTTTTCCTTGTTACTGCAGGTTTCTTTTATGCTTGGCCTATTGTAACTGATACATTTGGTTTAGTGCTTCCAGCAGGATTTGCAGGAGGCCACGGTTCTGCGGCCGTTGTCGGTGATTTACTCTACAAGTTAGGTAACAAGAATGCCCTCACTCTTACTATGGCCATGGCCACAATAGGGGCTTTGTGTTCTGTGACTGGTGGAATGTTTTGGATATTTTGGGCAAAGAAAAAAGGCCTAGTAAATATTGTCGATCTTAAAGCTCAAAACCAATCTTTTAATTTAAAAGCAGATCTAAAAACGATGGCTATAATTTATACTATTGTAGCAATAGCTTTCTTTACTAAACCATACATTGTTGATGTTTTAAAATTTGAAGTTCCAGTATTTGTAGTAGCAGTTGCGGTCTCAATACTAACAAGGTTAATCCCTTTTAAACTTAGTCTCGATGATGAAACGATTGGAACTTCAACAAATATTGCAACTGATCTTTTAGTATGTGTTGGAATTGCTTCAATTCAGCTATTAATAGTAAATGACTTTCTTGCTCCACTTTTAATTATGTCTTTGATTGGACTTATTCTTTGTATAATTTATTTTAAAAAACTAGCTTTAAAAGTATTCGAAGAAGATTCATTTTCAAAGGCCTTGTTTACTTGGGGGTGGTCAGTTGGGGGTCTCGTTTTTGGCCTAGCACTGGTTAAAATAGTTAACCCAAAAGATAATATTAAAATCATGCAACAGTTTGCTCTGACATACCTTCTTCTTGCCCCAATAGAGATTAGCTTACTCCTAAGTATGCCTTATCTAGTTCACAATGGTTATGGGCTCTATATCTCCGTTTTCCTTATAATAATGGCATTAATCTTAGTTAAAACTCTTAATAAAAATACCGATAAGTAATTGATATTGTATTTAAGTCAGTTTCTAGGTTAAAATATTACTATGAGTTATTTAAAATACCTTTTTATATCAAGTCTAATTACAATCTCTTTTGCGATAATAGCAGAAGATGATGTTGTAAAAAAACCTAAAAAGACTATTGATTTTAAAGCTGAACAGGAAATGGTAGTTGCAGAAATTAATGAAAAACGTGTTGAAGACCAATTAATAAAAAACAATCCTAATCTTGAAGCTTGTCAAAAAGATACAACGATACCAGTTGAAAATTGCTTAAAAAGTCAGATTGGTTCAATGTCTGAAGATGAAATTGAAAAACTATCTAAAAAGTTAGATCTGCCTTCTTACGATAAAAAAGCCAGTAAAGACTCAGATACAATTCGAGATTATCTAACAGAAAGAATTGAGTTTGCTTTAAGAGGAAGACCAAAGGGAAAGAAAGGTAAAGAGTTATCAATCAAAGAATTAAAATTTGTTGATCATTCAAATTATAATAAAATCTATCGCTCACAAATTGGTAAAAATCTTTTACTAGAAGTAACTAACTACTGTCTTACAAATTTTGGAGTGAAAGGTATCCCTGAAGTTCTGGCCAGCCAGTGTTTAGTTAAGCCTAACGATGGCTCTTGTGCTGTATCTGCAACAGGTTCTGCTAAAGTTAAGGTCATAAAAGATAGCAATGGAAAATATAGTGCTGCTCCACTAACAGCAGCTGAAATGACTAGCTATTCTACAAATTTCTGGAAAGAACATGCGTATGAATACAGATTATGCGACAAAATGAAAGCATCAAGTAAGGCACAAGGTATACCAGGAAATAATCAAACAACAGACTGTGCATCAGGACCAGATGCACTATCAACTCCTACAAAAACGACCGATTTAATTACAGCAATCAAAGAAGCTGAGTTTAAAGCCGGAGCTGTATTCTTAAAAGCAAAAGTTGGATTCTGTACTCATACAGTTGTTAAAAATATGTGTGAAAAATATAGATGTAATCATGTTTATACTTCTGAGAGTGACATTAGTGGTGAGAAACTTAAATACTGCCAAACCGAGTTAGAAATCAATGTTAGAGGTACTTTTCCTACTAGAGCAAATAGAGTAGCTACTGCTGCAAGCGCAGGAAGAGCTAATCCCCCTATATATTATAAGGTAGAAGGCTCACCAACTGTAATTGATGTTTCTGGAATCAAAGCCTGTGGTTTAGTTACTAGATTAAAAGAATATAGAAGAGTTATTGTTGCCCTTAATGAAACTGATAAGTTTTACAAAGCAAATAAAGACCAAGCTCGAGGTCTTAGTATTGGTGATTCAAAAGCTTTTAAAGGTCAATACCAAGGTGGTAAGGATAAAAGTGAACAATCTATAGAGGAAATAACAACTATTTCTTCAAAAGAGTTTGCTGAGATAGCATTATCTGATGCTGAAAACTTAGAAGAACTGAAAGAGAAATGTTTTGAAAATAATGTTTTAAATACAACAGATAAAGATTGTGAAGCTCTAGTTAAAAATGAGATTGAAGATGGTACTGCAAAGAATCTTAACAGTGAAATGACTGCAGAGACAGAGGTTTATTTGAAAAGATTAAAAGATCTTGCTGATAATGATGATACTGACTCTATTAATGAATATTTGAAAAAACATGGCCTAGATAAACATATAGGTTCCAGCTTAACTTCTGAACAATTAAAAAATTTAATTTCAGATCAATACAAGTCTGAAAGGGCATCTTTAAAGCATAATATGATGGAAAAATTTAATAGATTAACAAAAAAACCTACAGCGAATAATCAGACTTCAGCAGCAGCTACTGATGCTGAGATATTGGAAATTGCACAAGATACAATTTCAAGTATGGAAAACCAAAGTGATCGGATTGAAACAATGGTTCAATACAATAATATTATTACTTCTTATTTGGAAGCTGGTTTTGATACTAATGGTGATGGTAAAGCAGATGGAGATAAAGTTTCCCTGACTTATCAAAGAGACATCGAAATGAACAAGTTTAAAGAGCTTAGTAAAGATTCTGATGCAGCTCAAACGGCAAGTGATTATGAGACATACTTTGATGATCAACAAGGGGATACTCCTAGTACTGCAAATTCAAGTCTATCTATAGATATCGATTTTATTGATGGATTACTTGGTAATAAGTAATCCAGTTATTCAAAGAGGAAATTGAATTAATAAATCAAGATGGAATGGTCACTTTATATAAGGGCTTTTTTGATGATTTAGATTTAGCTAAAATTATCTCTGATTTGGAATCTGTAAAATACAATCAAAACAAAATTATCATGTATGGCAAAGAACATTTAGTACCAAGACTTGAGGCTTGGTTTGGAAAATCTGGTTACTCTTATACAGGAGTTAATCTCAAGCCTCAGAACTCTCCAAAATGGCTGCTAGATATACAAGCTCAAATTACCCAAATAACATCTCTGGACTTTAATTCTGTATTAATTAATAAGTACCGTGACGGCTCAGACTATGTTTCTTGGCACCAAGATAATGAGAAAGAACTAGGTATAGATCCAATCATTGCTTCTCTTAGTTTTGGAGAAACTAGAAATTTTAAACTTAGAAATGTTGCCAACAAAGACTTAAAAGTTGATGTGAAACTTGAGCACGGGGATCTGTTAATAATGGGGCCAAGTATTCAAACTAATTGGCAGCATGAGCTACCAAAGTCAAAAACTAAAAATGGTTGTCGTTATAATTTAACATTTAGAACAATTGTTTAATCTATTCAATTTTATAAATTTTATATCTGCCACTCTATAACAACATTATGGCCTATATAGAATACAATCTCTGAAATAAACTTGGCTCCCATCACATTTACTCATTTAGATTTTTATATATTTTGCCAATCAATTTCTTTTTTTTATTCCTTGAAAAGGATATTATGAAGACTTAGCGATCGCTTTGTCGGAGTATTTGAGTCTTTACTCTAATAATTATTATTAGTTGAAGGTTAGTGGTACGTCTTTTGCAACTTAATCATTATTACTAGTTAAACAGACGTTTAGTGGGTATTCATTGATCATTATTTGGTCGTGTGAGTACTATTTATACAATATGGGGTTAAGTCATGTTTAAACCTTTAGTTGTTCTGATGGGGTTGATTTAGGATATACAGAGGTCATTTCTGAATTATCAAACTTTGTTGAATTTAGTTGCGAAAGTGGTAGCAGGGATAGAAAGACAATTTAAATAAAGATACAAAATAAATTATAAACAAAATTATTATTACTAAGGATTAAGTTATGAATTTTTTAGTTTTCTTATTATCATCTTTGATTATTTCAAGCTCATTTGGTCAGGTCTTAACCTTCGAAGAGCTTCAAAAAAAATTGGGTTATCCCATAGATACTTACAAAAATGAGTATTTAAGTGAAAATCAAAAAGAAGCAATTCTTTCATACATAAATTATGATGATCCAATATATAAAGAAATTAATGGTTTTTTGCGTGGAACACTTAAAGAAGATCAAATGTGGTACTACACAAGAGTACAAACGATTATGGATGATGTTGACTTAATAGATAAGGCCATAGCAGCAGTTGCTCCGTTACCAGAAAATCTGTTATTGTTTAGAGGTTCAAGTCTAGATTATAGAGATAATAAACCTTATAAAATAGGCGAAGTATTTAACGATAAAGCTTTTTATTCAACATCAGTAGATCTAGGTCAAGGTTATGCATTTGCGGGGAAAATGGGAGTTCTTTATGTCACATACTCATCAAAGCCTTATAGAGACGGAATCCTAACGAATGAGATAGAACATGAAGTTTTGATTCCAAGAAATCAATTCTATAAAGTTATGGATAGTTTTTTTGATGGTAAATCATGGAGACAACTTATACAAAGATGTCAGTCTAAATTATCATGTCTTGAATCTGTACATATCAAAACCATCAAAGACTGGTGGAAGAATCATAAAGAATTAAACGAAAAAGATAATAGATAATACTGCGGTGACGTATTGCATAACAGTGTATAACAAATCAATAAATCATTTTCTTAAATCCCATAAGTCATTGTTTTTGAATCTTTAATTGTCCTAGAAATGTAAAACTAAAGTAAAAGCTTAAGGAATTGCCCAAAAATTGCTCTCAGACATCTACACTGGTCCATAGAACGTTTAATCATGTAAGACGGAGTATTTGTATGGAAACTAAAAGTTCAGAAAAAACAAATTGGCGAAAGATTATCAAAAAGTATAATAAGCCCAGTGCAGCTAAAAGTAGCTGGCAGCTATTTAATACTTTAACACTCTATATAGCATCATGGTTTATCGCTTATGAAGCTTTTCAGGTTTCATTATGGCTATGCTTAGGTGTAGCGGCAATCTCTCAGATTTACTTTGGTAGAATTTTTATAATACTGCATGACTGTGGTCACGGTTCTTTCTTTAAAAGTAAAAAAGCGAGAACATTCTGGGGTAACGTTACAGGTATCATTTGGTTCACACCATATGAGCAGTGGACAAAAGCTCATGCTACTCATCACAGACACTCAGGTGACTTAACTGAACGTGGAACTGGAGATATCTGGACTCTTACAGTAGATGAATATAAAAATTCTAACCTTGGTCTTAAATTATTTTACCGTGTTTGTAGATTTCCTATATTCGTAGTTTTCGTTGGTGGCCTTTATACTTATTTCGGATCTCAAAGATTTTTCATGAAAGCTGATGGGCCTAAACAGAGAAAGAATGTAATTTTCACAAATATAGCAATTGTATTAATGGGAGTAGCAATCTCATCAATAACTAGCTTTAAGTTTTATGCATTTTTCCAATTTTTTATTTTATATATTGGTAGCTCACTTGCTGTTTTCTTTTTCTACGTACAACACCAATTCGAAGACGCTTATTGGGCAGATAAAGAGGATTGGGACTATGAAACTGCTGCAATCAAAGGTTGTTCAAACCTTCAAGCACCAAAATGGGTTCACTGGGCATCTGGGAACATAGGTTTTCACCATGTTCATCACTTAAGCCATGCTATTCCTAATTACAACTTAGCAAAAGCTGTGAATGAAAATGAATACTTTCAGAACTCTCCAACGCTGACTTTGTGGGAATGTGTTAAAACGTTTAATCTTGCTTTATATGATCTAGAAAACAAACGCATGATCACTTTTGGAGAGTATACTCGTAGTAAGGCGAAAAAGCCGTTAGATTTATCGCTACCAATTACCAAGGGTCTTAAGGCATAAAAGAGTAGAAATTTGGGCGCTCACAAGCTAGTTTACATATATAATTACTATTAGCTGGAGAGTTGACTATTAAAACTTGGTGGGTGTTTCATCCCGTAACTATATTTACCGGAACCTTAATTGCAATTGGTAGTGCTTTAGTCATTTTTATTCGCTCATATTTACAGGTGAGTGATTCACTCTTAAGTTTTATAAAAAAATACAATATTGACCCTGATCAGTTTCAAGATAATCAATCTTGGGTAATCATCCTTTTGATATGTTTACTAGTGGCCGCGACACTATTTGGTGTTGCCCTTATCTTTATCTATTACCAGAAGCTAATTAGGCTCTATAGGTTTCAGCAGAATTTTATCAACGGATTTACACATGAGCTTAAAACTCCTATTGCGTCTCTAAGACTGTACCTGGATACTTTTAAGAAATACGATTTAGACCGAGACGAACAAACTAAGTACATCGAATACATGATTAGGGATACTGAGAGACTTACATTAAACGTTAATCAAATCCTTCAAATAGCCAAAATTGAGGATAAGAATTTCACACCAACATTTAGATCTGTAGATATAGTTAGATTTATTGAATCATTTTTTAGCAAAAACCCACACTATTTTGAAGACCTTATACTTGAGCTTAATAGTTCCAAAATAGGGTCGTGTGACATTAATATAGAACCTGATCTATTTGAAATGATTATTATGAACATTGTTACAAATACTCTAAATTATGGGTCATCAGATACACCAAAGCTAGAAATCAACTTTTCAATCTATGAAGATAATCTCTCCATAGAATTTAAAGATAATGGTATTGGTATTGATAAAAGTGAATTCAAAAATGTATTCAAGAAGATGTATCAAATAGGTAAAACAACCAAGGGCTCGGGTCTAGGGCTTTACTTATCTAGTAGTATAATTAAAATTCATAAAGGAAAAATCAGAGTTTCAAGTAAAGGCCTTGGTAAAGGTTCAACATTCACTGTTATCTTACCCCTTGTAAAGGCCCACAAATGAGCTTAAAAGTACTTGTTGTAGAAGACGAGAAACATATCGCTGAAGGCCTTAAAATCAATCTTAGCAGGCAAGGATATGACGTAAAGTTATGTCACACAGGAACCAAGGCACTTGAGCTTTGGAAAAGCTATGAGCCTGATCTTATAGTGCTAGATCTGATGTTACCAGAACTTGATGGCTTTAAAGTGCTTGAAAATATCCGTTTATATGACGAAAAACTACCAATTTTAATTTTATCTGCCCGTGATGCTATTGAAGATAAAATTCGCTGCCTTAAAAAAGGCGTAGATGACTATATGTCTAAACCTTTTGATTTAGATGAATTTTTACTGCGTGTTGAGCGCATCTTAAAGCGAGCAAGTTGGACAGAATCTGAAGAAGTTACTGAGAAATTTCCAACTAAAATAACATTTGGTGAGTACTGGGTTGATTTTGAAGAACAAACTGGTCTGGGTGCCAATGGTGACATTGAGCTAACATTACAAGAACTCAAATTGATAAAAGTATTCTATCAAAATCAAAATATTGTTCTATCTAGAAAATTTTTACTGGAGAATGCATTTGGGTATTCACAAGATGTAAGTTCAAGAACAGTAGATAATTTCATCGTAAGATTTAGGAAGTATTTCGAAGTAAATCCTAAGAAGCCAATTCATTTTAAAAGCAAAAGAGCCATGGGTTATATATTTGAGTTATAGCTAAGTAGTTAAGATTATAGCGTGAGACATGACCCGATGCACGATAATGTTTCTTATCGTGCGGTGCGTCAAGTGAATGATATTACTGTGTTTTTTGTACAACTTAAAATTAAATAACAAATATTTCATTTTAAGACCTGCTTAAAATTGTTCCTGATATATCTATTTACGTCAATTTCTAGGACAAGTTTCACATACTATATTTTGATACTAACTATTATGAAAATTTACGACTCAACTTCTGGATACGTTGTGTTTAAAAGAATGTTTAGTGAATTCTAATTTTTTATTCTCTTTCGAATCAATCACAATACACCTACGATAACAAATCTAAATATTTTTATTTTTCATTCAGTATTTCAAGAAAAAAATTGAACTGAAATAACACCCAGTACTTACTGTCGAAGTACTAGGCTATGTTTTTCGGTTGCTCCATACTACATCAGTCTTTCTTGGTTTCAAGGTTGTTGTTCTTTCAATTTTCATAAAATGAATATCTTAAACGATTAAAAGTATGATTCATTTTTTTTTACTCGAATCACATAGGATTGAATTTTGAATACTCAGCTTCTTAATAGCATTAGGAAGCTTAATTAAGAATACACCTAATGAAGAATTCTTATTTTCATAGTATAAATCGGAATCAATCCGGTAGTTAAAGTCACTCTTCTGCTTATTAGTCCTTTTCAGACTGGAGTTCAGTTTCTTGTTGAGTCTGTGATTAAAATCTTTAATGGATAATTTGTTACATTTTTTCTTTTTTATAACAAGATCAATCTGATTTCCTTTTAACTTAACTAAATTATTAGTGAAATCAAGCCTATATTGCACATTAAATGCTTGCACATGCAACTCCGAACCAAAGCAAATAGAAGATATTAGAAATGCGGATAAAGCTTTAATTAGATACATTTCTTAAACCCAAATTTATCTTTGTTCATTCTTATTAACTCCCCACATGGTTCAGGAATAACTCTTCCCATAGTAAGAGCTTGCATTATTACTCTCATCAAACTGGCAGAGTGAGGGTCCTCAAAATCTGCCTCAAGACTTAATCCTAGATAGTTTAAAGAATCTCCTGATAATGAGAGTAGAGAACACCCCATTATCTTTTCATCGTTTTGACCAATACCTGTTAAAGAGTAAATATAATCAGCCATATCCTCTTCTGACCTAAACTTATCTTCTTTGTGTACGAAATCATCATAGGCTGGGTCTTTCTTATCTTTATAGTTATTCGTAACACATTTTCTTTTTTCTAAGTACCAATCATAACTTTTTTTACTTACTTTCTTTTTTGCTAAATAATGGCTTAAAGCATGGCCAAGTTCATGGATGAGTACTCCTTTTCCATATTCTTCATGTGTACATGAAAATTGAGACACTAATACATTATTCTTTTTTGGATCATAATCAGAGCGGTGAAAATCTTCAGTTTCAATTCCTTTATAAATAAATGCATCCCATAGAATACCATCTGAACTTAAATCACACATATCAGGAAGGTTTGATATTTTCATTAAGTCGGATAATATTGTAGAAGTATCCTTATCTGAATAGTTAGTTTTTATGCTTTCAATACTTAACCTCATCTCATCTATTTGTTCTGCCAGTTCTTCATCAATATCTTTATCATTTTTGACAAGATTTAAACTGAAGTTAATATCATTTTCTAGATATTCACGAACTTCTTGGCTACTTTCACTACTGAAGTGCTTAGAAATTGTATCAACTAATTTATTAATATATAGAGGTAAGCGCTCTCTCATTTTCTGCTTATCATAATCAATCCGATTATTTAATAAATATTCTGATTTACAGTGCGACCTAAATAATTCCCTTTTTTCATCCATATCTTGAGTAGAAGCTAATTTCAGTGATTCTCTTGTATTTCTAAGCTCATCATTTTTAAAGAAAGCTAATAGTCCCCTCCTACACTCATCAGAAGAACAGAGTGACTCTACTTTTATATTATCAACTTTATCAGGGATCTGAATCAAGCCTTCAAATATTGATATGTAATAAATATCAAGCATCACGTCCTTTCCAATCAAATACTCATCAGCAAGTACTTTTTTTTCTATTATATCAACCTGATCTTTCCATGCTTGCTCTAAAACATCCTCGTTCTCAATTATTCTTTTATCGTAGAAAGCCTTAAACTGATTCCATCTCTCCCGAAGAATCGGCCGTGCTTCATCCATCGTGTAAAGCCCGTAGCTCAGAGAATAAAGATAATTATTTGTATAAATCTTTTTTTTCTCTTCAGCATATAGTTCTAGTCCACTAATAAATTCCTTTGGAAGGTTTTCTATGTTTTTTAATTTATAGGTAAGACGTTCGTCTAGTGGTCCTTTTGATTTTACTTTGCCAGTAATATATTCATCAAAAATAGACTCCGCCAATGTATCAAACTCTTCATCACTGAGGTCAAATGAACTCCACTGAAAATCATCATCTTTAATTTTAGTGTGGAACTGTTCTAGAAGCTTTAATTTTTTGTCTATAGCATTATCAATAATAGGATTTATTTTTGTTTCATACTTGTCATAATCATTTAAAGAATTTGGATTAATATATTCTTCAGCATTTGCATTTGTAAATTGACCACTACTTAATTTTGATGCTTCTCCACATAAAGCAATGGCACATTGATTTAAATAGCCTTTACGTTGAATAGTATTATCACTTTCAGAGCAATATTCTTTTTGGTCTTGTAATTTATTTACCGACTCTAAATCATTGATAAACTTCACAATATCAAAACTTATATCTTGAGAGTATGCTAAATTGAATACAAATATAGTTAGAATGAAAACATATTTCATATATCTCTTATCGGATAATTTTCATCAAACCTGTTCACTTTCAACTCAAATTGTTAAATAAATGTAAAAGAACGCACAAAGACCGACTAAGTATTAATATTGTTGGAAGTACCCACACTCCATCATACTGAAATCATATGATATTCATCGTTTTATAATTTATATGGCATCATTTTAGAGATTTTTCGTGGGTAATTATAGTTGTCGTTAAGTGAGGCAATACGAGTGGAAAAGTAATTGTCGCTAGACAAGTGACGAAAATTCGTCAGAGCATTACTGGATTAACGGTATTTTCTGGGCATTATGTGAGTAAACGAGGTTCTATAGTTGGACTTGGGCAAATCCAGTAGAATTTTGGAAAATTTAATTAGGTGGTTTGAAGCCTATTGGGAGCATCAACAGATAACTGTTGAGCACCCTGGTAAAAGAAATTAGAGTCAGCACTAACCGTTTTGAGCTTTGTCATATTTACAAAGCTTTTAGGTGCAAAAACTCTCCTTATTACTGTTCGATAGGAAGGAGTTGCAGATGTACGATCACTTATTTGTTTTTTATTTAAGATTTCTTTACAAAAATCCTCAACATAACTCTCTTCACCGGCATAGCAAACCAGTGAATTTAATATACAAAAAATAATTAAGAACAAATTTTTCGAGTTCATCTAACTTCCGATCTCTAACAGAGAGACTAATGCACCAAAACAATAATTACTAAGTAGATATATCTTTTAATTTGATTTTTCTGTTAGCACCTTATAGAACTGAACTGACTCCTCTTTTAACTCAAAGTCTGCTAGCTCCGTAAGTGCTATCGCAAGATCGTCCCCAAGAGCAACTGCCTTAATTCCTTGCGCTGACTCCTTAGTTCGTTCCGCCTCATTAAGAAAAGCCTTTGAAGTCGCATTCAAAGACTCATTTGTAATTGTTGAAAATCTAGTAAGGAGCTCCTCACGAATCGCATCCTCAGACTCATCAGCAACAATCCAAAACACGCCCTATGTAATTTCTTCTGTACTCTCACCTTGCACGTAATGTAATCCAAGAAAGCCAAAAACTAAACCAGCAACGACACCTCCAGCTCCACCAGTAAGGCCTGACAGCACCACGAGCCCCGCTTCTGCTTTTTGCGGCTTAATAAATGCTGTTAATAGAAATACAGTTAAAAATCCTGTTAATATTTTGTTCATAATAATTCTCCTTGTAAGTCTAAGCTCATCAAACCTCAATTTCTGAGTGATATTGAGTTCTACTTTCATAGTAGTTTAAATTCAATTTAACATTCGAAACAACTCTTTACTCTCTGTGGTATCTGAAATTCCTTCCTTTATCCAATCAGAAGCTTTTTACCCATAAAATCTTTCAAGCAACTATCAGCATTATAATTAAGTAACAATAGTGTTCTTATCATTCACTCGCCTGTAAAAAACAATACTCCAGCAGCTCCTACTCCCCCAATCACAAGTCCAGAAAGTACAAAAGGCCAAAAAGGCAACCCAAAAAGAAACATGACACCTCCGACAAGAGATCCGATAAGAGTTCCAACTGCGGCATGCATCACAGTAATAAGAATCACTCCAAACACAATGAGCCAGTCTACATTTTGAATAGATGCGGGAGCTCTTAAAGATTTACCAGTCTTCTTAGAAAAGTTCTCAGCAGTAATTTGAGCATATTCTTTTAGCTGCTCTTTAAAAATTTTATAAAATTGTTCCATACTTCCAGCCTGATAGACTTGTTCCATAATCCGCTCTTTAGCTTGATCTAAAACTCTTTTATCAGCAATGTGGATCAATTTATCTCTAAAAGCTTTGGCATGAAAACTTGATCCTTGTTTTCTCGCCATTCTTCTTTCTATACGACTCAAGCGTTCTTCATTATTTAACAAACGCCTTGCCGACCGGGCTTCTTTTTTTAAGCGACGATTCATTGTTCTTTCGAACTTGTCTATACTGTTCTGTGTGTTATAGTTTGAACGACTCGCTTGTCTTTTCTCTTTAGCGATTAGCTTGTCGATTCGCTCCATTTTTTTCACTTGGGACTCTAGACTTTTCTCTTTTAAAAGTTTTATATTCTTTTCAGAGCTCAAATCAATATCAGCAATTTTAAATAGTGCCTCATCAACTTGAGTGTCTTCTGAAACATAAGTATGATTAGCAAGGGTTAAAGTCGTACTCATCATCATAACTGCAAAAGCGACAGTAATCTTTTTTAATAAAACTGTATAGTTCATAATTGTTCTCCTCGAACATTAGCTCTAGTGGTTCTTGAGAACCGTTTATATTAAAATTCTTTGTCATTATATTCATGATCAGAAAGACGAACTTTAATGAGCATTGTTTTAGTCTGTTCATTAAATCCCAGTTTTGAAAGCTGAGACTCGACTATTTAATTAGTTAATTATTTTCTAAAATATCGTTACATCTTAAATCTTCAGAAACACGTCTAAAGTCTTTAATTATTCTTCTTGTTCTAGCACGTTCTCGAAGCTGTATAGTTCCCAATAAATTTTTATATGTATGCAACTTAACAATTGCCAATGTAAGTGTTCTACAATTTTGATAGTCTGCAACTTTTTCTTCATTCAAAATTTGATTAACACTTGTTTTAAAACTAGTTAAAAGGTCTATTTTCTTGTTTATATTCTCATTTCTACTATCTTGAGCAAAGCTTGAAAAACTTCCTAGTATCAACATTCCAGTAATTAATTTTTTCATATTTTATCCTTTGAGCTTCACTCGTAAATCGAATGGTTCTTTTAAACCGTTTATATTTTAATTCTTTGTCTTTTTGTTTTTACTCATCAACCCTAGTTTTCTGAGCAATTTTTCAATCTTGTATTTTAAGCCCTAGCCATAAAGACTAGGACTTGATTATCTCTCTAGTGTTTCCTAACTAGCATCTAGGCAAACTTTTATCAGACTGTAGACTTCGGAACTACGAAAAAGGAGAAAGTAGTAGAAGTAAAAAAATGGCAGCTTGCGGAGAGAGAGAGCTTCCTGCCTCATTAATTGGCATCCCCAAGGTTTGCACAATTACTCCAGTAAGCATAAAGCCACTACCTAAAATAATGCCAGGGGCTAGACAATATACAAGCATTGTCGGTGTCTGAGATACGAGAGCAATTATAACTGGAGTTAATCCAAAGACCACAAGTGATCCAACGGCAACAACTGCACCAACTGCCATTGTTGCTCCTCCAATACGTTGCAAGAGCTCTCCTCTTCTTTCTTTCTTTGATTGAGGTATGACTGTATACCCATCAAAATGTTCATCTATGTTCATATTCAGAAGCCAATCCCTGCTTGTCTCTAGAGCAGATAAATATCCACCGAGACTATCTATTGCATCCAAGAATTGACCAACAGCATCCTCGTATATCACTTGGCTTCCTAATTCCACTTCGCTATACTTTAAACTTTTAGATTCTTGCTCTATTTTCTTTATTCTTTTCTCAAGTTTTTGCTCTAAGTAAGTCTCTTTTTCAGTTGAACTTAATCTCGAGGCTTTATTGATTTCTCTTTCAATATCTCTCAACATTTTTCGCCTAAACCTTTTGAACTGTCTCTTCAACTGCTTAAGTTCTGTTGCCGTAACTTCGATAGGTTTACTTTCACTATTTGTATAAACCCTTTCAGTCCCAGCAAAAGCACAATTTAGAGTAAAGCAAAACACCAGTAATTGAGCTATTAATATTTTTTTCATAATTTAATCCTTTTAACCTTCTCATAAATCGAATGGTTCTTTGAAAGTGTTTATATTAAGTTACTTTGTTAAAAAAAAATGATAAGAATGATATTGCTTACTTACCTATTCACCATAAAACTTAAATGAACAAAATGATTTGAAGACTTCACCATTCTCAAATGTTAAACTTGCTGTTGCAACATCAAAGAGTTGAGTTGGCGAATCTGAGTTGTAGCTTCGATAATATACTGTTTTCTCTTCAGGAATTTCAATAAGTAACTCTGCAGCCCCCTTATTTATCAAAGATAAAACTCCTGCATCCAAACTGTAATATCCAAGCTGAACAGTGTTGTCTGAGTTCAGTTGCATATTTGTTTGCCTATCTCTGTAAGAGTAATAATCCTTTAAAGGAATAGAGTTCAAAACTTCATCATTAAAACTAAGATTAAATCCATAAGATCCAGAGCTTCGAGGAAGTCTTCTGGACATATTTGCATATTTTCCATCTAAATTCTTAGTTAATACTGCATATCGATTGTTGTTCACTTTGACAGAAGGTATATCAATAGATGCGATACCATCACAACTCAGTGTCGCCTCTTTATATCCAGCGAAAGATGAAATACTCCCAATTGCTAATAATCCAACTAATAATTTCTTCATTTTATTCTCCAATATTTGCTACTCATTCAAGTAGCGTTAAATATTAACTAAAAGTTCATAAACTCTAAGCTTTGATATAAATTCATAATGCCAGAAAGCCTTGGTCATTATTGATAAAAATAGTAAAAAGATTATTATTGATACGTAATAACTTGAAGTGAAGATTGAAATACTTATATTGCTAGATGTAGCAACCTAAAAAAAAGTAGTTAGAGTGTGCTTTAAAGTCTACCAGTTCTTTCGCATATTTATATAATTGGGATTATCACTTTATTATTCATTTGAGACCCCATTTTATATAAATTCGTATAGTTAACAGGTTCTCAGTTAACATTAAGGGGGAGAAGGTCTCTGTAAAGTAACAACATTCAAGTTGTTAGAAAGAAAACCGATAATATAATATGAAATGTTTGTTTCTTTGTATTTTAATTTCACTAACATCTTTTGCTCAGACGACCTCTACAACTGGAGGCACGATGTATTCAACAGAGAATAAGGTTTTAAAGTGTAATAATTTAGACAAAGAAGCAAAATATTTAGAACACAAATTAATTAGTGAAAAGAATGGAGGACTCAGGAACCTACAAGAAGAGAACTTCGAACAATTTCTTACCAAACTATATTCAAATATCATTATAAACGAGGTTAAGAAAGGTTTTCCCAATCTTGCACCAAAGAAAGAATGCCATTGTAGAGATAGAAAAGATAATTTAAAAAAACTATATCAGGTATATAAAAAAGGCATCACCTCTTGCCCTCACTTCAAAGAAAGAGAGAAACAACTCAAGATAATTGAAAGTATTCTAGGTAATATCTAATGAAAGAAAGTACTTTTTTTAAAGAGACTTTTAGACTTTATAACCAGAATAAGAAGCTCTTTGCCTACCGCCTAAAATCGAACAAGCTTTCAATTGTAGATAAAAATTTATTAAAAGCTTATGTTTTATACAGAAGGAAAAAATTTGATAAGTGTATAGATTTACTAAGAAGTACAAGCACCGTATCCCCATTTCAAAAAGGTTTTAAACTTTACCTGAAAGCTCTACTTCAATCACACCAAACAAAGTTTCGACTAGCCAATAACAATGCATTTAAAAGCATGGTGATATTCGAAAAGATTAATGATGACTTTATTACTTCAGCTCTTATACTCCTTTGTATAATAAACATAAATAAAAAGGATACAAAGAAGCTTGCATTATATATACGCAAGCTAGAACTTTATTCAATTCCAAGCGAATATATCCAGATTTCTACCTTTCAAGTAAAGGCGATGCATGCATTCCTTACTGGTAACTTAAATAAAGCAAATGATGAAGTCAACCAAGCCCTTTTCCTGATGAATGACACAAGCCCACACACTGCGGAATTTCTTTTACTTAAGTTAAATATATCTATTGTGAAAAAAGATTATAAAAACAGCTACAAGATTTTTAATCAGTATAAGAAGAACTCTAGTTTCAAAACTAACCCTAATAATCTTTTCATTCATGCATTTCTTGACTATATTGTTTACGCAAAACCGATATATCTTTATCAGAAAGATTTCTTAAAGTACCCAGAATTGTGGTCGCAGGTCTTAACGATCAAAGCGTTATCTGTTGGAAATCATGAAGATGCTTTGAAGAGTTGGTCAAATCTCTCCATTCACAATCCATCTTTGTACCAAGATGATTTTAATTATAATTCAGTACCTTGTTTATTTTCGATTGCTCTAAAAATGAACAAAGTAGAAAAACTTAGAAATATTAAAAGTTTAAATATTGAGGTAATTGAAAAGATAAGTTCTATTACACAGAAATGTTTTTTCATTCTTAAGGAGTTAAATATACCAATATCTAAGTATGATCTTATCATGCTTATTTGGGGGACTGAATATTCAGACTCAATGAATGCAAGACTTCGTAACACAATAAAAAACTGTAAGAGGAAGTATGACTGTGAGATCGTTTCCTACCAAGAAACTTATCAACTAAAAGAGAAGGATGATTCAAAAGAAGTAGCTTAAAGAAGACCCTCGTTTAGACTTCTAGTGACTGACGACAATATGGAAGAAGATTAGAATCCCCTAGCGAGATATCTAACTGAATGCTTCTTAGTTTAGAAATGTCCTTATCTTTGGGTGCAGGCAAGCCAGCTTTATATGGAATCTTAAATCTAAGGCCTCCATAACCTGAACTAATCTCTAGTTTTTGAACTCTAGCTTCTCCAAACCAAAATCCATCATTAAGGTCAAGTTGTAGAGATTGATTAATCTTATTAACAAGTTCTTCTTTTTCAACACCAGAAATTACAGCATCCAGATCTGTCGTAAAACGTAGAGATTTAACTTCTTTATATAGAACAAATCCCCCTCCGAATATTAATTTAGAACTTAAGTAATCATTTTGAACTAGTCTGGCCACTACCCTTTCTAAGCATAATATAACTCTGGCCCTTTCTACGTTTGATATATTATTCTCTTTAGCAAAATTTCGAAGTCGTTCATTTATTGATTGAGAGTTATACATAGTTTTCCTGAAGCATAGTGAGAATCATTTTCACTTTGTGATCTACATTCAATTTCTTTGCCATTGTAAGTAACTTTTTAATATTGGTTAGATTCTCTCCAAGAGCATTTTTTGTATATTTGATAGCATCTAATTGTGTAAAGTGCTTCTTGTCTACAAGGCAGTCAATTAACGTCCTCTCAATTGATGTGATTCGGAGTCCTTTGAAATACTCAATACCAGTACACCAATCAAAGTGACGCTTTCTGATTGTTTTGATTGTGGCCAACCTTGAAGTCTTTTCATATGGAACGTAAACCCATGTTTGATTTGGAATCTCATCTGTAATTCCATACAAATAAAGTGCTGAAAGAAGACAAATGCATGATGGCTCACCAATTTGAATTAGTGAGGTTTTAAATTCTTGATTATCATCTTCTTTGGAGGCCTTTCTAACTTTTGAGTAAATTCCCCTTCCAGTTTTTTCAAGCCTATTTAAGTCTACCAGTACCTGGAGATCATAAAATGACAACCCAACATCCTTGGCCATCTTCACTGTGAATGGTGAGGTCTTAATCTCTTTTAAATAGCTCGTTCTTTCTTGATTATTGATCATGGATCATTATAACATATTTTGTAATGTCTCACAATTTAAGATATGTGATGCTTATTAAATTTGTATTTGGGGGACAAATGGGGGACAACTATTTTAAATTACTTCCTACTCTGACGAAAATTCGTCACATAATTACTGGGTTAATTGTGGCTTCAGGTGTTTTGAAAAAAATTAAGTCTTCCAGTATCAGTAGTAGATAACATACTAAAGGTGTCACGCACAGATATTTGCGCGCGATACTCATTTACATCAAAAACTCTTCTTTATTTATAGAGCGAAACACGTAAGAGTGACAACAGTTGTGTAGTATTAACAGGTTTTGTGATGTAATCCGTTGCACCTGCCTTAATACATTTTTCTCTATCTTCTTTCATTGCTTTAGCCGTAACTGCAAACACCGGAAGTTTTTGATACTGCTTCATTTTCCGAAGCCTGCGCATGGTCTCGTAACCGTCCATTCCTGGCATCATAATATCCATCAAGACTACTTCAATGTCTCCGTTAGAAGCAAGTATATCCAATCCATCCTGTCCACTTACTGCATGAGAAATCTGCATTTCATGCTCTTCTAAAACAGAGCTTAAAGCAAAAATATTTCTCATATCATCATCGACGACCAAAACTTTTCGCCCCCGTAATACTGGATCAACATCGTGGGCTTGTGCCAATACTTTTCTTTTACTTTCAGGACTGTTTCCTTCGATCCGATTTAAAATTAATGCTGTTTCATCTACTAAACGTTCTGGGGAGCCTACACCCTTAACAATAATAGTTTCGGCGACTCTTAAAAGTTTCGTTTCGTCTGCTTTGGAAAGTTCACGTCCAGTGTATATAATAATGGGGAGATTAATTAATTCCTTACGTTTTTTTATTTCTTCGATCAATTCAAAACCCGTGGTATCAGGAAGCAAGAGGTCCAGTACCATACAATCAAACATGCCATTTTGGAGTTCTTTTAACGCTTCATTACCTGTTCCCACTGCTGTAACTATAGCATCGCCACCCCCAATTAGTTCAGTCAAATATTTTCTCTGCGTAAAGTCATCTTCAACTATAAGAAGCCGCCTCGAACCTTTTTCAATGAAGCCTTTTATTTGAGTAAAAATTGAAATTAGTTTATTTTCCTCTATTGGCTTTTGTAAAAAAGAAATCGCTCCAGATTTAAGTGAGCGCTTTCTTGCTTCAAGATCAGATGTGATATGAACTGGAATATGTCTAGTCTCTGGATCTTGTTTAAGAAGATCTAGCACCCTCCAACCATTAATATCTGGAAGTTTAATATCCAAAATGATGGCATCTGGCTTAAACTCTCTGGCAAGCCCCAGACCTGTCTCTCCAGTCAGAGCCACTAATCCTTTAAAACCTTGCTTTCTTGCTTGATCGAGTAATATTTGTGCAAATTGATCATCATCTTCAACTATTAAAATAATACGATCATTTTCTAGAATTTCTTCTCGATCGTCAGCAATTTCTGAGATCGTGAGTAAGGTTTTGAGATCTGTAATTTCGCCTTGATCACTTTTTAAGTTTATTTGCGGTAACAATGGGTACGAAGTGTAAATTTTTTCCGTTCTATTATCAGATTCTCCTTGATTTTCTGGAGCTTGAAAACTAAGTGGTAGATAGAATGTAAATGTCGACCCAACATTCGATTCACTGACTAATTTAATCTCTCCACCAAGAAGTTTAGAGATCTCTCGACTAATGGATAACCCAAGGCCTGTCCCACCATACTTTCTTGAAGTCGTTCCATCGGCCTGTTCAAAAGCTTCAAAAACTATTTTTTGTTTTTCGGGCGTAATTCCAATACCAGTATCTTTTACTGAAAACGCAACAACTTGATTAGCCTTTCTCAGTAAGGCGTGATCGGGGTCCCATCCCTCGGTAACTACAGATACTCCTAAGACGATTGTTCCTTTTTCTGTGAACTTAAAAGCATTGGAGAGAAGGTTTTTTAAGACTTGCTGCAATCTTTGAAAGTCCGTTTGAAAAGATTTTGGTAAACTATTGCTAAGAGTAAATTCAAATTGAATTCCTTTATTTATTGCGAATTGATCAAAGCCTTGTACTGCCCATTCTTTGAGTTTTTTAAAGTTGACATCCGAAATATCAATAGCCATAGTTCCAGATTCTATTTTTGCAAGATCTAAAATCTCATTAATTAAGTTAAGAAGCTCCGTTCCTGAATTATTAATAATGGATATAGATTCAATTTGTTTTGCAGTAAGGTTATTATCTTTATTCTTTTTAAAAACTTCGGATAAAATTAAAAGGCTGTTAAGTGGTGTTCGAAGCTCATGACTCATATTCGCTAAAAATTCTGATTTGTACTTACTGGTTAAGCTCAGCTGTTCAGCTTTTTGCTCTAATTCTTCTTTAGCCTGTTCTACCTCTGTATTTTTCAGTTCTACATGGGTTTTCTGCAATGCCAACATATTCGCTTTCTCTTCCAGTTCCTCATTGGTTTGTTGTAACTCTTCTTGCTGAGTTTTCAGCTTGTATTCCGATTGCTTTAGCGTTGAAGCCTGGACTTCAAGTTTTTCATTGGTGTCTTTCAGTTCTTTTTGCTGAGTTTGCAGTTCTTCTGAAAGAGTTTGAGATTCTTTAAGTAATGATTCAGATAAGACATTAGCCTGAACTGAGGTCATGACAACTCCGATAGCGGAGGTAAACTGTTCAAAGAAAGCTTTTTGGATTTCAGTAAATTTATCTAGGGAGGCTAATTCAATAACCCCTTTAACTTCGCCTTCAAATATAATTGGAAGAACTATGATATAGGATGGATTTACTTCACCAAGGCCTGAATTAATTTTAATATAATCATTGGGGATATCACTTATTAAAATGAGTTCTTTCTCAATAGCACATTGACCAACTAAACCTTCACCCAATTTAAAATTATTAGAAAGACCTTTTCTTTCTTTATAACCGTAACCTGAAATAAGAGTTAATACTGATTCACCAACTTCCTTTACATTTAATCCTTCATCATATCCCCTAGATCCTGAATTTTCCATAATATAGAATGCGCCATGCTTAGCATTAATTTCACGGCAAAGTTCAGATAAAATGGAATGTACTAATTCACTAAGATCTCTTTTTCCCTGCATAATAGTGTTAAATTTTGTGAGGTTTGATTTTAACCAATCTTGCTCACTTGTATTTATAGTCGATTCGGCCAGAGTTGCGACCATGGTATTAATATTATCTCTTAAATCGGAGACTTCCCCTCTTGCATCCACATCTACCCTTTGAGTCAAATCTCCTTTAGTTACCGCTTCAGCAACATCACCAATTGCTCGAACTTGAGTCGTCAAATTAGTGGCCAATTCATTTACGTTATCTGTAAGCTCCTTCCAAGTTCCTTTGACCCCCGGAACTTCTGCTTGGCCACCTAGTACTCCATCAATACCGACATCACGGGCCACTACAACAACTTCATCTGCAAACACTTTCAAAGTTTCATTCATGTTGTTTATTGTATCCTTTAGATCTGCCATTTCTCCTTTGGCATCGATTACAATCTTTTGATTAAGGTCTCCATCGGCAGTGGCCTTTACCACTTCACTAATGCTTCTCACTTGTTCAGTCAGATTGTAAGCAAGTTTATTTACATTATCAGTTAAGTCTTTCCAAATGCCTCCAACGCCCTTGACTTCAGCTTGTCCACCCAAAATTCCGTCCGTTCCGACTTCTTTAGCAACACGAGTAACCTCAGATGCAAAACTAGCTAATTGATCAATCATAATATTTATGTTTTCTTTTAATTTAAAAGTTTCTCCTTTGACTTCAACCGATATTTTTTTGGTTAGATCGCCATCGGCAACGGCAGTTACAACCATTACTATATCTCTAACTTGCTCAGTTAGGTTTTGCGCCATAGTATTGACGTTATCAGTAAGGACTTTCCAGGTTCCTGATACTCCTTCAACTCTTGCCTGACTTCCTAAAATACCATCACTTCCCACTTCTTTTGAAATTCGCGTTACCTCTCCTGAAAAGTTACTTAACTGATCGACCATCAAGTTAATAGTCTCTTTTAACTTTTGAGTTTCACCCTTGGCCTCAACTGTAATTTTTTTAGTTAAATCACCCTGAGCTACGGCAGTAGTTACTTCTGCGATATCTCTAACTTGATCAGTTAAATTCTGTGCCATTAAGTTAACATTATATGTTAACTCCTTCCAGGTACCTTGAGCATCTGGTATATCGGCCTGGCCGCCAAGCTTACCTTGAACACCAACTTCATTGGCGACACGAGTAACCTCTTTTGAAAAAGTAGAGAGTACATCAGTTGTTAAATCAATAGCATTTTTAAGATCTAGCACCTCTCCCTTAACATCTACTGAAATTCTTTTAGATAGGTCACCAACCGAAATAGCACTGGTAACGACTAAAATATCTCGCACTTGAGCTGTTAAATTATTGGCCATGATATTAACACTATCTGTAAGTTGTTTCCAAGTTCCTGCTGCCCCAACAACTACAGCTTGCCCCCCAAGTTTACCTTCGCTTCCAACTTCTGTGGCTACTTGGGTGACTTGAAGTGTAAATGTCTCTAATTGGTCTACCATCGTATTAATTGTATTTTTAAGACCTAGAACTTCTCCTTTTGCCTCTATATTAACTTTTTGTGTAAGATCCCCTTTAGAAACAGCTGTGATAACATGAACCACATCTCGTACTTGACTCGTAAGATTGGAGGCCATTGTATTTACACTACTGGTTAGATCTCTCCATGCACCCTCGATACCTTCAACTTTAGCTTGTCCCCCAAGCTTACCTTCTGTACCAACTTCTTGAGCAAGTTGAGTCACTTCGGTAGAAAAAGAATTTAATTTACTCACCATCGTGTTAATCGTATTTTTAAGTTCTAATACTTCACCTTTGGCATCAATTCTAATTTTTTGAGTAAGGTCACCTTCTGCTATCGCCTTTGTCACCATGGCAATATCTCTAACCTGAAGAGTCAAGTTGGTGGCCATTAAGTTTACACTATCGGTTAAATCTTTCCATACACCGGACACACCTTTAACATCTGCCTGTCCACCAAGAGTTCCATCGGTACCCACTTCTTTAGATATACGTGTAACTTCTTCAGAAAAAACACCCAACTGAGAAACCATTCCATTAATTCTATTTTTTAATTTAAGTGTTTCGCCCTCAGCATCAACCGTAATCTTTTTAGTTAAATCACCGTCGGCAATGGCGACGACAACATGTGAGATATCTCGAACCTGATTTGTAAGGTTTGTCGCCATAGTATTTACATTTTCAGTTAGATCTTTCCAGCTACCAGTGACTCCTCTAACATCTGCCTGTCCGCCGAGCGTACCATCTGTTCCAACTTCTCTGGCAACCCGGGTAACTTCACCAGAGAAATTATAAAGAAAATCTACCATGCTATTAATTGTTGACTTAAGATCTAAAATTTCACCTTTAGCCTCGGCAGACATCTTTTGAGTAAGATCCCCTTGAGCAACCGCTGTGGTAACCTTAATGACATCCCTGACTTGAGTTGTGAGATTATCTGCCATGTCATTTACATTGATAGTCAGATCTTTCCAAACCCCACTTACACCTTTAACATCTGCTTTCCCACCTAATATTCCATCAGTACCAACTTCTTTGGCTACACGAGTAACTTCACTTGAGAAGTTATCAAACTGATCAATCATATTATTTGTGAGTTTTGCTAATCTCAAAAATTCTCCCTTCAAGAGACGACCTTCTTTGTTGATTTCCATTTTTTGACCTAGGTCACCTTTGGAAACAGCACCAATAACTTCAGCAATTTCATCAATCGGCTGAATTAAATCATCGATAATGGTATTAAATGAATTTATATTTTCTCCCCATCCACCAGGAGCACTTTCGACTCCTACTCTTTGACTTAATTTACCATTTTTACCAACTGCTTTATTAGCCTTGGAAAACTCTTTGAGTAATTTTTCATGGCGTGAGACGATCTCATTGAAGGTAGTACAAATTTCACCTGAAATTCCTGTTAGATCTTCAGGTAAGCGAGTTTGAAAGTTTCCATTGTTATAGGCTCTTAGTGCTTTAAGAAGTTGCCTGAAATTAACGGTATCGGCCACTGCAAAGTCGCCATGGTCGAACGCTCTCAATGCTTTTAAGAGCTGAGTCGGACTTAAGTTTGAAAAGCTATTTTTTTCATCACTACCTGTATCGGTATGACTATTCATCTTCTTTCTTTTTATTTTTTCATTTGTAGTCATTATTTATTTCCTTTCTATTTCTATTTCTATTTGTCTAGGCAACCGTTTGAGATTGTTACTAACTGAACAGTTTTTCTTGGTTAAGTCTTATTTATAACTAATGTATTTCTAAGATCTTCTCTTTTTATTTCTTCAGCTTGGCTCTTAGGAAGATACTTTTGACTCATAACCAGACCAGTTCTTTATTTTTTAATTTCATCAACCTTTTCTTAAAGTTTTAGAGCAAAACAATTCTATATTGGCGCCTTTGTTAAATCCCTCACTAGCAACTTCAATCTTGCCACTAGATCTCAGCATAAAATTTGAGCAATTATGTAAACCAAATCCTGATCCTCGATTTTTTGTTGAAAACCCATATTTAAAAACTTCTTTCAACTTATTTTTTTCTATCCCGGTACCACTATCTTTAAAAGATAGTATTATATATTCGTCATTTTCTTTTGTAGATAAGGTTAAGCTTTTGTCATTAAAATAAGCATCTTTTTCAAATCTCTCATCAATTGACTCAATTGCATTTAAAATTATATTTGTGACTACTTGAGTAAACCCTATTTTTTCAATCTCTATATTTGCGCTTGGATTAATCTCAAAGTTTACTCTAATATTACTTTTTTGTAGTCGATCTTGATACATGCAGTGACAATTAGAAATCATTTCTAATAAATTGACCTTTTCAATACGTATATCTTTGAAATTAGCAAATTTCTGTTGAGATGATATTACTTCTGCAATATGGAGACATTTATCATTCACATACTTAATATAACTATCCAAAACTCCTTCAACTTGACCTAAGTTTTTGGTTATTTCTCCGAGTAGTGGAATAAACTGTCTCCCTCTATCATCATCCTTAATAAACTTAATAACCTCTTCCTCATTTTTAAATGAACTAAAGCAACGAAACAGCTTTGAAAGTATATTGTTTGAAATACTAAGCTGGTCCATGCAATCCCCCTTTAAAGGGTTGTGGATAATAGTAGTTAAAACATTTCCAATATTATGTAAGACAGAAGAGGCATTTTCAGCAACTCCATCGCGATAAGATGAACTAATTACCTTTTCTTGAAGAATACGTATCTTGTCTTCTCGTTTCTTTTGATAGGTAATATCCTGCCCGACACCTATAACTCCAACGATTTCGCCACTGGCATTACGCCGTATAGTTGCATTCAATAACACAATGACCTTACGATTATCTTTCGTAAAAAGTAGGAGTTCATAATTAGAGGTCTCATTTCCGTTCAATGCCAACTGCAATACTTCACTAACCGATGCGCGAGACTCTTCCGAGATAAATTCTTCAACAAGATTCTTGCCGAGTGCTTCAGTAGAAGTGAAACCCGTTATTTTAGCTGTCATCTTATTCCATTCGTTTACGTTTCCTTTTTTATCAATACCAAAAATAGGAGCATTTGCAGTATCGATCAGTACATTCAAGTCCAGTGCAGCACGCTCCATTTCGGAGCGATAACTATCAAGTTCAGTAATATTCTGCCCAATCCCCACAACACCAACAATATCGCCTTCGGCATTACGCCGTGTTGTTGTACTCAGTAAAACCACTACTCGATTATTATCTTTTGTATATAGAGGGAACTGATAGCTCGAGCTTTCTTTACCCAGCAATGCACTTTGCAAGAAATCATTTACTGACTCTCGACAATCTTGGAAGATAAATTCTGCGACCAAACGACTTCCCATCACCTCTTCGCGAGTATAACCTGTAACCTCAACTGCTCTATTATTCCATTCGTTAATGTTGCCTTTTTTATCAATACCAAAAATAAGAACATTCACAGTATCAACAATTAAAGTTAGGTCCAGTGCAGCTCGCTCCATTTTTAAGCGATAACCATCGGCCGCAGCACTATACTTTATGTAAAAGACAGACTCTCCTTGCTGTAACTCGTTTTTTGTTAGGTAAACAGCGAATGACTGCTTATTTAATGAAAATTGAAACTCTTGAACAATTTCAGTTATGGTAGCACCCAGCAATGTGTTTAATAATTTTTTCTTTATGGGGATTATTTGATAAATACTTTTGTTGTGATAAGAATTAGAACAAGAGAAAAAAACTTTAGCCTTATCATTCATACTTTGTATTTCTCCAAAGCTATTTACAATAATTATACCGACTCCGAGTGTGTTAAATATTTGCTGATTATACTCATCGATCATATTCACAATAGCCTCCACATTAGCTAAAAAATTTACTCGAAGTGACTTTCTATTTTTCCTTTATGATCAATCTTAACTCTGCGTAATTTACCTTTTTTTCAAAGGTTTTTGATCCACTGGTTAATATTAAGATTATCTATGCCTTTCAAAGGCTTGATTCGATTAATCCAATGGGCTTTAGTGAAGTGTTAGTATTATTAAGCGATTTCAATATCATAGTTCAGCACCAATGTTCTCAGGCTATTAAAACAAAAAAGTATCAGGAAACTATATTTAATATTTACTATTTTCTGACAATTCACTTAAAAGTGATTTTATTAAGTTTGCCTGAACTACACGATTATTAACTTAAACAATATCTAAGTTCTTTAAATCGTTCGCATCATAGATTAATAATGAGATTCAAGTTTTCGTTCTATTTAATTCAAGTACATTTTATTCTATTGAGTATAAATAATATTTTTAGTCAAATACAGGTAAATTACTTGGAACTCTTTTGGGTACAAACTTACGCATATCAAGACATCTTTCATCAGTTAAACTGCCTAAAAACTCAATAATAAGATCTATCTCACTATCTACTATACTAATAGAAGGAAGATCAGAGCTTGCTAGAATTTTTCGATTTAATATTTTATTATTTAAAATGATACTATCCAAAGAATTTTTGATTATTGGCAAGCTAGTATTTTTATCAATATTATATTCGAGTAACATTTTTTCAGGATTTACATGATGTTGAATCATCTTATTTAAAGAATTATAAGCTCCACTATGACCATAAGGAGCTGTTACTTTTATATTCCTTAAAGATGGTGTTCTAAATCGATAGCGATCCTTGATATTTTTTGTAACTAATTCTCGACCAAAGTCTTCTCTACTTTTGAATCCAACACCTTTACCAGGACCAATCTGAGGCTGCGAAATAGAGTAAAACTTAAAGTCTGAAAACAACTCTCCGCTATGACAACTAATGCATTTTCCTTTTTGATTAAACAGCTTCATACCTTGAATTTGCCTATTACTCAGAGCTGATAAATCTCCAGAGATATAACGATCATAAGGGGCATCATTTGCTTTAAACGCATTTTTTTCAAATGTGGCAATCGCATTTCCAATATGGGTAATATTAATATCTTCTTTAGATGTAACCTTATTTGGATAAGCTTTTTTAAATAACTCAACATACTCTGCAATTGCTACTATACGCGAAGTTGTCTTTCTCCACACTCCTTTAAAATCAGAAATTGAGGCCGAAGCTCCTATTTCATTCTCATGTGCCTGGCCTGCCATTTCAACAGGAGAGGTAATTGGAAATACCGCCTGTGCAGCTAGAATTGATTCAAATCCTTCTGGAAGGTCATGTCCTGCTGGAGTTTTGGCATTACTTTGAAAATGTTTGTTTTTTTCAACTCTGCCATCAGCAAAGTAATTTGGTATGTCTTCATGGCCAACATTAAATAAATGTGGAGAATTTCTGGGAACTCTTTCATGTATTTTTGTACTTGTCTCAGCTCTGGATATCCCCAAGCCCCTAGCGCCTTCTCCTAGCGGAAGAGATAAACCATCTCCAGATCCAGTTAAAGGATGATGACAAGAAGCACAGGAAATATTTTTATTACCGCTAATTATTTTATCAAAAAAAAGTAACCTTCCAAGTTCAAACTTTTCAACTTTATATTCATTCTTAGCTCCATAAGAATTATGAATATTAAAAAGAATCAAATAAAAAAATATACAATTTAAACTAAATAATTTTCTCATTAAAAGACCTCAACACTTTTGGAAATAACATTCTTTATTACTATTCAAATCAAAACTTTCGGCATTATACAATAATTGCAATTAAGTTGCAATTATTGTAATATTAATCTACTCTGTATCACAGAATTAGAATATAAAAAGAGAATATGATGCTTAATAATAGTTCAGTAAATATAAGAACTAGTGCACTGCTCAGAGACTTTACAGTTGCTTTGGGTCAACAGCTATATTTCTGGGGATGCGATATTAAGCACCCTGATGGAAATCTACTTTGTCAGTTTGGACTAGAACGAGTTAAGTCTCAAGGGCATCAAGGCACAAGTTGTTATCGAATGAATTATCAAGGTGATATTATAGAGTTACATGGAATGTGTGTTGGAAGATACTCTATCGTAGATACAAGCTTTCTTTTTACGCGAGAACCACTTAGAAGCTGCCTTTATGACAGTTCTAAGCCTCCTCTACCAGGCCATTACAAAAAAGAGTTAGTTAATACAAGACAAGTAAATCAATTAGCTTCAGCAAGTCGTAAGTTTTTAGAATGGTGGCTTGAGTACGAAAATTGGATCGAAACAAAAACTGATAAGAACTATCGCAAACAATGTTACAAACAGTTTAGAAATTTTTCAAACTCGAGAGTTTGGTTACCACCTGATAAAAGTACTAAATGGCTACGTTGTTATTTGAGTTCGCCAGAAAGTCTACAAAGAGCTAAGGAATGGAAAAAGCTATAAATAATGGCACTTTGAACAAATGCCTGTAAATTCCAAATAATGTTCCATATTCTTGAAGCCAAGTTTAGAAATCATCTTTTCAAATACACTAAGGTCACACTTATCAAGATATTTAATATCTCCACAGTCGCGACACCTAACATGATGGTGGTGATGATCATGGCCTGTGATATTACTTATTTCATATCTAAAAAAATCTTCTCCGAGATTTAATTCATTAACGAGACTCTTTTCTTTAAATTGGCTTAGTGCTCTAAATATCGTAGAGATATCGCAATTCTTTTGACCAAATTTTTTATAAAGTTCACTCGCTGAAATTGGTTTTTCAGCCTTCGAGAGAAGTAGAAGAATCTTTGTTTTTATTTTAGTCCGACTTATACCATGTTCAGCTAAAAGCTCTTTAGCTTCCTTTTCGGAAATATTTGTATCGCAGCATTTATCTTTCATATTAATAGTATACATAAAAAACTTGTTTTTTAAATAGCAAAACTGCAAGTTAGTTGCAATTATACTATTTTTGATCTATAAATTGTAAATTACAACAAGAGGGATATTAATGAAACAAGACAATCGATTACCAGTAACAGTACTTTCAGGTTTTTTAGGTGCTGGTAAAACTACATTACTAAATCACATACTTCTAAATAGAGAAAATAAAAAAGTGGCCGTTATTGTTAATGATATGTCTGAGATTAATCTTGATGGTGAGCTTGCTCAAAAAAATGGAGTTACCCTCTCTAGAACTGAAGAAAAGCTCGTTGAAATGAGCAATGGTTGTATCTGTTGTACATTGAGAGAAGACTTACTTGTTGAAGTAAAAAAACTTGCTGCTGCACAAAAGTATGACTATCTCGTCATCGAATCAACAGGTATATCAGAGCCGATGCCTGTTGCTGAAACCTTTACTTTCGAAGATGAAAACGGTGAATCACTTTCGCACTTTGCAAGACTTGATACTATGGTTACTGTTGTTGATGCGAAGGCATTCTTGAGAGATTGGAATTCCGGAAATTTATTAAAAGATAGAAAGCTAGAACTTGGAGAAGAAGATGAACGATCAATTGTAAGTCTCCTTACAGAGCAAGTCGAATTTGCTGATGTCATAATTATTAACAAAAAAGACCTCGTCACTCAAGCTGAGATAACAAAGCTTGAGGGTATTTTAAGAATGCTAAATACTTCTACTCAAATTGAATACTCCACAAAAGGTAATATCCCACTCAATAAAGTATTGGACACTAAGCTATTTGATTTTGAAAAAGCAGAAGATGCACCTGGATGGCAAGCAATCTTAAGAGGTGAAGAAATATCAGAAAAAGATGAATATGGGATAACAAGTTTCATACTAGAAGATAAGCGCCCTTTTCATCATGCAAGATTATGGAATTTTTTAAATAAGGACTTTAAAGGATTATACCGAGCAAAAGGTACTTTCTGGGTTATTAGTCAGCCAGACTTTATTGCTGAGCTTGCAATAGCAGGTACAGAAAGAATTGTTGATCCTGTGGGCTTCTGGTTAGTTAATTCAGATAAAAGTCATTGGCCTAAAGAGCCAGATATTTTAACTGAAATTGAAGAGTCATGGCATCCAATATGGGGTGATCGTCACCAAAAAATGGTTTTCATAGGTGAAAAAAATGAACTTAAAAATATCCAAGAAGACTTAATAAATTGTCTTATGACAGAAGATGAGCTTGGGTCTAATATGCAAGCTGTAATGGCAATACCTGATGAATTTGGAAATTGGTATGATAATGTAGAGAGACCTCAAGCACCAGAAGAGGATTTATAGTAGAAAATATATTAAACAACATGCTCTTTTAAAAATGCAAGAGAGATAACTACGAGAGTTTTTTCATGAGTAGAATCCAGATTTACCTTTGGAGCTGTCTGACTTTCAATCTTTATTTATCAATTTAGCTAGAAGTACAGGGTCGCTCCCAGGACCTATCGTCAAGAGTTTGGAACCTGTAACAGGAACTCCATTATATGGCCTAACAAATACCTCTCCGGAAGGAGTTCTT
>Ga0209712_10000609_pt1 | contig 31250 bp, 38 predicted proteins | sample ArcOceMetagenome_FD_187443 | JGI IMG/M metagenome (GOLD analysis project Ga0209712, IMG submission 187443) | Marine eukaryotic phytoplankton communities from Arctic Ocean - Arctic Ocean - Greenland ARC118M Metagenome (SPAdes) (version 2) | ecosystem: Environmental > Aquatic > Marine > Oceanic...
TAGGTTCATGCCCTAAAGTTTGTAGGTTCAAATCCTGCCTCTGACATAAAATGATTTTTTTAACATATATTATGTGCGCACTATTACTTGCAAGTGCTTCAATGGTTATTATTAGTAAAAACCCTTTGTATTCAGTTCTATTTTTAGTAGCAAGTTTTTTATCAGCTTCAATGTTACTTTTTCTGTTTGAAAACGAGTTTCTTGCACTTTTTTTCTTAGTTATTTATTTAGGTGCAATTGCTATTTTATTTTTATTTGTTGTTATGATGTTAGATATCAAATATCGAGAGTTGCAAATGAGTCGACTTTATTTCCCGATTGGTATTTTGATTGGTATCACAATGTTAGTAGAAATTTACGGTGCGTTTTCAAAAGTGTTTTCAAAAAACACAAATTTCAGTTCTCAAGACCACAATTCTTACCTTAATTGGTACGAAAATTTAGATTCATTACCTGACGTGTACGTTTTCGGTCAGGTCTTTTATACTCAATATGTTTTACAAATTTTAATCGCTGGATTAATATTATATTTAGCAGCAATTGCTGTTGCATTTTTAACAGTTAAAACAGCGTTTAATCGGGTGACTGTAAGAGAGCAATCAATCTCTAGACAATTGTCACGAAAAAATGTTTTATAAGATATTATTTCATATTTGGCGGAGTAGTTCAGTCGGTTAGAACGTTGGAATCATAATCCAAATGTCGGGGGTTCGAATCCCTCCTTCGCTAAAAGCGATTAACTCAATTGGTAGAGTGTCTCGCTTACAACGAGGAAGTTAGTGGTTCGAGCCCGCTATCGCTTACAAATATTTATAAATGGGAGCATTAACACTTAAATCATTTTCAGACGAGCTTAGAGAATGGGAATTTATAGAAGGTGAAGGAATTGATCCCACAGATAGTTTTGGAGTGAATTTACGCTTATCGATCAGGGAAAATCAAATTTTTTTGGCAGAACCGAATGATGTAAATATTCCGTGGTTAACTGATAAAGGGCGGCTATTTTTTGATGGAATGTTTGAAAAAGTTTCATCGAAGCCAACTGATTGGGAAAATTTTTTCAAAGAAATTTCAGAATTGATATATTTTATAGATCATCTTAATTTTCAGAAACAAAATGCGTCATCTTTAATTTTGGCATTTGAAAATATAAGTTTAGAAACTTTAAATATGTTGTATCTTTTAAAACAAAATTGCTCTTTAATCGAGCTTAGAAAAGTTGAAAATTATAAAATTTCTAATGACTTAGAATCTCAATACCAGTTGACTTCTCAAACCCCTAAACTTCAAATGTCTACTTTAGGTATTCTTTTAAACACTAACCCTAGATACGAAGGTTATGTTTTAAATCTAAGTTTAAGACAACGTTTTTTAAAAGGCGATTTCAAATTATTTAATATTGGGTCTATGCTAGATTTGACATTCCCAACTTATAATTTAGGGTCAAATTTTCAAACATTAAAATCTTTAGCAGAAGGGACTAATTTAGTTTGCCAAGATATAAAAAACGCAGAATTTCCCATGATTGTCAGTAATACGGAATTTTTTAAACGAAGTGATTCTAAAATTTTTACTGAGGTTTTTAAACATGTTCATGTATTAGAGACTGCGTGGAGTGGTTTGAATGTATTAAACCACAACATAAGTAATGTAGGTATTCAATCATTGAATAAGTTCTTACCTCTTTCTTCAGAAGATTTGGGTAACTTTTTTGGTTTATATTATATTAATGTTTCTTTAAGTTCTACTGCTAATATGAAAAAATTGACAGAATTACATTTACTTAATGTTTTTCCAGGTTCATCTTTCAAAAATAAAATTTTTGTAGATCAAAATGTCAAACTTTCAAATAAAGTTTCTTATGAAAAATTAAAAGGTAGCATGTTTAAAAATTATTACCATTTACCTAGTAATTTATTTTTAGAAGATAATGAAACATTTATAAATACTGAAGGTGTAATTAAAAGAACAACTAAATTGTTACATTTTAAAAAAGAAGCAAAAACTAATTGGCAAATTATAAGAAGACTGTATGCTATTAGTAATTCTTTAATATTCTTCAATAACAAAAAAGATCATAAACTTATTAACTTTGATTCAGTGAATTCATTTAATTTCAAGAATTATAGTAATTTTCAGTTCCATGCTGCGCAAACCTTAACAAGTTTAAGTTTTTATCTAAATAAACAAAATTCCCCAATTGTTAAATCAGTAGTCCCATCAATTAAATCAGCCAAAATTAAAGTTATTGATACAAAATTAAAAAACTGGTTAGATGATTTTTTCAACAATAATGGTAAAGATTCGTTTAGTTATAACTCATCAGTTTTAATTAATTGTTCTAAAATTGTTAGATCTAGTACTACTAATTTTTTTTAATCTATTTTTACAAAATATTTATGGATATTAATTTTTTTATTAAAAGCTTTATAAATTCCAATAGTTACTTAGAACAATTTGATGTATTGAAAAGTTCCGCAATAAAAGAAGAATATTTAAGTATTTTCATATATTTGTGTTTTGCAACTTTTCTTGGTTTATTAATCATTTCTTTATCTTATTTTTTAGTCACTCAGAGTCCAGAAACCGAAAAACTTTCTACATACGAGTGCGGGTTTGATCCTTATGGAGATACTAGAGAGCAGTTTAATATTAGATTTTACATAATTGCGATATTATTTGTTTTATTCGACATTGAAATTATTTTTTTACTACCCTGGTGCGTTTCACTTTCACAATTAGACTTATTAGGGTTTTGGTCTATGGTTGAATTTTTAGCCGAATTAGGAATTGGCTTCATTTACGTTTGGTGTGTAGGCGCTGTTGAGTGGAGTTAATAAGAGGAAGGTTTTATATTTTGTTGGTTTCTAAATTCCGGATTTTTTGTCAAAATAATTCGATTTTACGTAATCTTATTATTTATTAATATGAGTGATATAAAAACTAAATTTGATTTCAAATATTTAAGTACGGCTCATCAGTTTCATTTAGTAGATCCTAGTCCTTGGCCTCTTGTAGCATCTATTGGTGCTTTGTGTTTAACAAGTGGTTTAGTTTTATATATGCAAAAGGTTATAGGAGGTTTCAGTCTTTTTTTAAATGGTTTTTGTCTAATACTTTTAGTTATGTACGTATGGTGGCGTGATATTGTAAGAGAAGCAACTTTTGAAGAACATCATACTGTTGCTGTACAAAGAGGTTTAAGATTGGGTATGATTCTTTTTATTGTTTCAGAAATTATGTTTTTCTTCGCATTTTTTTGGGGTTTTTTTCATTCTAGTTTATCACCAGCATTTAGTATTGGTGGTGTATGGCCTCCTAAAGCAATTATTGTTATTGATACTTATACAGTTCCATTAACAAATACATTTATTTTGTTAAGTTCTGGAGCTACAGTAACATGGGCTCATCATGCTATTATTTTAGGCGCGAAAAGACATGTCGTAATTTCATTAATATATACTATTGTTTTAGCTAGTTTATTTACTTATTTTCAAGGTTTAGAATACGTAACTGCTCCTTTCAACATTAGTGATGGGATTTATGGGTCTTGTTTTTACATGGCAACAGGGTTTCATGGGTTCCACGTATTCGTTGGGACTATTGCTTTAGCGATATCTTTCGTACGTATTATTTTAGGCCAACAAACTACTACCCATCACTTTGGGTTTGAGTCAGCGATTTGGTATTGGCATTTTGTTGATGTTGTTTGGTTATTTTTATTTATCAATATTTACTGGTGGGGAAATCTTGAACCCAATAACTTCTCTGCGACTGTTTTGATATAAAACTTTTGCAATAAATGGTTACTAATTTTTTTTCAAAAAACGACTTAGGCTTAAATGAAATTATGAAACAAACTTCATTGGCAACACGAACTCGAGTCAGAAATGTATCTTTAAATAAATTTCGATGGAACAAAACTTACCTTCTAGGTTTTGTTGATTGTCATTTGATCCACTACCCAACTCCTATAGGTTTAACTTATGCATGGAGTTTTGGTTCTTTAGCTGGAATGTGTCTTGTTATTCAAATTCTTTCAGGAATTCTTCTGTCGACTCATTATACAGCGAATATTGATTTGGCTTTCGCGAGTGTAGAGTACATAATGAGAGATGTTCCTAATGGGTGGTTCATTCGGTATGTCCACGCAAACGGTGCTTCTATGTTTTTTATTGTTGTATATTCTCACATTTTTAGAGGTTTATATTACGGTTCTTACATGAAACCACGACAATTACTATGGTGCTCTGGTGTAGTACTATTTTTATTGATTATGGGAACTGCTTTTACGGGCTATGTATTACCGTGGGGGCAAATGAGTTTTTGGGGAGCGACAGTAATTACTAATATGGTTACAGCGATCCCATTTGGTGGTCAAACAATTGTAGAGTGGCTTTGGGGTGGTTTTACAGTTAACGCTCCTACATTAAGACGTTTTTATAGCGTTCATTTTTTATTGCCATTTATTATTGCAGGAATAACTATAATCCATTTAGCTTTATTACATAAAGATGGTTCAACTAGTCCTATAGGTTCTGATACTGGTGTAGATGATGTCCCTTTTTATCCATATTATTTTGCTAAGGATTTATTTGCATTTACATGTTTCATATTATTTTTTGGTTTATTTGTTTTTTTCTTTCCAAATCTTTTAAACCATCCAGATAATTGTATTCCAGCTGATCCTATGGAAACTCCAAAGCATTTAGTTCCTGAATGGTATTTTTTACCGTTTTACGCAATTTTACGATCTATTCCACATAAAGCTGCTGGAATTGTAGCTATGGTAGGGGCTATTTTGGTTATGCTTGTTATACCATTCACTTATACAGGTTATATCAGAAACACTACTTACAGACCTTTATTTAAAATATTTTATTGGTTGTTAGTAGCTGATTTCGCTACGTTGATGTGGGTTGGTCAAGCTCCTATTACGGATCCATTTATAGCGTTAGGTCAAATTGCATCAGTTTATTATTTTGGATTTTTTTTAGTCTTAGTTCCATTTATCGGAATTATTGAAACAAAGTTAGTAAACTATAAAATTAATTAACATTTTAAATATTGCAGTTAAGAAAAAAGACGAACAATAAGTCTTTTGTGAAATTTTTGGGTTCAAGTCCCGTTCTTGGCGAATTATGATTAATCTAGAATTATTTCAAATATACCATTTAAAAGAGATGTCCCTTTCGGCGGAACTTTTTTTAAGCTGTTCTATTCTTCAACTTACTTTTTACGCAATTAGTACAGCTTATGAACGTAGAGTTGGTTTCGTTATATTGAATCAACAAGTTTATTACATAGGTTCTTTGCTTATTATCTTGTCACTGTTTCTTTTGTTAAATGAGGATTTATTAACAATGAACTTGTTTAGTAGTAATAATTTTATTATTAACGATTATTTAAGTTTTGCTACTAAATTAATGATTTGTGTTACTTCAGCCGCATTTTTAACAATTATTAATACTTCTTTCCGAGATGAACCTATTCAAAATAATTTTGAATATGTTGTACTGATTACTATTTCAGTTTTAGGGTTACTACTATTGTGTTCAGCAAATGATTTAATTACAGCTTATCTTGCAATTGAATTGCATAGTATTGCTTTTTATATAATGGCTGCTTTCAAACGAGATTCTAGTTATTCGGTAGAAAGTGGTTTAAAATACTTTATTATTGGAGCTCTGTCTTCAGCATTTTTTTTATTTGGATCTTCTATAATTTACGGTTGTATGGGTAGTTTAATTTTCGACGACCTTAGAATGTTTTTTTCCCTTCTTTCATTACCAATTGAAACTAATTTAAATTTGGAAATTTCACCAATGGTTGGAGGTATAAATAATATTTTAGATCCGTCAATTTTTACTTCAATTTTATCCCATAATGTTTTTTTAACAGAAATGTCTCAAATAATCCTACCTCAATTTTATGCAACATCACCAGACAATTTAGTTGATTGGTACAGTTTGAATTGTGGAGAAGTAATCTCGTCGACTTTCTTAAATGATTTCCAAGCAATAGGTTCTAATGGGGATTTCTTAGTTTACCCCATTTTCAGTTATTTTATTGTTGATTTCTTAAATAGCGTTTTTACGTTAGATTCGATTGTGAGTAGAGAATTAGATTGTGGGTTAACAGGTCTTTGCCACAACATTCATTTTGTAAATTCATTTAAATCTTTCGAGCTATTATTAGATTTAAATGTTTCGAGAAACGTTGATATAGAGGGAAACTTCTCACTTCTAAAACAAATTCATGGATTTTATTTAAGTTCAGGTGCTTCAATACTTGCGCCTGTAGATTCGTCTATGTTGAATTTAAATTTTGTTTCCATCGGGTTTTTTTTAATTTGTATTAGTTTATTTATTAAACTTTCAATAGCCCCGTTTCATTTCTGGTCGTTAGACGTGTATGAAGGTTCTCCAAATACTACTACCTTTTTTTTTGCGGTTGTTCCAAAAATTAGTTTATTTGTTTTATTAATGAGACTTTGTTATGTTAGTTTTTATCAAATTTTTGTTGATGATTTTCAGATATATTTTTTTGCTTTAGCTGTTTTAAGTATTTTCGTAGGTTCTCTTGGGGGCCTTGAGCAGCGGAAATTAAAGACTTTACTTGCCTATAGTTCTATTAGTCATACAGGATATTTATTATTGTCATTTAGCACTGGAAATACCGAAGGAATACAAATGATGTTTTATTACCTATCCATTTATATGGTTTCCGGATTAACTTTTTGGGCTGTTTATTTGTTTTTAATAAATAAAAATGATGTCTATTTCAATAAGAATAATAAAGAATTAGGTGATTTAGTCCTTTTAAAAGAGTCGAATCCAATGTTGGCGTTTATTTTGGCGATGACATTATTTTCGCTTGCGGGTATTCCTCCTTTGGTAGGGTTCCTTATAAAAGTAGGTGTTTTTTCAGTTGTTGTTAAATCTTCAGCTTATTTAATTTCGTTAGTAAGTATTGTTTTAACAGTAATTTCAACTTTTTATTATATTCGATTAATAAAAATTTTATATTTTGAAAATACTCTTGTTGGGAAATTATATATACCTATTACCACTAAGAAAGCCCTTTTAATTGCTATTTTATCTTTATCGTTAATCATTCTTTGTATGGATCCAACGCTGATTTATCTTCTATTTTACAAGGCAACTTTATTGTTGAATTAACAATTTAGAGGAATGGCTGAGAGGTTTAAAGCGAAGATCTGCTAAATCTTTATATAGAAATAACTATATCGTGGGTTCGAATCCCACTTCTTCTACAAATAAATATTTTATTCAACATTTTCCAACATGTGAATTTTTTTAGCGAAATCGTAAATTAATAATGTTTTTTTATTTAAAAGTTTCTTGCAAAGACAAAAGAATACTAAAAAAATTTATAAGTTTTTTTACAAAAATTAAATCCTTACCAATTTTCATAAAACCTTTCCCAAAACACGAAAAAAGGAAATTTATAACAGTTTTAAAATCACCACATGTAAATAAAACCGCTCAAGAGCAATTTGAATACCGATTTTTTTCTAAACACTTTTTGGTTTTTTCTTTCAAACCGTTGATCTTTTTTTTACTTTTAAAAAAATTAAAAAACTTCAGTTTCTCAGGAATAAAATTAGAAGTTAAAGGGTTGTTTGAGAAAAATAAAACTCATAAATATGCTCTAAAATTGATAAGCCCGGATAATATAGTGTTAGGGAATAATCATTTGAATAAACAAAGTTTTAAAAAAAAGAAAAAAAGGTACAAAATTTCAGAACTAGTTTTAAGTGGTTCTGATTTGAAATTTAGTTTATCGAAAAAATATATTCAATTATTCGATTCTTACGGAGAAATTTACTTAAAAAATACTTTTTATGTCTAAAATTATAACAACAGTAAACAATGCATCTTTAGCTCAGCTGGATAGAGCAACAGCCTTCTAAGCTGAAGGTCAAGGGTTCAAATCCCTTAAGATGTTAGTTTTTTAAACGGTAAAAGGTTAAAACCCTTTTTTAAATATGTATATTCCATTAATTTTTCTATCGTTCTTTGGTTTTGGTGTTACCGGATTATTCGGTAAACATATAGGTCCTAAAGGTTCAGCTATTATTACTACTAGTTGCCTAATTCTAACATTTTTTTTATCTCTTTTTGCATTTTATGAAGTTGGTTTGATGGGAAGTCCGGTTTATATAAGACTAGCTACATGGGTTAGTTCTGAAGTTTTATTAATAAACTGGGGTTTTCAATTTGATAGTTTGACCGTAATAATGTGTATTGTCGTTACATTTGTTTCATCGTTAGTACATTTATATTCTGTAGAATATATGTCTCACGATCCACACCTTCCAAGATTTATGTCATATTTATCTTTATTTACATTTTTTATGCTGATTTTAGTGACCGCTGATAATTATATTCAAATGTTTTTAGGTTGGGAAGGTATCGGATTAGCTTCTTACTTATTGATAAACTTTTGGTTCACTCGAGTTCAAGCTAATAAAGCAGCGATTAAGGCTATGATAGTTAATAGGATCGGTGATTTTTGTTTAATAATGGCTATATTAACTTTATATGTAAATTTTAAGTCAGTGGATTACGCGACGGTTGCTTCATTAGCACCGTTTTTCAAAACACAAACCGTTAATTTTTTGAATATCGATTTTAATATTTTATCTTTAATTTGCGTCTTTTTATTTCTTGGTGCTGTGGGTAAATCTGCTCAGTTAGGTTTACATACATGGCTACCTGACGCAATGGAAGGTCCAACTCCAGTGTCTGCATTAATTCACGCGGCCACATTAGTTACTGCGGGTGTTTTTCTGATTGCTAGATCTTCATTTCTTTATGAACTTGCTCCAAATGGTTTAGAGTTAGTAACCACGTTGGGTGCTGCTACAGCTTTTTTTGCTTCTAGTGTTGGGTTATTACAAAACGATTTGAAACGGGTAATTGCTTATTCAACGTGTAGTCAATTAGGGTACATGGTTTTTGCATGCGGGCTTTCAGATTATGCTGTAGGTATTTTTCACTTAGCAAATCATGCTGTTTTTAAGGCTCTTTTATTTCTAGGCGCAGGAATGGTTATTCACGCGGTAAATGACGAACAAGATATGCGAAAAATGGGGGGACTAAAAAAATTAGTTCCGTTTACTTATTCAGTAATGACAATTGCTTCATTAGCTCTAATTGGATTTCCTTTTTTAGCAGGGTTTTATTCAAAAGATTTGATTTTAGAATTAGCTTATGGAAAATTCACGCCGTTTAGTCATTTTAGTTATTATTTAGGAACATTTGGTGCGTTTTTAACTGCTTTTTATTCAACAAGGTTAGCGTGTTTAACTTTTCTGGTAAAACCAAATGGAGTTAGACCTGTAATTGGTTTTGCTCACGAAACATTTAGCTACATGTTTATTGCTTTATGTGTTTTAGCTGTACCAAGTATTTTTATCGGATTTTGTACGAAGGATATGATTGTAGGTGTTGGGAGTGACTTTTTTGGAGCAGCTATTTATAATAATCCTAAAACGCTTCATGTTTTTGATGCTGAATTTGTAGAATTTTTTTACAAAATTTTACCAGTAACATTAAGTATATTTGGGGCTAGCTTGTCTTTTGTTTTATATAATTTCCAAAGTTCAATTTTATTTAATATTAAAATATCATCTTTAGGTCGGAAAGTTTATACTTTTTTAAATAAAAAATGGTTTTTTGATAAACTTTATAACGAATTATTTGGCCAGTTTTTTTTCAAATTTGGGTATACAATTAGTTATAAATCTGTTGACAGAGGAGCTTTTGAAATAATGGGACCAGCAGGTTTGTCTGCGGTAGCTTCAAATGTCGCTCGTAAATTACATAAAGCCCAAACAGGTTCACTGTACCATTATACGTTACTAATTTTAACTGTTGTTGCTTTAATTTTATCAATGCGACAAGTTTGGTTAATATTTGAATACAATGTTGATTATAGAGGGTTAGTGTTGATCTTTATCACATTGTTTTTCATTTTAGGTTCAAAAAAATAACAAAGAAACATACAATATTTATATAAATGAGTATAGAAAAAATTTTTTTCCTTTGCGATGCTCCCGAGTTCGCTCAATTAAGACTACAAGACCCATCTACAACTACTATGGAAGGATTAATAGCGTTTAACAAGCATTTATTGTTTGTTATGACTATTATCGTAGTGCTAGTAGCTTGGTTATTATTTGCAACAATTTCTAATTATGACGAATTTAACACACAAAAGAGTCAAAGTTTTTTTCATTCTAACGCTTTAGAAATCGTCTGGACTTCTTTACCAGCATTAACATTATTAAATTTAGCTTCACCATCATTTACTTTATTATATTCAATGGATGAGATTTCAACTCCTGAAATTTCAGTTAAAATTATAGGTCACCAGTGGTATTGGAGTTATGAGATTTCAGATTTCGATACTATGGCAACTTGTATGGATTCTGATAAAACTTTAAAATACACTTGTTACTTATTAACTGAAGAAAGTATTTCCCAAAAAAATTATTTGGGATTTTTCCGTTTATTAGAAACAAATAAACGTGTATTGTTACCATCGAACACTCATTTACGATTATTAGTGACTTCAGTGGATGTTTTACACAGTTGGACTATTCCATCTTTTGGTGTAAAAGTAGACGCTTGTCCTGGTAGATTAAATCAGGTAAATGTTTTTTTAAAAAGAATTGGTATGTTTTTCGGTCAATGTAGTGAAATTTGTGGAGTGAATCACGGGTTTATGCCTATTGCTCTTTTAGTTGTTCCATCAATTCAATATCATTATTTTGTGGTTTCAAAATTATTTTAATAGAGAATTAAAAGCCTGTAACTCAGTTGGTTAGAGTGTACGCCTGATAAGCGTAAAGTCAGTAGTTCAAATCTACTTAGGCTTATAAATATATTTGTTATGGCTTTAAAAAAGAAATTAGTAAAAGAAATTAAAAATTTTACTGTGAATTTTGGACCACAACACCCTGCAGCGCATGGTGTTTTAAGACTTGTTTTAGAGTTAACAGGAGAAGTTGTTGAAAGAGCTGAACCACATATTGGCCTTCTTCATAGAGGTACTGAAAAATTAATTGAGTACAAAAATTATTTACAAGCATTACCTTATTTTGACCGATTGGATTATGTTTCAATGTTATGTCAAGAACATACTTACTGTTTAGCTATTGAAAATTTAGTAAATTGTAAAGTACCAAAACGAGCCCAATATATAAGAGTTTTATTTGCGGAAATTACTCGTATTTTAAATCATTTATTAGCAGTGGGGTGCCATGCAATGGATGTAGGTGCTATGACCCCAATGTTGTGGGGGTTCGAAGAAAGAGAAAAATTAATGGAATTCTATGAAAGAGTGTCTGGAGCTCGAATGCATGCAGCTTACTTCAGACCTGGAGGGGTTCACACTGATTTGCCTAAAGGTTTATTGACTGATATTTTTATATTTAAAGAACAGTTTCAACTTCGATTACTTGAAATAGAAGAAATGTTAACTGAAAATCGAATTTGGAAACAACGGCTTGTTGATATAGGTATTGTTTCGTTAAATCAAGCTCAAGACTGGGGTTTTAGTGGTGTTATGCTTAGAGGGTCAGGTTTAGAATGGGATTTACGAAAAAACCAACCTTATGAAATTTATAACGAATTAGAATTCGATACTTTAGCCGGTACCAATGGAGATTGCTATGACCGTTACCTTATTCGAATTTTTGAAATGAAACAATCTCTTCAAATTATTGAACAATGTTTAGATAATATTCCGTTTGGGCCTATAAAATCATCTGATCACAAAATAACACCCCCATCAAGATTCGACATTAAGCAATCCATGGAGGCGTTAATTCATCATTTTAAATTTTATACAAGTGGTGTTATTATCCCAGCAAACGAAACTTATATAGGAACTGAAGCTCCTAAAGGTGAGTTTGGAGTTTATTTAATCGCAAACGACACTAATAAACCATATAGGTGTAAAATTAAAGCACCAGGATTTGCTCATTTACAAGGTTTAGATATGATGTCACAAGGTCATATGATTGCTGATGTAGTAACTATTATTGGAACCCAAGATATTGTTTTTGGAGAAGTTGATCGGTAAGTTTTAAAAAAGAAATGAAGATTTTAAAAAGTATTATGGTTTCTTCTGATGGAAGTTGTTATTTTTTTAATTCAGGAGAGATTTCATTGTCTAACAAATTAGTTGTTTTTAAAAAACAAGATGACAAAAATTCTAGTTTTAATCAGAAAAAAAAACAGAGTGTTGTTGATTCAAAACAATCTTCTTATTATAAAAAAAAATATTTAAAATAATATATTTATGTTTTTTGGAGTATAGCCAAGTGGCAAGGCGATCGTTTTTGGTACGAGCATTCAAAGGTTCGAATCCTTTTATTCCAATATGAATTTAACTTCTACATTTTATTTTGAAAATATTTTGATCTATACATCTTTTATTCCGTTGATAGGAATTTTGTCATTAATTTCAATTAGTTCAGAACAGCAAAAACTTTTAAAAGTAGTTGCTTTGAACTTTTCAGCATTTCCTTTCCTTATTTTTGTACTTATTTGGGGTGGATTTAAAAAATCAGTAGGAACTTTTCAATTTGTAACAAAGATTTTATGGATTCCTGTGTTAAATTTGAATGTAACTTTGGGTATTGATGGAATTTCATTATTTTTTCTATTATTAACCACTTTATTAATTCCGTTATGCATTTTAATTAGCTGGAATAGTGTCCAAGTCAATTTGAAAGGATATTTAATCGCATTTTTATCAATCGAATTTCTTTTAATTGGTGTATTTTGCGTGTTAGATGTATTAATGTTCTATATTTTTTTTGAAAGTATTCTGATTCCTATGTTTTTAGTAATAGGTATTTGGGGTTCAAGGGAAAGAAAGATTTGGGCTTCTTATTATTTTTTTTTATACACACTTTTAGGTTCAGTAGTGATGTTATTGTCTATTTTATACATTTACAATCAAGTTGGAACTACAGATTATGAAATTTTGCTAACTTTTGCATTTTCAGATTTAGAACAGAAAATTTTATGGTTTACCTTTTTTTTAGCGTTTGCAGCTAAAGTACCAATGATGCCAGTTCATCTGTGGTTACCTGAAGCACATGTAGAAGCACCTACCGCAGGTTCTGTGATTCTTGCAGGTGTGCTTCTGAAATTAGGAACTTATGGATTCATTAGGTTTTCTTTACCATTGTTCCCACAAGCTTCATTTTATTTTGCACCGTTTGTTTATACTATTTCATTAATTGGTATTGTATATGCTTCATTAACTGCCATTAGACAAACTGATTTCAAACGAATAATTGCTTACACATCTGTAGCGCATATGAATGTTGTAATGTTAGGAATTTTCAGTTTTAATAATGTAGGTATTGAAGGTGCTTTGTTACAAAGTTTAAGTCACGGTTTTGTTGCAAGTGCTCTTTTCATAATTATTGGTGTTGTTTACGAACGTTACAGAACACGACTTGTTAAATATTATGGTGGCCTTGTTCATACAATGCCTTTGTATATTTCTATATTTTTGTTTTTTACCATGGCTAATATTGGTCTTCCAGGTACTAGTGGATTTATCGGTGAGTTTTTAATTTTCGCAGGTTCTTTTAAAGTAAATTCCAGTGTAACATTTTTTGGTGCGACTGGTATGGTTTTAGGCGGTTGTTATGCTTTATGGTTATTTAACAGGATTGCGTATGGTAATTTGAAAAGCCAATATATCAAGCAAACTTTAGATATAAATAAACGTGAATTTTTTATTTTTGTTCCTCTAATATTTTACACAATAGTTTTTGGTTTAACGCCTGATCCTTATTTAAACTCAATTCACATGAGTGTCAACAATCTTATAGAAAATATGTATTTTTAATTGAATGCTTTATTTATTAGAAACAAAATTACCTGAAAATAAATCGATATTTTTTGCTTTGACCAATGTTTATGGTATAGGTAAAAACACGGCTTTTTTCATATGTAAAAAATTAGGTTTTTCTGTAAATTTAAAAACAAAAGATTTAACTCAGGAACAAGTTGGAGAAATACTTCAATTAATTGATTCGTTAAATTTAACATTAAATAATGAATTAAAAAAACTAAGATCTTTAACTTTAAAAACTTTGGTCTCTATAAAATCTTATAGAGGTTTGAGAAGAGTTCGTGGACTACCAGTTAGAGGCCAACGGACTCACACTAATGCAAAGTCTTCTAAAAAAAATAGACGTTTTTAAAAGACTACCCCATTTTATATTTTACATTTTCGAATTTAGAATTTTCAATGGCCCCGTATGATAGAAAATAAACAGTATTTTGTTGTAATTTTGAATACTTGTTTGAAATAATATGAACAATTTATTTATTGCTGAAAATCTTAAAATTATTACAAAAGTTTTACCAATATTAAAAATCCAAATACACCAAAAAGAAATTAGTCTTATTGTTAAAAGGGATCATTTAATACCCGTATTAATTTTTCTTAAAAACCATATAAAATATCAATTTAAAATTCTTACTTGCATTTCAGGAGTTGATTATCCTTCTCAGAAGTATAGATTTAAAGTTGTTTATGAATTATTAAGTGTTAAATTCAATACAAGGTTACGAGTAAAAGTATTAACTGATGAACTTACGCCTATAGAATCATGTTGCAAAATATTTCCAGCGGCAGGATGGTACGAATCAGAAACTTGGGATATGTACGGAATATTTTTCGCAAATCATGGAAATTTAACTAGATTATTAACTGATTACGGTTTTGAAGGTTATCCTTTAAGAAAAGATTTCCCATTAAGTGGTTTTGTTGAATCAAGTTATGATTACACACGAAAACGGGTAACTAACGAACGAGTTGAATTGAGTCAAGAGTATCGAGCTTTCAAATTTACCTCCCCTTGGGAAACTTTAGAATTAAATTAAGAATATATGAAAAAATTATTTGCTAAAGATAGAAAAAATCGAAAGATTATAAAACAATCAGAATTGAAACACTTTGTACTTAAGCAAATTTCAACAAACTCTAATTTTCTTAAAACTGTTAGATGGAACGCTTTGTATAAACTTTCAAATATATCAAAAAACAGCTCTAAAACAATTATCACAAATCGATGTATTCAAACTATAAACAGAAAAACATTTCACAAATTTTCGAATTTTTCAAGAACAGTATACCTGAAACTTGTGAAATCCGGCTATATTAGCGGAATACGAAAATCTAGTTGGTAATGAATTAAAACAATCAAAAAATGTTTTCTAATAATACCACCGAAAATCCTTAAATAGTTTCTGTAACTTTTACAGGAGTTAGTGTAATTATATCCATGGAAATTATTTTATAGATGTTATTAATAAAAAATTTTTATAAATGAAAGTAATATAACAAATAATTACACTTGGAACACTGCAAAACAAAACAGAAGTTTTGAAAGAAATTCGTAAAGGTTTTATTGAATTATATAGGTAAATAAAACAAAAAATCGAAATATTAAATAACAAGTAGTCTAATAAATTTAATGCTTGAAATATACTTATAAAAACAATAAAACTAATCCAAACAATTACTAAATTCATTTTATGACATAATTTATATGATATAATTTTTTTTTGTAAAATTCCCTACTGGGCATAAGTCAATAACATTACCAGATAACTCTGACAATAATACTTTATTGACATAAGTTCCAATTTCACTGGCGTTACCTCGACCGAAAACTCCAAGTTCTTCTACACCAGCAATCTCAGCACCAAACCTAACACACCTAGTACAGTGTATACACCTTGTCATAACAGTTCTAACAATTGGTCCTAAATTTTTATCAGAAACAACTCTTTTAAATTTGTAAAATCGTCTTTTTGTAAAACCAAAAAATAAAGATTGATCTTGAAGATCACATTCACCCCCTTGGTCGCAAATAGGACAATCTAGTGGGTGATTCAAAAGTAAAAACTCCATTACATTTTCTCGAGCTTTTTTTACCAAGCCACTATTATGGTAAATTTCGTGATTAAATAGACTTGTTCCTGCGCTAACTGCACATGCAACAATTGGTTTATTCATTTTACCCATTTCCACTATACACATTCTACAATTTCCAGCTATAGACAAATTGTTATGATAGCAATAATGAGGGACAGATATACCTAAATTTATTAAATAAGCAAGTAAAGATACTTTGTTCAACGTTGTTAAATTTGTTTTTGACATTTTTAGATTATGGATAATAGGAAATGTAGCTTAATTGGTTAAAGCGCCGACCTGTCACGTCGGAGACTGTGGGTTCAAGTCCCATCTTTTTCGGTTTTAAATTTTTAAATTTTGATTTTGTATTTTAATAGGATCTAAAGCAATATCATCTCTTTGTTCATAAAAGACTGACAAAATGGCTAAACCAACAGAAGATTCTGTTGCAGAAAGTACCAAAATGAAAAACACGAAGATATACCCAACTATATCATCCAAATATAGAGAGAATGTTATAAAACTAAGATTTACAGATAATAATAAAATTTCAAGAGACATAATAGTTTTTAAAATATTCCCACGGTTTAATACTAAACCAAGCATTCCGATGTGAAAAAGTACTATAGCAGTACCTAGTAAACAATAATTCAATTCAATTCCAATCATATTTTTTGAGTACACTGGGATTTGAACCCAGGACCTGTGGATTAAAAGTCCAATGCTCTACCTACTGAGCTACGTACTCTAAATGATTATTCTTTTTATACTGCAAAAAGTAATAAGAAAACAATCATAAGTACGAATAATGCAATAGCTTCTGTTAGGGCAAAACCTAAAATAGCCATTTTAAACATTTCGTCTTTCAGAGAAGGGTTTCTAGAAATACCTAGAATTAGTGCGCTGAAAACAACACCAATACCTACTCCAGCTCCTGCTAGTCCAATTGTTGCAATTCCTGCTCCAACAAATTTAGCTGCTTGTAATAACATAAGTCATCAAAATATAACTTATGTTATCTCGAAAATTCAAAGCAGCTTAGTTTTTCTAAGAATTTCATCTACATTTATTATATTTTTAGTCAAATATTTTAGTTTTAACAGGTAGTTTTTTACTACCAGCTTTTAAAGCTTCAATTGCAATGTGTTTTGGAATCCCACAAATTTCAAATAAGGTAGTGCCCCCTCTGACTCTTGCAACCCAATAAGAAACCGCTCCTTTACCCTTCCCCATTCGAGATTCAGTTGGTTTGGAAGTTATCGGTAAATCTGGGAAAATACGAATCCATACTTTTCCTTTTCGCTTTATTTTTCGAGCTATTGTACGTCGGGCTGCTTCTATCTGATGTGCACTAATCATACCTGAGACTCGAGCTTTTAAACCAAGTTCGCCAAACCTGATACTGTTAGATTTAAATTCAAGTTTTTTTAATCTCCCTTTCCTCGTTTTTTTATATTTAGTCTTTCGTGGTTGTAAAAACATTTTTAGTTTTTAGTATACAGTTTCGTGAATTATTTCTCAACTATCCAAACTTTAATACCATAACTACCATTTGAATTGTGTGCTGTAGCTTGAGAATAATCTAATTTAGCAGAAATACTTTGCGCGGGAACATCCCCAACTACTATTATTTTTTGTTTTGCTCGAGGTACCCCGTTTAAACGTCCTCTAATAATAATTTTGACACCTTTTATTTTAGATAAATTTGAATTTAATAAAATGGTTAATGCTTGTTTTATGAAAGATAAAAAGAACTTGTGTCGTTTAATTTTCTTTAACTGAGAAACGATAAATTTAGCCAATAAATTAGCAGAATTTGAATTGTAAGCTACATGGAACAAAAGCTCAATACCTTCTTTTAAAAAAGGTGTGTTTCTAAATTTTTGAAGGGACATGAAAATTTTTTCTTGCGTAAGTTTAAGAAAATGTAAATCTTTGTTCACACAGCAAATGTTTAAAGTTGTATTTAACCTGTTGTTACTAAATAAATCCAATACTTTAAAAACTTGAACGAAAACTCCGTTAATTTTTGAATTCACAAATTTCAGAGAATGTTTTACATTTTTGTTATTTTGAGATGCTGAGAATTGTTGTAGTTGTATAGGAGAAATTTGTGAAGGTAACTGAACATGAGAGGTTAAGTTTAAATACTGTTTTATTTTTTGTGGGCGAGAGAAATCATTCGGTGAATTACTTATTTTCTTATTTAATGGGAAACAAGCTAATTTTCCAGTACTACCTTGCGAATTTCTAACAATTCTCTTTTCACCGACAGTATTTTTAATTATAACTTTTTCATTACTTTCTTTTTTATTTAATACGAAATCTGACGTAATAAAATAAGAAACATATAAATTTAATGTAGAACCGTTATAATGTTGTTTATAATCGTGTAGAATAATCCCATATGTTTCTAAAACTCTTTCGATGTAATTCCTTATTTCTAAATCTTTAAAAACATATAAAGGTAGTTCGTGGTTTTTTTTTTCAAAAAATTCGGTCTTCCAAGTTTTATTAACACCAAGTCTAAAAATTGTCGGATTAATTTTTTGTCCCATTCAAATTCTAACTTTTTTTCTTTTTCTTTTTAAAAACGAACCTTTCTCTTGTAGGAATAAACTCACCAATTTTATGACCTATCATTTCATCTGTTATATTGAGTTTTACAAAAGTTCGCCCTGAATGCACATTGCATGTTAAACCTACAATTTTTGAAGTTATCTCATAATTCCGAGGCAACACAGCAAGTCTTTCAGTTAAATTATATTTTTTCAAGAACGGGCCTTTCCATTTTGATCTTTTCATAAATTATTTTTTTTTGATAATAAATCTATTTCTAGATTTACTAGTCTTTCCTCTTTGGTTTGATTTACCCCAAGGTGTACGTGAACTACCGGATTTTTTACCTTCACCTCCACCATGAGGGTGATCTACTGGGTTCATTGCAACCCCTCTGACGGTAGGCCGCTTATTACGCCACCTTGACTGTCCGGCTTTTCCAAGCCGTGTTAAGAAAAATAATTCTTTAGAAACTTCTCCTATAGAAGCAAAGCAGTTTGACGAAAGATGTCTTTGTTCACCGGAACTTAACTCAATAGTACAGTATTTTTCAGTTTTTTCTTTTATAATTGAAAATGTACCAGCTGATCTAGATATTTGCCCAAAGCTAGACAGTGTTGGAGAAATATTGTGTATCGGAGTCCCAATAGGAATATTGGCAATTGGTAATGAACTTCCTAAACTTGGTGCTGCTTTTAATCCTGATTTTACAATGTCACCAACGCGTAAGTTTTGGGGTGTTAAAATATAATAAAATGATTTGTTAATAAAATCATACACTGAAGAAATGTAAGCATTTCTATTAGGATCGTGTTCTATAGTACAAACAATAGCTGTAGAATTGTATTTTCTATTAAAATTAATTTCCCGATATTTTTGCTTTACTCCTCCCCCTTTATGAAAAACAGTGATTTTGCCTGAATGGTTCCGGCCACTTGAATTTTTTTTTCCTGTAATTTTACTTTTTAATAAAGGTTTTTTACTAAGATTTAAACCCTTACAATTTAATTTAATTAACTGCCGTCGCGAAGCAGTCGTTGGTTTTACTTTTTGTAATATCATTTTATATAAAATAAATACGTTTTTTTATGACTTTATCAAATACATTATTTAACAACTTAACAAACAAATTAGAATTGGAGACTTCTTTACTTCAAAAAGAAAAATTTTATGTAAAAAATCTATTAAATCAAGCTGCTTATTTGAAAAAATTGAAAGAAAATGGTTCTAAAAACCTGAGCGTGAAAAACTTTTTTATTCAGAACAGTAAAGAAACAAATTTACAAGATTTTGTTGTTGCGTATATAGTTAGTATTTCTTTTCTGAAAGCTAATACCACAATTCACGTTTCTGATATACAAGGAAACTTAAAACTTTTTTATTCTGCAGGTTCGGTAGAACTAAGTGGAAAACAAAAAAGAAAGCGAAGAATTGCTATTTCTAAACTGATTTCGTTGATTTTAAAGAAAGCCACCTTTTTGGGTCAAAAACCTATTGCACTGCATTTAAACAACGTAAACTTTTATAAAAATTTAATTGTTCGTAAATTAAAACGGAATTTGTATATAAAAGTAATTAAAATACTAAACCAAACACCTTATAATGGTTGTCGAAAGAAGAAACTACGAAGAAAGAAGTACACAAAGAGATTTAAATAAACTACAAAAATTTATTGGAGAAATGGCTGAGCGGTTTAAAGCGGTAGATTGTAAATCTATTGAGTTTCTCATCGTAGGTTCGAATCCTACTTTCTCCTTTTATCTAACGAAATATGGCGCAGTTGGTAGCGCGCCTGCTTTGGGAGCAGGAGGTCATGTGTTCAAGTCACATTATTTCGAAATCGTTTTCTTTTTCGTTAGTAAATAACTTGTCTTTAGATGTTGATCCAATGAACCATACAAATTGAATACATTTTTTCTATATGAAAAATTATTTAATCCCTTCAATTGGGATGTTGAGTATATTCTATTATTCACTTTTACTGAAATTAATTCAAACGAAGGTTTTAGATCTTTTTTAATTGAACCAAGTTGTAATTCTGTTGTTTTGAAATTTGAATTAATAAATAAAACAAAACTACAAACAATTGGACTTATATTCGTGTAAATCGAATTTTTGAATAATTTTAAGGTAATACCATTTAAAGCTTTTGAGTAGTTCAATTTAAATTTTTTTAAATTTTGTTCTGTGTGAATCCATTGATTCAAATCTAGTTTAGCTGAATGAAACCAAAAAAAAAAGCCATTAGTTTTAAAGAAATTTTTTAGTTTTACACTTTGGTAATCTTTTGAATTAAAATCCATCTTAAAACAATATCTATAACTATTTGTAAAAAGTAGGCTTAGCAGGACTCGAACCTACGACAAAGCCGTCATGAGCAGCACGTTCTACCAACTGAACTATAAGCCTTAAAAAACTAAAAATTTTTTTTAATGAGAATTAGTATAGGACAAATCTTAATATTATTAACAATAAGTTTCCTGCTATTTGGGGATATCCATGATTTAAAAAATAAATTAAAAAATATTTCCGAAAAAGTAAGGGTATTTTTGAAAAAAAAAACCAGGAAAAAAGGGACTTGAACCCCTGACCTTCGGTTTTGGAAACCGCTGCTCTACCAACTGAACTATTTTCCTAACCAAAGTTGCCATGTGTTCCAAAAACGATATCTTTATTAAAAATGTTTCCCTGTTATGAATATTATTTAGAAATAAAAAATAGGATCTTACTATTACTTTTTACTTGGGCGTCTCTTTTAATGGTTTGTTATTGTTTCAAGGAACCCCTTTTATTTACTTTTATAGACTCAAACAAATATTATAACAACGCGAACAATATGCCTTATTTTATTTTCACAAATGTTGACGAAGTGTTCTATGTCTATATACGATTAGTCTTTTTCGTCGCAAACCAAATTACAATTTTGACGCTACTGTATCATAGTTTAATGTTTTTAACATTAGGCTTGTATTATTCAGAATACGCACAGCTTAAATCAATATTGAAAATTTTTATTATTACTTGGCTGTGCTCTATTGTTTTATTAAAAAAATTTGTCGTACCCTTCAGCTGGTCTTTTTTTTTAAGCTTCCAAGAAACAGAGACTCACCTACAGCCGGCATCTTTTTTTTTTGAAGCTCGAATTCTTGAGTATTTAGATTATTTTACAAATTTTTACTATATTTGTGTAGCAAATTGCCAACTTTTAGCACTCTCAATATTATTTTTAAATAATATAAGTGAAAAAGTTGGGACAATTAAAACATTTAGAAAACTTTTTTATTTAATATTTATACTATTTTCAACGGTAACGACGCCACCTGATGTTTTTAGTCAAATTATTATGAGCTTTAATTTAATTATAGCTTATGAATTACTAATTTTTTTAAAATATGTAAAAACTTAGTTAGGCAACCAGTTAAAGCTAATAAGAATACCGACAGTGAACATTAGATAACCGATTGCAAGAGGTAAGAAACACTTCCACCCTAAATGCATTAATTGGTCATATCTGTAACGCGGTAAAGACGCTCGAGTAAGTATGAAAAAAACTGCACCAACAGCAACTTTAAGTGAAAACCAAATACTGCCTGGTACCAAAGTTAGAGGAAAAATATCAAAGGGTGGAAGCCAGCCTCCAAAAAAAAGAACAGCTGACAGCGCACTCATTAAAAGCATATTTGAGTATTCTCCTAAAAAGAACAAGGCGAAAGTCATAGCTGAGTACTCCACGTTGTAACCAGACACTAATTCAGCTTCAGCTTCTGGTAAATCAAAAGGGTGCCTATTTGTTTCTGCTAACATAGAAATATAGAACATAACGAATAATGGGAATAATGGTACAAGAAGCCACACTTCTTTTTGCGCTAGAATTATTTTGCTCAAATTTAATGACCCAACGCAAACAGCTATGCTTAAAACGATAAAACCGATAGATATTTCATATGAAATCATTTGTGCTGTAGAACGTAACGCACCAAGAAAAGCATATTTCGAGTTACTTGCCCAACCAGCTAAAATAAGGCCATAAACGTTTAAAGACGAAATTGCAAATATATACAAAATCCCAAGGTTAATATCTGCTAAAACTATTGTATGAGAAAATGGAATTACAGCCCAACCAATTACACTTAAAATAAAAGAAAGTACAGGGGCTAGTAAAAAGATTGCAAGATTTGAGTTACTAGGTAAAATTGTTTCTTTTACAAGTAATTTCAGTCCATCAGCTATAGCTTGAAGTAAACCAACAAAACCGATAACATTTGGTCCACGACGTCTTTGGATCGCTCCCATAATTTTTCTTTCCGCTACTGTAAAAAATGCAACGGCAAGCAATAATGGAACAGTGGTACTAAGAATTTTTAATAAGGTTATTAAAATTGTAAACAACATCTAAGGCTAAAACCGGATTTGAACCAGTATCTTAAGATTTGCAATCTAGAACATTACCATTATGCTATTCAGCCTTGGAAAATTTAACAGAGTAAAAAGACAGAGAGGGATTCGAACCCACGGTATCTATGAAATACAACAGTTTTCAAAACTATCGCCTTAAACCACTCGGCCATCTATCCTTAATCGAATACAGAACTTAATAAATTTTAATATTGTTCGGTATTAAGCAATTGAAGGGATTTGAACCCTTAGCTTTAACCTTGGCAAGGTTACACTCTGCCAATTGAGTTACAGTTGCACAAACAATGTTATGTTAAACGAAAGGTATTTTGAAAGAATTTAATAAATACATTAATTCTTTTTTAGTCTGGGTATTCGTAACTAAAATAATGTTCAACGGTGGTAAATTAGTAAATAAATAAAATTGTTTTTCTAACTCCTTAAAATTAATTAAATCGTTTAATGTTAGAGAAAAACTTTTATCTTTTAATTTTTTAGAAACCTTTATTCCTCTAAAATCTTTTAGATTTGGAAAAACTTGTATTAAAAGTTTCAAAAAAAAATGGTACATCTTGATTTTTGTCAATACAACAATGCAACCAACAGGGTGTCCTTTTCTAACTTTTAACAAAATATTTGCTCGCTTAGCTTTTGTAACTGTTCCTTGTTTGGCAGTTATCAATTCTAACGCTGAAAGAGACGCTGCAATGTTTTTAATTACAAAACTTTTGCACCCAAAATTTAAAATAATTTTTTTTAATTCAGGAATATCACCTAAATCGTGATAAGAGAACTTATTTATTAAATCGTGTCTAATTACTTTCTTGTAATAATTTTCTAAAAGATTCATTTTAAATTAAACCGATCGATAAACTAACAAATTTCATAAATTTTTTTTTCTTTAATATTTTGGGGATCGGTCCTAAGATTCGGGTACCTATAGGATTACCTTGTTTATTAATCAAAGTTACGGAATTTTCATTTAAAGCAAATGAAGACCCGTCTTTTTTTTTATATTGGGTTTTTGTTCGAATTACTAAAGCTCGAAATACTCCTCCTTTTAAAACTTTAGATGTTTTTTTGGATTTATTTCGCAATTGCTGAACAGAAACAACGATAATATCTCCTAAACGAGCGTACCTTTTCTTAAACCCTCCCAAAACTTTTATACATTTAACGGTTTTTGCACCTGAATTATCAGCTACTTTTAAAATAGTTTGTTGTTGTATCATTTTATATAAAAAACTTACTGCGTTTATAGCTCAATTGGATAGAGCGTTGGATTTCGGTCCCGAAGGTTATAGGTTCAACTCCTATTAGACGTAAAACTTTTATTACCACTTAAATTTTGATAAATAACGTTTATTTAACAAAATTTGAGTTTGAAGTTTAGTTTTTTGTTCAATAGATTGACTTTTTAACGAAGAAGAAGCTAAAATTTCATTTACCAAATTTTTGTAAAAACTAGTAGAACTTTTGTTTTTGTGAACCGTGGTTTTAATATACTTCAAGGCAGTCATGATTCGAAGAGAATCTTTAACGATAAACGATGGAGTTATTTTTGTAGATTTTCTTTTACCTTTTTTCATTACTTGTTCGTTCAACTTAAAAGCAGAAGTCGTGTTAATGATAGCTAATTGAAACAAGTTCTGAAAATTTTTCCTTGAAGATTTTTGGAGTAGTTTAGAAGATTTTAGTAAAATTTTTTCGCCGGTATGTTTTTTTCCATTTTTCATGAGTACATTAATAATCTTATTTTTTAGGACGATTACTTTTTTTCTTTTTAATGTTATCATACGTATTTTTTCACTTTTTTTGTTCCGTATTTAGACCTAGATGTTCGTCTTGAAGGTAAACCTGCAAAATCCAATTTCCCTCTAACTAAATGGTATTTTATACCCGGTAAATCCTTAACTCTCCCACCTCGAATTATAACGGTTGAATAGGCTTGTAAATTGTGACCTTCACCAGGAATGTAAGCGTATACCATTTTATCGTTAGTAAGGCGAAGCTTTACAATTTTTCTTAAAGCTGAATTTGGCTTTTTGGGAGTTCGCAACACTAATTTACTACAAATACCTTTTTTTTGAGGGCATTGGCTTAAAGCTGGCACTTTATTTAACTTTTTTTTTTTTTTTCGACTTTTTTGTTTTTTACAAAGCTGATTTAGAGTAACCATATAAAAATTTATTTTGAAGTTTTTACCAAAAAGGGGACTTGAACCCCTACTCCTAAAGGAACTAGAACCTAAACCTAGCATGTCTACCAATTCCATCATTTTGGCAAACGAATGTTGTTCGCGAAATTACTCGTTACCGGAATTGAACCGATACTCTAAATAGAATCAGATTTTAAGTCTGACGTGTCTACCAATTCCACCAAACGAGCATTAAATTTTTTAAAATACCGCAGCTTGATTTTTCTACCTTATCTACTGTCCTATTTAGTTCATTAGTAAGTGCAATTTTATATTATTCATTTATTGCATTACGTTTATTACCTGACGTCATTACTGTTTTAAAATTTAGAGCAAAAAAACTTTTTAAAGAAAACTCATTAAATTTAAATTTAGTTTTTTTGCCAAATCTTTTTAGTTATGATGTTATAGTACGAAAAAAAAAATAGTTTTTGAAAAAAAACTTTTTTTACTGGGGATATAACTCAATTGGTAGAGTGTATGCTTTGCAAGCATGAAGTTATCGGTTCAAATCCGATTATCTCCATATACAACTTTATTATTAATTATAATAAGTATTTTACAATCCAGAGGAAAAAATTTATAAATAAAATTTAAAATGAATTAGCCCCCGTATATCTCTCTAGGTTGGGTTCGAACCAACGTCTTGGTGGTTAACAGCCACTCGCTCTACCACTGAGCTACTAAAGAAAGTAATTAACCTTTTTTAATGTTTGCAATCACAGAATCTAAATTCAAATAATGGTTAAATACAGGCATTAAATTAGAATCGTCTTGATAAACAAATAAAATCTGAAGGGTTTTATAATTTACTAATAAATGTTTTGGGGGTATTGGCCAGAAATTTGACCTGTCTATGCTTTTCTTAACTAAAGCCCTTGATTTTTTATTATGCGCAATTTCAATCAAATCGTTTGTTTTCAAATTATAAGATTTAATTTTAACGGGTCTACCGTTAACAAGAACGTGACCATGCAATATTAATTGAGAGGCTTCTTGAATACTTAAGCTGAAATTCGCTTTGTGTATAACAGTGTCTAACCTACTTTCAAAAAATTTCAAAGTAATGTGTCTGAAATCAATTAAATCAGAATTAATGTAATTTTTAGTTTTTATAGACTTTAAAATAGATTTTTTTAAATAACCTTTTTTCAAACCACCATAAAAAAGACCAAAAATTCTTCTTTCGTGCAAATTATTTCGAAATTTCCGTTGAAACGAGTTACCCCTACTGGCAAATTTTGAAACTGACAGTTGGAACTGGTCTTTTATTTTAAACCGTTTATAAAATTTTAGTTGCTTTTTTAAATTTTGGTGAAGTCTTTGCCATTTTTGTTTTTTAAATGTAAATAATTTAGTACGGTCTTGGATATTTTGCCTTAACCGTAAAAATTGTTTATAAAAAGGTTTGTGCCGTTTTTTATATTTCATGTATCAATTTAAAATGAAGATATTGTCGTCAATTAAATTTTGTTATTTAATTAAAAACGCTGGGTTTTCTTTAAATTCTTGAAAAGAAAATTCAAACCAATGAAAAAAATATTTCTGTCAGAAGCGGTCAAGATATTTTTAAAATTTCCTTCTATACTATAAGAAGCAGTGTTTTGTGAATTTGAATTCGTACCGAAGAATACAACAGGAATTTTCATTACGTGTGCTTCCGAAAGTATTGTTTTACCTTTGTCATGGTCAAACAAAACGATTAAATCTAATTTTTTTGCTAATTTTGGTAACAAAAATTTCGAATAATTTTTTAACCAAATTTGATTTTGATTTTTGTCACTTTCAAAAGATTTACGGTTGTAATTAGAAATTATTCCCTGAACATCGAAATTTTTAGGAACTGCAACATGCTTTGTAAATTGGTTTACCCGTGATTCTAGTTTATGAGGAAGTCCCAAAAATAATATACGTTTTTCGGTTTTGTTATATTGAAAAATAATTTGTAAAACTTTTTTGATGTCAACAACAATTTGGTTTAGATTGGTGTTGATCAAATTGTCAAATTTCATTTTTTTAATGGGTTGTTCATAAACTTTAGATCTTAGTAAGTTTAGCTTTAAAAGCTGCTTAATTTTAACTTTTTTTATTTTCATTTATATTTTTTTACCTTTTTTTAAAACTATTGTTTCTTGATCGTGCAGAATACCTTTTCCTTTGTACGGTTCTGGTAGTTTACAGCTTCTTATTTGAGCAGCTGTTTGAGTCAATGAATCGTAAGAACTATTTCCGTAAATAAATATTTTAGTGAATTTTAAACAATTACTACTCAATCCTGTCGGAATCTTGAAATAAACTAAATGACTGTATCCAAGTTTAAAATATAGTTGATTTGATGATTTATCATAAGGGAACGCACGATACCCTACACCGACTAGATTTAGTTTACGAGAAAGCACGTAAGTTATTTCAGTCAAAATTTGTTTGATTTTAGCGATTGTTGTACCTTGTATCTTTTTACTACTTTTAAAACTAATTGTAGACTTTCTATCAATGGGCAAGCAAGTTGCAACAATTAAATTTGATGAAGAAATTAAAAGAAGCTTAATTTTTAAATTTAACGATTTTGTTGATAAAGGACCCATGAAAGTAATTAAATTTTTTTTATCACAATACAAAATTTTAATATTTTTAGGAACTTTAATAGAATATTTTTTTTTTGAATTCTTCATTTTTAGTTTATTAGAGCAAGGGGCTCTCCCCCAATTCTATTTTTTTTACATTGATTAATTGTTTTTAAACCTTGATTTGTTGAAAAAATTATAAAAGTCTTACTTGAATCTAGCTTCCAAATTTGTTTAGCTGAATAATATAACCGCTGTCCAGGTTTAGACAAACATTTTAAAGAATTTATAACAGGTTTCCCTGTTCTTGTGTATTTTAAAAAGATTTCGATTTTCTTATCGTTTGAAGCAAAAATTCTATACCCTGAAATAAAGCCTTCATCCCATAAAACCTTTAAAAACGATTCGCAAATATTTTTTTTTGATTCTAAAATAACACTTTTTTTTGCCATTTGGCCATTTTTAATGTTAGCAAACATATTCCATAAATAGTTTTTCATATTAAATTGAAATGTCCAAAGGCAGACTCGAACTGCCGACACAAGGATTTTCAGTCCTTTGCTCTACCGACTGAGCTATTTAGACATATTTAATGGAATTATGTAATAAAATATACAAGTTTAATGTAATGCTTCGCTATCGTTTAAGTAAATACATGTTAAAGTTACAAATACGTAAGCTTGGATTAATGCAACAGCAAGCTCTAAACCCATAAGTATTACTAAAATTAACAATGGAATAATGAACATTATTGCCGTTAAATTTTCTACTAAAAGCATACTCCAAGAAAACCCAACAATAACTTTTAACAAAGTATGTCCTGCCATTAAATTAATAAATAACCGAACACCTAAACTGATAGGCTTAGCAATGTAAGAAACTAATTCAATAGGAACTAATATTAATGCCAGAAAAAAACCTGTATTAGCTGGTAAAAATAATGAGAAGAACTCAAGCCCGTGTTTTTGGAAACCTATTATAGTCATACCTATGAAAATTGAAAATGACATGAAAAATGTTAAAGTAATATAACTTGTTGTAGTAAAACTATAAGGAACTAAACCAATTAAATTATTGGTTAAAATAAACATGAACACAACACTTAAAAAAGGCAAGTATTTTTCACTTCCTGTTGTTATAATATCAGATAAAAGCTGGGTTACAAGAGCATATATTTTTTCTATTAAATTTTGCCAACCACTTGGGATTACAAAAAATGAGTTGGTTTTTACGTCTTTAATTAAAAATACATAACTTTGTAATGTGAAAAGAGCTAGAAGAGATGCTAATAAAAAATTAGTGAAAGATAAGTCAACACCTGCAACTACAAAACTAATAAGAGGGGCTATTTTAAATTGATCTAATGGGCTGTATAACATTTGAAAATAAAGAAAGGAGTTGAACCTTTAACTTAAATCTATTCTTAGAAAAAAGTACCGTTTACTTTATTTGGTATTCAATAAATTTTAATTGTTTGCAGTTTCACTTTTTCTACTCGAATAAAATGCTTCGAACACTAAGAAAAAGAAGAAAACAAACGACGCTGCTGAAATATAAGAACCCCAAGAAGCGATTTTATTGAATAAATAAAAAGCGTCAGGATAGTCTGGAATTCGTCGAGGCATACCTGCTGCTCCTAACCAGTGCATTGGAAAGAAAGTTAAGTTAACACCTATAAAGAAAGTCCAAAAATGAATCTGACCTAAAATTTCAGAGTATGTAACTCCAGTAAGTTTTTCAAACCAATAATATAATCCACCAAAAATAGAAAACACAGCTCCCATCGATAAAACATAGTGAAAATGTCCAACAACATAGTAAGTATCATGTAGAGCAACATCTAAACCTGAATTTGCTAAAGCCACTCCAGTAACACCTCCAACAGTGAACAGAAAAATAAAACCAAGAGCAAATAAAATTGGTGCTCTTAGTTCAATACTGCTACCCCATAAAGTTGCTAACCAACTGAAAATTTTAATCCCAGTTGGAACCGCAATTATCATAGTTGCTGCTGTAAAATATGCTCTTGTATCAATATCTAATCCTACTGTAAACATATGGTGTGCCCATACAATAAAACCTAATACTCCAATCGATGACATCGCGTAAACCATTCCTAAGTAACCAAAAATAGGCTTTCTAGCAGCACTTACTACAATGTGGCTAATGATTCCGAATCCTGGTAAAATTAAAATGTAAACTTCTGGGTGACCAAAGAACCAGAATAAATGTTGGAACAGTACAGGATCTCCTCCACCTGCTGGATCAAAGAAAGTAGTGTTAAAATTTCTATCAGTTAACAACATTGTAATTGCACCTGCTAAAACAGGTAATGATAATAATAGTAAAATAGCGGTAATAAAAACAGACCACACAAATAAAGGAAGTTTGTGGAATGGTAGACTTTCAGTCCGCATATTCACAATAGTACATATAAAATTAATTGCACCTAAAATCGAAGCTGCTCCAGATAAATGAAGACTAAAAATTGCTAAGTCAACAGAACCACCTGAATGTGATAAAACACTTGAAAGCGGAGGGTAAATTGTCCAACCAGTACCTACTCCAGCTTCACATAAAACAGATTCAATTAATAACATAAGTGATGGAGGTAATAACCAAAAACTAATATTATTCATTCGTGGGAATGCCATATCAGGTGCACCGATCATTAATGGAACAAACCAGTTACCAAACCCACCAATCAGTATAGGCATTACCATGAAGAAAATCATAAGTAATGCGTGACCAGTAATAATCACATTGTAAAAATGGTGATTATACTCTAAAAAACTGCTACCATTAGGCTGCGCTAAAGTTATTCGAATATAAAGCGATAAAGCTGTTCCTGCAATACCAGAAATCGCTCCAAAAATGATATATAAAGTTCCAATATCCTTGTGATTAGTAGAAAATAGCCATCGAAAAATAAAACTAGTTACTTTATCTAGTGTAGTTGCGTTTACAGCTGTAGCTCCCATAAATTTTGAAATGATATTGTAAAATTACAAAAATATTCTCTTGGTCTTTAAGTCATCTATATTTTATTGAAACTATCAATAACTAACTTCATGTGTTTCTTGCCGTTAATTCTAATATTATCAATTTACCGTAATTTAATTATTATCTCCTTGCTTATAATAATATTTATTTCATTCCCCTATTATAGTTGAAAAAAAACGGTATGCTCTTTTAACATCTATGCAAAACTACAAATCAAATTAAATATTACCATTAAACTGTATTGTTTGATTATCTTGTTCTACTTATTTTATAAAAATATCAATTCTTTCTAGCTTTATTTTTTACTGTAGATCTACCCCCTTGTGGAATTTAAAAAAGGTTTTCTTTTCTTTGGTTTTGAAGCCTAGATCTACTAGAAATTCATACAATTGTCACTTTATTAAACCTTACTGACAGACACTCTAAAACACCACTTTAAGGGTACCCCCTTATGAAATTTGAAAAGGTTTTCTTTTAGTAGATTTTAAAGTCTAAATTCACTGAAAATTCATACAATTGTCACTTTATTAAACCTTACTGACAGA
>Ga0209712_10000611_pt1 | contig 31118 bp, 18 predicted proteins | sample ArcOceMetagenome_FD_187443 | JGI IMG/M metagenome (GOLD analysis project Ga0209712, IMG submission 187443) | Marine eukaryotic phytoplankton communities from Arctic Ocean - Arctic Ocean - Greenland ARC118M Metagenome (SPAdes) (version 2) | ecosystem: Environmental > Aquatic > Marine > Oceanic...
CTGCACTTACGGTTTTTACTTTAGGCTTTGGAGTTGGCTTAGGTTTTGCAACTGGCGTGGGTTTAGTTTCTTCTTTTATCTCTTCTTTAACTTCAGCTTCTTTTTTAGGTTCAGCCTCTGCGTTTTGTAATTCTATTATCTTTTCAACTCTAGCTTGTTCTTTGCCTAAAGCTTTTATTTCTTGCTTGGACAAACCTAAATCTAATAGCATATCAACTTGCTCTTTAGTTTTAGTTAATTTCTTCATGTCATCAATTTCTTTAACTTTCTCTTCTTCAGGCGTAAGAACTTTAGCTGCGTCAAAACCTCCGTAATAACCAAGACCTACGTCCCAAGTGGACCAACCAAGACCTAAAGCAACTTTTTGCCAAAGCGCAGATTGTTCATTGACTATGGCTCTTACGTTATTTATTTTCTTTGCTACTCTATCAAGAGGTACGTTAGTAAGACCGGTTACTATTTGAGCACCTGCTAAATAGGCTGGGTTATCTAAGCTAAAACCTTTCTCCCTCATGTCTTTCATATTCCAGCTAAAGCTTCTAAGACCACCCCTTATTTTGTTGATCTTAGATCCAAGCGGTGGAGAGAAGTTTAATAAGTCAAATACAGCTTCTTCATACTCAGATCTTTTCTTAGCGTGTTGCTTACCTAACTCCATTAAAGCACTTTTAAGAGCTAATACAGCAGCTCCGCCAATACCTAATCCTTTGAGTTGAGAATCAATCATGCCGTTTGCTACTCTAGAGATCTTTTCGTTTTTCTTAGCATCTTCCTCTTCATCATCTTCACCAAAACCTAAAGCAAACACTGCTTGCTGCAAGGAGTTAAATATTAAATTCTGAACAGCACCGTAGTAAACTATCTTAGATACGTTTGTTTTCCAGTCTCCACGACCATTTATAAGATCTTGACCAGCTCTTTTTTGTATACGAGCATATTGCATAGGTGTATTTGCCCAAGCTAATATGACACGACCAGCAGCTGACGCTTGCTGCGCACTAATTCTATTTGGATTACTAGACTGCTGACTTTCTTCTGCTATCTGTCTAAAATCTTCAAAAGCTTGCGCTTCTGCTGCCTTCTGTTCCATACCTTTAGCTACTAAAGATTTCACTCTGTTTCTATAAAAAGTAGAACCACCAGTTGCAATAGCAAAACTATCCGCAAATCTAGTCATTACAAAACCTTTGCTAAGTAAAAATGCTATAGCTGCCTTAGGTTTGTTGCCTGAATCTCTTACAGCATCTGCAATTTCAGATTCACTTACGTTAATCTTAAGACCGTTTCTACGTTCAACTAAGTAGTCAGAGTTCATAAGAGTCATAAAATCAGACCAGAATTGTTTTTGATTTGCAAAAGCTGCACCTGCTTTCACTATATTATTATCACCCCAGTTTATGAAGTTTACCGCAGAGATGGTTTGTAATAACGCGGAACGTGTATTAAGGAACATTACAGCACCAACAGAGTTGTTTAACCAATCTAGTATGGCGTCTGTGGATCTATTACCTCCTGGTGGTCTGTTACTACCTGACTTCATTCTACGAAGAGAATCTTCCATAGCTTCGCGCCATCTAGTTCCGTACGCAGCCTCCATTTTATTCATGTTATCTTCAGAGAATATAATGTCTACGTTCTCTCTCCACTCTTGCTGGTATTCAGCACGGTTAACTTTGTTAATATCATTTATGATATCACTAGTAATATTACCACCTAGCCAGTCTTTACCTGGTTTTGGGTAGGGTTTACCTTTTTGTATTTTAATCAACTCATTAGCGAACACTTTAAGCTCAGGGTCGTTTTGCACAAAGTCATTTAATTCTTTAACATCTTTCTTAGAAAGTCCTGGTATATCCATACCTTGAGCTGTCCATATAGCTGTTCGTACAGCGTGAGAATATGTAAATCCTCCGATACCTGTTGGTACGCTTAAGCTCGTAGGTAAGCTTTTTAGCTCTGTCTTTAAAGCTTTAAAATCATTTGCCGCAGATATCTTAGCTTGCGTTACAGCTGACTCAGCTCTATCATAAGGATCTAATAAGTTAGCTTTAAGAAATGCCATTTGAGCATCACCTTTTTTACCTTTACCTAGCATCTTATATAACAACCCTGTAAAATCTTCAGCAGAAGGTGGAATAAAGAAATTAAACTTACCTTTACTAGCGCCAACTGTTTTAGCTCTAGCTGCAGAATATTGTTTATAGGTTTCAATACCAGACGAATCCTCTATCATGTGGTTTACGATAGTATCAAAAGTTTGTCTTTTACTAGCTTTTGCTAATTGAACTTTAGACTTAACATCGATTTGACTAAGCACATCTTTAACTGCTTTAACGTTTCCTGTATGATCGTCAGCAAAGTAAAAGTCATTATAACCTTCAGCTGCTTTACCCATAATCCACCCAGCTTTAGCTGCGGGAGCACCATCACCTAATCCAGTGATATTAGCAAGTGGAATATCTAATCCCATACTAGCTAAAAATTCTTTAATTGGTCCAGCTGCATTAGCAGGTCTTGCCGTTAAAACAAATACATCTTTAGTTCCACGCTTGTCTGCTATGATTTTAGCTACATCCAATAGTGGTCCTTTACTTCCTTGCATTACTTTACTAAACTCAGAGAAATCCCATTGAGCTCCTTCAGCTTCCATGTTACCTGCTTCTTTAGCAAATGTAGCAGCATCGATAGCTCCAGTAGTTCCATCAGGCATTGTGTATAATACGTTGCTTTTAGTTCTAGCCAATGTATCGTCAAAGTCAAACACTCTAATTTTCTTAACAGGTTGATCTAGTTTTCTACCGTTTGCTAAAGCTTTATCAGTTTTTTCTAAAGCGTTTATAGCTGTTTGCACAGTTATAGGTCTGTCATACTTTATAGCATCAGGAATTAAATCGCTGTCACGTTTCGAAGCCATTGACTTCCCTGGTACCAAAGGTAGAGATGCTTTTATTTGACTCGCAACATCTAGGTCTGGGTTTTTTAAACCTTCTAGTATAGCTTCGTTTTGAATACTAGAAGCTTGTAGTTTCTCATCAACACTGTATTTGCTATAAACACCTGGGTTAATTCCAAAACCGCTTTCTTCAGCAACTGTTTTACCCGTATCAGGGTTTTCAATTGTGTTTAAATCAATACCAGCAGCGGCAAGTCTTGTTATAGGGTCATTAAATATATTCTGCCCTTCTACAAGCGTAGAATCTAATTTAGCTTGATCCAATAAATCATCATCAAATTTAGAAAGTTGTGTTTGATAATAATTCTCTTTTATAGCTTTCATTGTAGGAATGGCAGCGTTATTTTTAATAGCTAATACTATACTAGCGCCTACTACGGAAGCTGGAGGATTATGTTCTTCTCTATATTTATTACCTTCTCTTTGTTGTTTTTTTGATTTAGGACCTCCGTATCTAAAAAACGTAGAACGATATTTGAATGGTGCAGATATTTTTACTAAACCCGAAGTAGCTTGATAGCTTTGTATAATAATTGCAGCGGCTATATCTAAAGACATACCGTCCGCAACAGCGTTAGAAAGCTGAGTTACTACATGAGTTAATACTTCCATGTTGTTTTCAGACTCTTGCTTTGCATCAGCCCTAGTTTTTGGGTTTTTTGAAAAAGCACGATGTGGAGTTATTCTTTTTGTTTTAGGGCCGTTATAAACCTGTGCACTTTCAATTAGCTTTTTATAAGCAGGATCTTCATTTCCGTAATACAACCTACCCGGCTTAGCAACCCAGTTAGTTATACCTTCGGTATTAATTTCAACAAATTTACCATCTGTTGTTTTTCCAAACTTAACAGGGTTTTTTATACCTGCGTCAAAAGCTTGCTTTCCAGATGAGTACATTTTACCGCCTTTAACTCCGTAAAAAGTCTGCTTACCACCACTACCCATCATACCAGCCTCAATAGTAGCTGTATCTAGTTTATGATTAACAACAGCTTCTTGCATTTCTTCTTGCTGCGCTACTCTATTAGATTCATTTATAGGCGGTGAATTAAAGTCAAGCTCTGATGCTAATTGTTTTTTGTTTTTTAAAACAGATACCTCTTCAAATAACTTTTTTAACTCAGGAGACATTTCAGCTTCTGTGTCTATACGTTTACTAGCCATAGATTTATTCTTACCAGCTGCAACATCTTGCTTAGCTTCTAAACTTAAATCTGTGTCAGATCTTACGATTTCGTTTGTAACTAACTTACCATATAAACCAGCTATACCTTTTAAAGCTTGAGCCTGTGGTGATCTAGCGTCAAATCCTTCAGCTTTCTTACCTTCAACAATACCAAATGTTTCTAAGAAATCAGCTTTGCTAATTCCTTTGTTTAATTTAAACGGAGCAAGTCCAGCTCCTTTGCCTAACCTAGCTTGTTTAGTATAAAAAGCATTAAGTAATCCTTTTGGCACGCCAGTAGATGTACCTAATAGCTTCTCTGTTGCAGCTTCTACTACTGCCCCTTCTGGTAATATCTTTAATAATTTATCTGCGTTCTTATTGACAAATTGCTGAATAGCTGTAGCATCACCTTTTGATAGATTAGCCGTTGGACTAGTTAGTTTTTTAACTGGTATACCAAGTTCTTGTGCAATAATTTCAGGAGCTAAGTCACCAAGTTTTTTAAACGTTAGATTTTTAGGATCGATGCCTTTAATCTTCTCTTGTACTTGCTCTTTAATTTTAGCTACTGCTTGGTTAGAAATAAAAGAACTTGGTTTTATTTTACTTGACGTATCTTTTGTTTCTTTAGCAACAGTTGTGTCTTCTGCCGCAACATCTGCGGCGGCTTCCATTCCTTGAGTGATTCCTTCTTCAACTGGCTTAATGCCTAATCTTTGAGCTAAGCTATTAGCTCTTAAAAAACCTCTATTAACAATAAACTTCTCTAACTCTTGAGTGCCGTTGTATTCACTTATTGCCATTGTTTGCAAATCCGAACGCATTGAATCCTGAAACTCTTGTCTAGTTACATTTCTTTTAGCGTCATCAGCTATAGGATCGTACAAAGCCTTGGTTCTATTTGTAACTACTTTTTCAACTAATGGTTTTATACTTGCTGTTAATTCGTTTTCTAACCTTACTTGTTTAGCTCCTTTTTGAAATGGTTTGCCAAATTTTTTAGCTATAGCTTTACCTTCTTTTTCAAGAGCTTTTATTTCATTAATAGTTTCACCTGAAGATTTATCTTGTTCAGGTGTTAACGTTCTTTGGCTAGCTTTAGCATCACTTGAGTCAGCGTCTGTTTCATCCTTCATATCGCTGTCAAGTAGAGCAACCACCTCAGCTCCTTTTCCATCTACTTCAACATCACCCTCAACTAGCGATCCTTTAGCTCCTTCTTTCGCGACTTTTAATTGACCTTTGTTAAGACCTTTACCTGATTCTATTGTTTTGTTGTAATCTTTTATAAACTCAAATACATCTTTACCAGAGTTGAACTTTATATTTAACTTTTGTTTATTTAATGGATCTTTAAAAACGTTAGATATTTTAGTTCCAAGAGAAGCCCAAAAACCTTCTTGCTTAGGAGAATAAACAATGTCTTTTCTAGATAAAGCTTCACTTACTAACGGAATAACTTCTTCCCAAGTGTTTGCTGCTGAGTATTTTGGGTCACTAAGATACTTAGAAAATCTTTGTATCATTTCCGTTCCAGCATATATGTCTGGATTATTTATAATCTCAGCCATTAAAGACTTACCAAATCTTATAGCTAGCTCTGGGTTTCCTTCAAAAGTAGCCTGCCAAAAAGGGTGAAGTATCTCGTGTTGATCTTTAGTATAGTTATTGTCTTCAGCTGCCGCTTGATCGTTTATTAATATTATCTTGTTACCGTCTTTATCAATAATCGATTGACCATAACCTGTCGAGTCCTGTGTTTTACCGCCTTCAGCCTCTATTTGTTTAACTCTAGCTGCAATTTTTTCTTCAGAATCAAAAGTTTCAAAAGTAGAATTGAGTTGTTTAGCGGCTTTTTTAGCTCCTTTTCTAGACTTAGATTTATTAAATTCTGGTTTTACTATTTCTGCTAGGTCTTCTTTTTTTGCTTTTATTCTAATATCTATGTTTTCATGGAAAGCTTCATCCATGTTTTTCTTTCTGTTTTGAAGATCTGCAATTTCTTGAAGTATTATAGCTGATTCAAGTTGAGTTTCTGAACTAACGCTTGAAGGTATGCCGGACATTTGATTGTTTACAGCTTTAATTTGAAACATAACATCTGAAACCTGCTCAGTGGTAGCCTCTCCATCTATAACCATCTTGTTTAACAAGTCTTTTGTTCCAGCTACATCTTTACTTAGTATGTATAAGTTTTGTAATTGCTGTTGTGCATTAGGTTTAAAACCTGGTAAGTTTAAATTAGAAAATGCAGCACCCGCTCCAAAAGAAAGTATGCCAGTGCTAATAAAGTCCTGTCTAGTAAATGTTTCGTCTAATATATTAGCGCCTGCTTTTTTGTTTATAAAAGCGTTTAGGCCTAAAGTCTCAAGCCCTGTTTGCAATTCTTCTTGAACAAACTCTTGACCACCAGCTCCTGCTGTTTTAATAGCACCTTGTTTAGTGGGTTTTAATTTTTTAAAATTATCTATAATTATTTTAGTAAATTCAGATTTACCTCCTTTTTTATAACCACGAACAGCTTGGTTTACAGCGTTATTAACGTTAGCAGCTTTGTTAAAAGCTTTCATGTATTGAGATGTAGGAGCAAACAAACTAGTTGTACCGTAAAGAATCCCACCTAATCTACCAGCTGTTTCAGACAATTCTGAAGCTTCGTCAACATTTACTCCAGCATTTATTAGCTGGCTATACGTGTCTTTTTTTGTGGAAACATAACCGCTCGCTGTGTAGTAAGTTAAAGCGTCAAATGAAGTTTTTGGCATTTTTAAAGCCGTTGCTAATTTACCTATTTTGCTTATTTTTGTAAATTTACCTAAACCATAAACAGAAGCTATATCAAACATCATAGTGCCACCAGTTGCAGCAAACTGCTCAGTGGTTCCAGCGCTGCTAAAAGAAGTTCCTCTTTTTTTACTAGTATTTAAAGCTTTGCTTATATTAGCATACTCTTCTTCTGTTACGCTACCTAGTGTTGTTTGATTAGTGGTGTCGTATATATTTCCATCTTCATCTTTTATGTATGTAATACCATCAACCTCAGCTTCAACCCCTTCTACGTAACCATATCTTACGTCTGTAGCCGATCTTAATAAGTCTCTTTCTGAATTTAAATTTCTAGCTACACCTATATCATAACCTAATAAAGACCTCAACTCTAAAGCTTGATCTTCAGCTTGACCTATAAGTCCTTGAAAACCTTTTCTAGTACTGTCAAAAAGCAAGCCTTCAGCAGTTCCTTGCGCTTTTATAGCAGCTCTTTTTTCGTCTCCAGCGGCAATTGCTTGTTTTTCAGCTGTAACTAGCTCTGGAAAAAGATTATCTCTGTAGCCTTTGAATTTTTTTAAATCAAAAGGAGCAAAAGTAGATTGACCGTATTCTTTTTTAAAATACTTTTTAGCTTTTAATATAGCCTCGTCTAAACTTTTAACGTCTTTGAATTTAGTTTTATTTTTGCTTATATAGCTTAAGTAAAGCCTATTGTTGTATCTATCAGTTTGATCAGCTACATATAAATTTAAGTAATTGTCTAAATCTCTTTGTCTGTTAATTTCTAGTCTAGAGTAGTCTTCAGGACTTAGATCATACGTGCCTAGACTACCGTAAGAATCTTTAAAGTAATTATTTGTATAATCTTTTGTATAGCCTTTTTCGTTCATAAAACCTAAAAAGTCATCAACATTAAACCCTGCATTTAGGTTTTTTAAATCCGATAGCAAATAGTCTTCTTCAACACGTTTAATACCTTGTCCTGGCTCATTTATTTCTAATTCACCTTCATACTCTAAACCTTTAAACTCTTCGTAGTTGTTTTCGACGTTATAAGCCTCTTTTATAACAATGTTTTTGATTTTTCTATTAATATCTAAATCAGAAACACCTATAGCTATTATAAACTCTTCGTTTTGTTTATTTTTTTTAGACTCTTCTATGGTTTTAAAAGGCTTTAAAGGGTCTTCTTCTAAAGACCTAGGAGATAAAGCCTTGTCTTCTTCTGTTATATCTAAAGAATTGCCTATAGTAAAGTCTTTTTCTTTTCTTCTGGCTTCTTCTATTAAAACTTTTTGCTCTTCATTTAAATGATTAAAAACGTCTGCAACGTAAAATTTTTGAGTTTCGTTTTTTAAAGGAATAAACTTTTCGTCATTTTTCTTTTTAGTGAAATAATTTATACTTCCAGTTTTATTGTCAAAGTCAAACTTGTAATCCCATCCATCTCCCGGAGAGTAAATTTCTTTAGGTTTTGAGACTTCAGAATATTTTTCTGGTAACTTGTAAGTAGGAGATAATCCCACTTGTTGAAAAAAAGTTTTATCTGGATCAGCTAGCAAAGAAGGTGATGACTCGTTGCTAGTTGCATTAGAAAGTGTTGTTTTTCTTATATCAGAAAAATCGAACATCAGCTTTGAATCTTCCAATTTTGATTCTATAGACTTTTCCGTGGACACTCGTTCTTCTGTCGGTGCTACAGCCGCACCCGTTCCCGCAGCACCGTTTGTCTTTACTTCTTCAATAGGAGTTTCAATTACTTCTTCCTCAACTTTTGGCTGGTTTTTATTCTTCCAAGCTTTAGTTAGAGCAATTTTTTCACCTACGGATATATCTGAGCTTAAAGTTTGTACGTATTCTAGTAGTTTCATTTAATTTAATTTAAGTCGTTATCATCTAAAAATTTCTGAGCCTTTGCTTTTTTAGCTTCCGCTAAATCAAACACTGCTGCATCTTCCTTAACCGTCGGTGATTGGTTAGTTGTAAATTGTTTTAGATAATTATTCATAAAGTATTCTTTGTATTTTATTTCAAATAAAACTTTTTTGTCTTGTTGTAATGGTAGGTCTAATTCATAGATCCAGCTTGATGCTCCAGCGTTAGCATTCTGAGCCATCTGAGCGTCCTCTTCAACACTTGTGTCTTTAGATATATAAACATTCCAAGCTGCAATTACGTCTTGCTCAGAGCTCATTAAACCAGCAACCTCAGCGTTTATGAATGGAGTTACTTTCTTTTCTATTTTCTTTAGGTCATACTTAAGTACATTTCTACCCTTGCCGTCGCCCAAGTCTATAATTTCATAATCAAAAGAACCGTCTGGATTCATCATTACATATTCTTCAGTTATTTTAGCCGACGCTGTTAATTCTTTATTTTCTCCAATCATATCTGGCGAAAATAAACCAACTTCAGTTAATAATCTAAGCATGTCTTTATTTATATCTGGAGTTGACACAACTAAAGATGTATCTGATCTAAGCAAAGCGTTTAAAGCAGCGTTGTTAATAACTAACGGTGTTTCAAAAGCAGGTCCTAAAAAAACTACCTGCTGAGAGCCATCAGGTAGTAAATCTAAATAAGCTTGATATCCATCAGTTTTAGAAAACCCAGGTCTAGCATTCATTAAACTATTAGCAGCCGTGTATTTGTAATTATTGTTAGGATCAAAACTAGATTCTTCCGTAACACTAAGCTCCGCTATAAGTGAGGATAAAAAATCTAAAGAAGCTTGTGGAGATTCTTCTAAGTTTTTTATTCCTGTTAATTCTAAAGCACAATCTTCTGATATACAATTATTTGTTTCTATGGCTATTTTTAATTTAGCATATGTTCTACCAGCATTTCTATAAGCGTTATCTAACAGCTGAAAATTGTAATCGCTTGAGCCAGACACAAATCTTTCATTATATGCAATAGCGTTACTTTCATTAAATTGCTTTAAATAAAGATTTTGAAATAAGTTTTTGTTTTCCATTTTTAATTTTTGTTATTGACCCCCAGCCATTCCACCAGCTATTCCAGCTAATGATCCAAACATTCCAGTAATCGCGCCTGTTTTGTCTGACGCAGCTTGCGCTTCTGCTTGCCTAGATGCTCCAAGCATAGAGGCTGTTCTATCTAGTTGTTGCATTTCTCTGCTTTCTCTTTGACCAAACTCCCAAGCTTCCCCTTGTTGAACTCTTTGACCTTCTTGCATTAAAGCATCTTGTTTTTGTTTTTCTCCAGCTGCTCGCTTATCTTCATTTTGTTTTTCTTGCATTTCAATGCTTGCTGCAACGCCTTTCTTAGATCTTAAAGCTGCGTTTGCTAAAGCGGTGGCGCCACCTGCGCTTGCTCCAGTTGCTCTTAACGTATCTAAAGTATTAGCTAAAGATATATCGGCTTCTTCTATTTTTATTTCAGCAGCGCCTGTAGCTACCGATAAGTTTGCAAAAGGATTACTTATCATAGCGCTCATGTCTTGAAATGGATTTATTATTTCTTGTCTATTAGCTTCTAGGCTATTCAATTTACCTTGAAGCCTTGCTCTTTCTCTAGCCGCAGCTCTTTCTCTTTTTCTAGCTGCACTAGCGCCAAAAAGTCCGCCAGCTATAGACGCTACGCCTCCTATTATTGCTCCTATCATGTTTTTTTATTTTTAATATCCATTGTTCTGTGTGTAGGTTGTGCTGGCACTAAACAGTTGTTTTTCACCGCCAGGATTTGTTGTATTATCTGTTGATAATTTTACATTGGCATAAAATCCCTTTATTCCACTGATTTGCCCTCCAAAATTAATTTCTTTGGGACTTGGAGGTTTACTACCATTTCGCAGATTGGCTACGTATTTATTTTCTTTTAAATTAAACCCAGCGTAATATTTAGATAATGGCGGATTGTTAGTGTTGAAAGCCGCGCTATACAAAGCTCTATCAGCTACTAAATAAAAATTTAATAAAACAAATTGAGATACATTTACATTTTGACTGACAACTAAAACTGCTGTAGCTACGTTATAGCTAACAACCGTGGTGTTTGTTGGGACACCTAACCCACTCACTAATGCACCCACCGGTATTAAACCAGTAACATCGTTTAGATTTATACTTGTTGTAGCAGATGCTTGTGCTGTTGTACCTGTTGATTCAGATATAACATACTCACCTTCGTGGTAACTGCTAATACCTGTTGTAGAATCAAAATTATTAACCCAACCATTGTTTAAGCTTATTTCTCCAGTTGAATCAGATTTATAATTAGAAACTTGCCAACCGCTGGTTCCTTCGTAGCCTATGGTTTGGAAACTCTTAGATATAGTAGGGCTAGAATTTACAACAAAAGATATTGTACTAGGATATTGAACTCCATAAAAATTACTTCTCTTAACAACACTTCCGGCTGGTGTTACTTCAACATAATGTTTATACAACTTACCTTTATATACTGTATAAAAATCGTTTTGAATGCTAAATATTTGTTCTGGTTTATAACTATAAAAAGAAGGCCAACCACCAGATTTTTCATCAAAAGACGACGTATAATACGGTAATAACGCGGGTTGAGATATTGGGTCTCTTTGCAAAGAAACAACATATTCTGAGTTGTGTACGTTATAACCGCCTTGTATAAACCCGCTAGAACTAGCTGTGTCTATTTTATTTAACTCATCTCTAAAAAAGTCTTTCATTCCATAAGACGATATTTCAGTGATACCGTCTTTGCTTAATCTAAGAATAGCATTATTGTTTTTGTCTGAAAAGTATTTCCGATAACCATAAACAGCAAAACTTTCTGGGTTTTTACTTATACCATATTCTCCCGCATAAGGCTGTATAACACCTATAACTAAATTACTAGAGGTTACACTTCCACCGCCTTCCGCGGAGTATATTGCATCTTTATCTATCAACGCCCTTGATACTTTTTGTTCTTGAAAAACAACTAAATTAGAATCCTCCGCATAAAGCCTTTGTATGGAACCGTTGGAAGGATCTGCACTTTTTGTTATGTCTTCCGCTATAGAGAAAACGTTAGAGTTGTTTATTCCAGTTCTAGAATTAAATATCCCAGAATATATCATTGAGTTAACTCTAAACGACGCGGAGGTTTGATCTTCTACTAAATACGCTTTAGCTCCATAATCCGTAGATGTATTATTAAAACCACCTCTAATTCTAGATTCTTCTACAACCCAATCTTGAGCGTCGTTTGTAACAGCAACAACAGGGTAACCTCCTATATCTTCTGGTATACCTCTAGATCCGTTCCAAATAGGTTCCTTAGAAGAATTAGTTTTATTTAAAAAAAATGAATTGAAATATTTAACTTCTATTATTGCTGCCATTTATATAGTATTACTTATTTTTAACTTAAATTACACATTAACCTGCCATGCTATACCGTCTACATCATAATTGTTTTCGTCTATATCAAACGTAGCAACTGTAACAGGTGTTGGTGAAGGATAGGCGCCAATACGCCAACCAAATGAACCGGAGCTTGGAGCAGCGTTATTACCAGTGTCTGTTATTGCGTAATTACCAATTTGAGGTGGAGTTGTAGCTGGATAAAGTATTGCAAAATAACCATACGATTCACAAGTAGCCGTCCAAAGATCCATAACTGCTTGTTCTGAAACATTAGAAAATCTTAAGTTTTCGCATAAAGGTAAAGTGTTTACAGTTGCAAAATCTATAGTTATAAAACCACTTCCTCCAAGCGAGCTTGTTAAAGGTGGTTGTATTGGTCCAAGCATTGTTTGTGTTGGTGCATACCCACCATATCCAATAGGATATTGAGAGATGAATCTGTTTGGAGGATTATCTATACCAAACTCTGTGCTAAAATTTAAAGTTGTTAAACTCTCTAGACTACTTTCGTTAGACCAGGGGCCATTATACAAATACCAACCCCAAGCCGCGCTACTAGCACCGCCGTATACTTCAAAAACTGTTATAGTTTGATACCACGTGTCATCTCCGCCTGCATTATTAGCGCCACCAGTTGGAGCTCGTTTCCTTCTGAATTTCCTAAAATACGAAAACTGTTTTACATTTTTAACTAAAGCTCCAAAATCAATAACTATATTTATGCAGTCTTGATCATTTTGACCACCAGCGTCTTGAACGCATATAGTTAATTCATATCTATCTACAGGAACGTCACCAGGTTGAGTATTTATTAGTTGAAACTTAGCTTCACCACCAACTATTGTTGGCGTATCTAATATGTCAAAATAATTTACATCATCACCTTGTAAGTTTGTTTGAGATGTTATTGTGCAGCTGCCGTTTGAAAATAATGAAGCTAAATTTACATTATTTGCTCCATTCACACAATCAATAGTGGTTATGTTTACAGTGTCATTCGTTATATTGAAAGTTGTACCGTCTGATGGCAGTTTTATTGTTGGTGCTACGTTAGCTAATATTAAATTTCTAGTGACTTGTAAGTTTTGACCATTTACAACTGCTGTAAATTTTAATGAAAAAGAACGTGAATTAGGAGGGCTAGAGCTATTATTTTCACCAAAATATATGTCATTATAGTAAGCCGCTGTTGTTATTATTTGAAACTCATTTTGATTAGACGTTTGTACTAAAGTGAAATAGCTCAAATTGGTTATATCTTGTATGTTGTCTCTAACCTCTACTAATTCTAGAGGCGTTGTAATATCAGCAAAAGGGACTATACTACCAAAATTATCTAACACATAAAAGAAGGTTGATAATACATTTCCACCCAAAGCTAATCCTTCTGTAAAAGGAGTTTGGTTAAATTGAGTTAAAGTAGCTCCAGCAGAACCTTCATTTATAATCGCGTTATTTAAGTCGGATATTAAACCAGAGGTTGATGTTTCCCAAAATATATCTAATAAACTTTCAACAGGTTTAGTCTCGTAAACAGCTAAATACTGAATCCCAGGCGTAGAATCAGGTATTATAGTTATTGTTTGATCTAAAGTTACTGTTTGAGGAGTATCAACTTGTAAAGTAGGAGCCGTAGTATAGGTTATATTTGTTCCACTTGATACATTAACAATATTACTAACCGTCAAGGTTACACTTGGTGCTGTTCCAGTTATGTTTGTTATAGCTGTTCCAGCTGGAATACCATTTGCAGTAACTAAAGTTCCGTTTCCAGCACCTCCAGTTGGTATAGCGTCTACAATAAAAGAAACATCTCCACCTGAAGGTGTTCCAGTTGTTACTTGAGCCGATCCAGCAGATGCTCCGTTTAAAAACTGAACAACTTTTAAGTCTTTTGGAAAATTATTAGATAAAACTATATCTCCAGGAATAATAGTAGATGTATCACCTGCAATGTCTACTAACCTAAAAGTATCAGTTGTAGCAGATTCAGCTATGTTAGCAGTTACGGTGTCAAAGTTTGTTGTTGATATTTGACCTATCTTAGATTCCGTGCTTATTCTAGCTATCAAAGGGTTTGATTCAATAGAATAGAATTGAGGGAAATAGTTAGGCCTTGGGGGTTCAGAAGGATTATACTCAAATAAATCATTTAGAGTAGATATAGTTGAAACAGTGTCTGAAGATCTTCCGGGGTAATACTGCTCGTTTGAACTACCCGAGTCCGTTGTTGGATCTATTTCTATATTAGTGTTTTGAACTCTACCATAAAGCTGCACAGAACTTCTAAACTGCTTTTGCTGAGGACCAACCTGAGACAAATCCCTAGGCACTTTGTTTATGTTATCGTTTATAAGTACAGTATGAGAAGTGTTGCCTATCTCTAAAGTAGTATCTTCTGGATATGAAGCCATTATACCAGGTAAATAGACGTTGTAATACTCTTGTTCGGTTTGTTTAACAACTACCTTAAAAGAGTACCATCCTAGCGGATTGTAATCTAAGCTAGCTATATTTCCATTGTACAAACCTGGAGTACCTGTATTTAGATTTATAGTGGACGATATTGCTTCATTGAAGATTATTTTTAAAGAATCGCCTGGCCAATTTGATGGCGTTTGTGAAATATCAGAATAAGGAGAGTATACGGTTGAACCAGAAAATGATTGCGAACTCCCATTAGAACTCAAAAATCTTACAATTTCTTTATTGTTAGATAAAATAACAGTCGACGTTCTACCAAACTTATCAGACAAAACAATTCCTACTTGGTAGTTTCTGTTTTGTTTTAAAGAGCTATTTGGGTATTCTATAACGCTAGTCGTTTGGGTCGTGTCCGAGCCGGGTTCAAATAAAACTATATTAGATGCGACTAGATTAGTAACTGCATTAGTTAACACAACTACGTAATTACCAGGATTAAGTGGGTTTTCTGTTACAGAGACTACCTCTGTCTCTTCTGGAATGCTACCGGTACCTACAACTATAGATATAAAATCTCCAACACTTGGAGGTATAGAACCTTTTTGTATCTCTATAGTGGTGCCATTGTATGGTCCTCCAATAATTGTTCCTTCTTCTTTTTTTAAATCAAAATCTGCTTTATTAGAAACAGATATATTGTAATTTAAAGAATTTGGTGGGGTGTGCTTGTCTTGATAATTGGCATATATAACTCTATTGCCGGCGATTTCTTGAGAAAGAGATCTTACTGGAATTTTATCATAAACTCTAGTTAAATCTTTTTCTAATAAAGTTTTAAAAGGTTTTTTAGATAAATAATCATAAACATAATAATCAGGATCACCCACGTTTAAAACAACATCGTCTACTAGTGTTTGAGGTAAATCTAATGTTATTTGTCCTCCAGACGATGGATTGTTTGCGTCTGTTGGATCAAACACGGTTATTTTAGGCTTACCTACTATACCAAATCCAGTGACTAAACCACCTACAGTTATTCCTCCTTTTATGTTGTCAATACTAAAAGGCCCTACTGAATTGTTCACGACACCGTTTACAGTAAAAGTACCTGCGGATTGTTCAATGTTGTTTATAGTGACAGTCTCTATAACTTTAACGGCAATAGCATCTGATTCTTTATATAATATATCTATTTCTTTTATTTTTAAACTATCCTCTAAGTTATAGTTTAGAAATGGTAAGGGTATTCTAAGCTTTATTTCATCTAGTTTGTTTTCTACAAAATAAACAACTGTACTTCTATAAGCGTCAGCTTGATTATCTAGCTCTTGCAGGTTAAGAGTGTTTTCTTTTACATACATAAAATATCCATCTTGCTTTGGAATAAATGCGATTTGAGTAAAAGGAGCAAATAAAGAATACTCATTATCATCAAACCTAAATCTATAAGAAAATCTAACAAATTTGTCTTCTAAAAAGTCTGGATCTCCTGAGAAATTAACATCATAATAAGGATTTGGATTTAATACTATTTTTTCACTAGTGTTAAGCGTTGGCAATATTCCTCCTGTTATTGTTATTTCCCAAAATGGAATTAAGGGTGTAGTTGTATCGTTATATGTAGCTGACTGAACTGTAGCTCCGGTAACTGGCGTTAGTCCACCTCCAAAAGCAGGATTACCTAGAACCGAAATCAATGCTCCAGGACCATAAATAGATCCGCTTTCTTGTATGTCACCTTTGAAAGATGTTACTCTTACAACAGTATTACTAATTCTAGTCAACACGTTTCCAGCACCTCCGTTTGGATAGTACAAAGAACTTACGTCATACATAGTAGTTTCATATTCACCAGTAGTACTAGATAAATAGCTTTTTGAATAAAGCTCTATGCAAGAATATGGATTGTATTTTGCTACAGATATTTGATCCTCAAAAGTATAATAAGTTGCATTTGTAAAAAACCCTGTTGGATTCGCTAGTTCTATGTTTATTTTTCTAGGTTGATTTCTATTGTCAGTCCAAAACAATAACGTTTCTAAAAGATTTACTCCATATATTGGATTTTTTTTAGAAAAATTTAAAAAAGCCCCTTTAACCAAGCAAACAGGTGCAGAGGCATTAGGATTACATGCAAAAATAAAATGATTAGAACCAACTCCCGTAGGATAGTAATCTTTATTAGGGTTACTTGGGTCTGGATTGTCTGTTAAAAATAAAAAAACAGTGTTAGAATTATCATCTTCTAGGTGACCTATACAATATAGATTATTAACCCCTGTTATAGCTTCAAAGTCGAAAACAGAGTAATTACCTAAAACGTTTTCAACAGTACCAACACCGTCACCTTCTGATTTGCTAACCTGCAAGTTGTAAGCATCTCTATATTCTCCGCTTGGTATTAAACGGGCATCTAAGTCTTTATTCATCTTAGACTTTAAAAAAGTATTTATAGCTTTAGCCATTTAATTTTAGTGTTTAATCCATTTTGATTTACCTCTCATTACTTGAACTATCTCATCGAGCTTAATGTTAGATAACCTTATTTTTGCATTTCTTAATTTAGCTCTTCTGTCTTTTTGTAGTCTTTGAACTAAATACTCTTGTTGACCTGATCTCGTAGATACTATAGAATGTAATATAGATGCATATAGAGCATCTTCAGCTAGCTTAGGAACTTTAGTGTCTACGTCATGTGCTAGACCATCAGAGATGTATTCTAGTACAATAAGCTTTCCAACCAGATTACTAGAAAAAGACATTTTACCTTCACGCTCGTTCATATTAAACCACCCGTTTGACTGTGCTAGTTGCGGATCAAGACCATATTGTCTTCCCCAGTTCCAGCTACCTTCAAATCCATAAGCATTTTGAAAATCAACCGCTTGATCTATGTTATTAGCAAACTGGCCGTTTAACAAATTATCATTAGCTCTTTTCCATCTTTCCTCTGTCAGGGAAGTTCCTTCGATGTTTTCACCAAAGTTATCCTGTGTTGGCACACCTACTTGATCTTGTATAGGTGTTTCGTAAGGACTTATTGTAAGATTATTTGCTGGATATATAATTCTTTTAACTCCTAGTTGATCTATGAAAGATACTCTCACGTAGTTTACATAGTCTTGAGGTAGTATAACACTTAAGCTTGCTGGTATATTTAATTCCTGGGAATGAACACTCTTCAACGTGTCGTAGCTGAATTCTTGTAAACTTCTTTTAGCAAAAAATAACACATCTGATTTTTTAGTGTTCTGTAATATTTTACCATCTCCTACGTATCCAACCATAAAGTTATCAACCGCATCACTTAGTTTTATGTACTCATAGCTTCCATAATTATCTTCAACTACTTCTCCATATGCTTTTTCAGCCTCTGTAGACCCATATTTACCCCCGCTTAGTAGTTTTAATTGAACTACTATATATAAACCAATAGCAGGTTCTAGACCAGCTGGAAACACAATTGCGTTATTTACAACAGTAAATGCCGTCGTATATTCAACGTATCCTCCAGGTAAACCAGAAGTGCTTGTATATAATTTAAAGTTATTTAAAGCATAATTTACATCATTTGGATTCCAATTACCTAGTATTAAGTTAGTATCAAATGTTGTAGGAAAAGAAAGCAAAACGCCGTCCCCTCTAAAACCCTGGGCTCCTTGGTAATATTGTTGATTAGTTTCAGTTATTAAACCCATTGTTATGATTTTTCGTTAATTGAAGTTTGTTGAGCTTCTTGCTCAGCTACTTGTATAATTGTAGGATCGTTTATAACAACCCCAAAGTATTTTAATACACCAACAACCAAGCTTGTTTGCTCTGAACTGTCTAGTTCAAAATTAACAGAGTTTGTAGAGTTGTATAAATATTGACCGGAATTACCAATTGTAAAATTCCAACGTGGGTTTAATGGGTAAACCAAGCAGTTAGCTAATACAGAGTCTGGAAGAGGGGTTATAAATAAAGAAGAGCTAGTAGACGTGCCACTACTTAAGTAATATATTGGATTTTGTTTTGTGGGTAGAGTTAGTTTTGATCTTACTATTTTGTTGTAATCACTTTTTGAAGTAAACTGAGTTATTGAATCGTATTTAGGTTGACCATCGTATGTTGATATAATAGATCCAAATTTACGCACAATTCTATTTATAGAACCAGTAGCTGACAGCTGAGGTTGTAAAAAAGCATTTTCCGCGTTTATGGTTAATTGTAATTCTTGTTCAAACGGCGTTAGTTTTGATTGCATGTCTTTAGACATATTAAAAAACTCAGTGTTATTTTGGGTGTTATTTTGATTCACTCTATTTAATTGATTTCCATCTGGAAAATACGATTCAAATATTTCTAACTGGACCTGAGCTGCTAAACTATTAAATTCAGCAGGTGGAACATAACCCCTTTGTTCTTTGTTTAATATATACAAGACTGTTTGATATACTGTATTTACGTTTACTGCCATGTTCTATTTTTGTTATAATAAAAGGCCCGAGTTAACGAGCCCTATATTAGTATTACCTGTTTTTATAGTTTTTTATCTATAGACTTATAGATTTCTACTCCTTCGTCTGTTTTTAAGAAAGCCGCAAACGCTGAGTAAGGGTTTTCATCAAAAGGAACGTTCATTAATTTCCTATCGTTTGATCCCCATGTGAATGTTCGTTGATCTGGTGATAGTTTTATAATTCCAACTTCAGCTGCTCTAATAGCGAAATTTCTTAGTTGTACATTTTCATCGTTAGCTAAGCTAATAAATAATGAAGGATTGCTTCTAGCAAATAATAGTAAGTCTCTTTTAAGTTCTTTAGAGCTCATTTCATTTACTTTAGAACCTATTTCAACTCTTAATATAGCCTCTGCTTGATCTATGTCTATGTTTCTAGCTGCATTCATGGCATCTATTTGAAGATCTAATACTTCTAACTGATCAACAGCCTCTTCTTTAGCGCTAAACTCTTCGTATAGTTTTCCTTTTAAAGGGTGATACAAAGATAATAGTTTTTGTAGATTTTGTTGTTCTTTTTTTACAGTTAAAGTTCCTTTTTGAAACCTAATATGTCCCATAGTAACCTCTCCTTTTTGTTCGTCTACTAAAGGTGAATCTTGATTAGTAGCATATCTTATTTCTTTTTGTTTTCCAGTTGACTCATCAAAATATAGTAAAGCATGCTTTCTTGTATGCCTGCCTGGTATTGTTAATGTTAAAGGGTTTTTGCTACCTTTTAAATAATAGACTCTATCTTTGATTTCCCACGTTGGTTTTGTAGGTTTTACTGGAGTAGCAACTTGTGTTACCACTTCTTGAGGTGCAACCTCAACTTTTTTTGCTGCAGCTTGTTTAGCCATAATATAATAAAATTAAATAGTTTAAAAATGTGACAATAGCCTTAGTATATAAGTAGTAAGGGGCTAATGTCATATAAAAACCCCCGCCCGAAGGCAGGGATTGTTATTAATATTGAATCATTAGATTCCTTTGAAAAGTACAAAGTTGTTAGCAGCTTGAGTTACTAAACATCTTTCAGATAGGAAGTTTACTTCCATAGCATCCAGAGTAGAAGTAAATGCTCCACCTGCAGAACCAGTTAACCAAGACTTCATACGTCTGTCATCGCTTTGTGAAGCTCTGTAACGTACGTGTAAGAATGGTCGACGGATATTAGTTCCTAAGATCTGATCGTAAACTGTAGAAGTTCCAGCAGGAATTAATACACCTTCAATTGAATTTACACCGTTGATTCCTCCACGAGTAGAAGCATCATTTAAGTATTTCCAGTCAGTCTTATAGAAGTCGTAAGATCCTCTACGGAATCCGCTAAATCCTAAGTTCAAAGCCATTTCTTCAGAATTTTCAAATAATCCAAAAGCAGTACCTCCAGCAAATCCACCAGAAATAGAAGCTAACATATCGTCAAAATCAAGAGATGTTTGTCTCTGTAAGAACAACATATTTTCTTCAATTGCTCCTTGAGTATCTAAATTCTTAAGGATAGCATCAAATTCATCAAGTCCAGCAGCAGCAGTAAATCCTACTTCTACATTTCCACGAGATTGGATAGCAGCAAATAAACCTTCAGATCCTGGTAAACCAGCAACCCCACCGCCAGCAACGATTTGGCTATACTCACTTTCAATCATACTCATTTCTAAGTAATCTTCAAAACGTAAGCGAGTTTCAGATTCAGCTTTTAAATACCATAAGTATCCAGATGTTCCGTCTTCAGTTGCAACTTCTACCCATCCGATTTGAGCCATATCAGAACCAGATACTACGTATTGGCTTCTTAAAATAATAGGCGAGTTAGAATATTGAGTAAGTTGTGGTTCAACAGAAACTCTTGTGTTAGCATTTTGAGCGCCAGCTCCAGCAACAATACCACCTAAGTTAGTGCCTTTAGCATAAGAAGAACCGTATACAAATATTTTCAACGTTGCATTAGCAGCGCCAAAAGTAGTTGCAACATCAGCATTGTCAAAAGCTGTTACGTTAAGAAACCCTGTTGTTGTATCTGATTGATTAACAATAGCTTTTGCTTCAACTCCAGTCGCTGGATCAAGAATAACAATAGTGTCATTTATAGAAATAACATTTATTACGCCTGCTCCAACAGGAATTGCAAGTGTATTTGCACCTACAGCAGCTGTTGCAACGTTGACATAAGAAATGTGTAATCTATTTTGTTCAGACCAAATCACTTGATCAGAAGTCATTGGCATTTCAGCGCCAACCATTCGTAAGAATCCAGATAGTGTACGGTTTCCGTAACGCTCTACTTCTTGTTCGTAAATTTCTGGTAGGTATTGTTGAGCAAAAGTGTTTGTATCACCTGCTGCGCCACCACCGTTAAATTGTAGGTAGTTACTGTTTAAAATCTCTTGCTGTGAAGAAGGGATTAAACTACCAAATTGAGGAGTTAAACTCATAATTGTTTGTTTTTTTAGTTAAATTTTTTTGTTTTAATTCTTAGTTTTGTAGAATCAGCACCTGAAATTGCTTTAACCTTAAATCCGTTTAAAAACACCTCTCCTTGAGTAGACCTAGCTTTGGTGCTACTTAAGTTTTTAGAACTGCTTACAACTTCTTTTACGGCATCCGCTTTTCCTTGCTCATAAAAATGAGCTGCGATTTTATCTACATTATCAGCAGCATACATAGCTTTGTGATAACCTTTCGTGTCTTTAACATTACCATCTGAGTCTAGGAACTTCCCGACAAGGTTGTTAATATTCGATTGGCTCTCTGCAACTTTATCACGATTCTGAATATTGTACTTATAGCTTTTTTCGCCGACTTTAATATCGAAACCTTCGAAGTTGTCGTTAAAATGCTCTTTAGTACTTTCTTTGAATTGTGCGTGTTGTTGCTCAGCTGCTTCTTGCTGCTTATTATATCGGTTGAAAAAGTCTGTAGCTTTTTGTTGGTCTTGAGTAACGCCCGGTCTCAACTTGATCTCGTCGTAATATTTACTCTTCGTCTCTTCCAAATAGCTTTTGGCTTTTGCAACTTCTTCCTTAAACGCAATTTTCTTTTTGCGCATATCTCTTTCTTCGTCAAGGTCCTCATCTACGATAAAATCCTCTAGAAGCATATCAATGTCTTCACCTTCTAAATAAGGCTTTTCTTTTTTATAATACTCTTTAAGTAATGTAATTTCATCAACTTGAGAGTAATCGGCATTAAGCCTAGTATAATCCTCTATTGTCCCACCTGTATCTTCCATAAAAGAAACTAGCTTTTCGATGTTCTCAGGTAAAGCTTTACCAAGAATTCTTTCGTCTTGTATTGCTTTTTCTACTTGAGCTTCAACTTTTTCAGTCTCTGTTACTTCTTTGATTGCAGAAAACCCTTCAGCATCCGCGTTGGACTCTTGTACAGGTTCTCCCACCTTTGCGCTATCTCCGGATGGTTCTTCCACAGATACTTCCTTTGTTTCTCCGATTTGAATGGCATCTTCTTCTTGTTTAGGTATTACTACTTTTGTAACATCTGGCGGTAATTCAACCAAAGGTTCTTTAATATTAACTTTAATAGGCTCATCGCTTACCGGTGTTAATTTTTTTGGAGTTTTCTTTTTAATCTTAAACTCACCTTCCTGCTTAACAGGTTCATTTGTTTTTTCTTCTGACATAATAAAATATAATTAAATAATTGTTTACTTTCTACATGAAAGCTTGCATACCCTGATCGGGTTGGTTTTCGAAGTCTACAGGTAAACTGTCGTTTTGCCTTTGACTTATAAGCTCACTTTGCTGCGAAGCTTCCATCTTGCTACGAGTATCTTTACGGTCTTCAATAGCAGTTTCTTTTTGTTGCATATTCTGAACCTCAAGTTGCTTTAGCTGCATATCAAACTGAAACTTAGTTTGCATTTCTTGAGCTTTTAATTGAGCTGCAATTTCCATTCGTTGAATTTCCATTTGATTCTTGGATTGTTCAAACTGAACATTTGCACCCATTATAGCCTCTTGCTTCTGCACTTCAGCCATAGCTGTTTTCTCTGCAGTATCTGCTTGAGATTGTCCTTGAGCTGCAATATTAGCTTGTTGATTAGCTTGATCTTGCTTGGCTTTAGCTTTACGCTTTATCTTAAGCATTTGATTTGCTAGCTTAAGATTTTTAATCTGTCTTAAGTCAATAGCATCTTCAAGATCAATACCGCCTTGTTGTAATGCAACTTGTATGTTTGCTTCTAATTGAGCTTGCTCTTCATCATCTGGTTCTAGTTCTAAGAATATACCAAAATCATGAAGATTTAAGTTTATAATCTCATCTAAAGTTTTTATGTTATATGTAGATATAGAATTTTGTAAAGCACTTCTAGTTAGTGGAAATTCTAATGCGTCAGCTATTTTAAGCGCAACGTTTTCGGCTAGTTTAAGGGTTATATAAAGACCAGACTGATTGATATGTCTAGTTGCTACATTGGATGCGTTAGCGGCCATCTTTTGAAGCCCTACTAATGAGTTCTTATCCATAGCCGTGCCGTCTCTAGCTTCGTTAAGTCCAGTTACGTCGCGAATCATTTGTAAATAATATTGATACGTTTGTATCAACGCATTTATCTTAGCTTGACCACTTGAGCTATTAAGTTCTTGAATAGGTACTTTACCTGGATTCATATCACCGTCTTGAGTAAGTGATCGACCAACAATGGAACCTGTTTGGAAATACATATTCAATGCTTCCGCTGGGTTGTAGTTAGTTCCATTACCAAGATCAACTTCTGCAAGCCCATCCATATCTAGGTAAACACCATCTGGCACCATTCTAGATAATACTTGTTGCAGCTTTAAATGCGTTAGCTGAATCATATCAGCAAAACCAATACATTTACTTACTAAAGATTCAATACGCCCTTTGTACATTCTAGGTGCACATAAAGCATAGTTCATTTCTACTTTAGTTGTATCAGCTGTAGGTCTAGACATATTCTCCGCTAGCTCCCACTTTATCATTTCATTTGAGCCTAATACTTTAGCTCCGTTATATAAAACCTCAATAGATCTTGACACTCTTTCAAAGTTATCATTTTCTGGCGGATTAAATGAATCTGGCTTTTCTAAAGCTTTCATTAATCCTTGTGGTGTTTCTTTTATTTTAAATACTTGATTGTGATATGTCTTATAATCAAAATATAAAACTTGAACTGTGTTTTCGTCGTAATTACCCCAACCAGTTATGTACTGACTGTTGCCTGGCATTTTCTGTATTCTTTCAAGCTCTTCTTCTGAAATATTAGGAAATTCTTTTTTAAGTTCAGGTATTGTTATAGACTTTACTTCTCCTATGTAGTATACATCATCAAAGTTAGGATCTTCAGTATAGGAGTAAACTACATAAGCTGGATCTACATAATCAACTGTAATTCCTTCAGCTGTATTAAAACCAGTCTTAGCACATGCGATACCTAAAACAGTTAAATCCATATTTAACCTTTTTCTAGTAAGGTCATATTTGTTTTGCGCAAGCACAGACGATATAGCTTCTTCTTCTGCTATTTCAATTGACTGCTTATAGCTTAATTGCATATGAAGCTCAAGCTCGTCTTTAGATTCAGGTACTGTATCAATATTTGGTGTTTGATATAAATTAATACCAAGCGTTTGCTGTAAGCTATCTAAATACTCTTTAGACACCATATCTTCATAAAGCATAGAAGCATAATCAGTTCTTTTCTTTATTGACGACGGATCTTGAGCGTAAGCTTTAATATCATAAGACTTTCCAGATATACCATTTACTACGATGTCTACAAATTTAGACAAAATAGGTACAGGCTTCCAGTCTAAATTCAAATAAGACAAATCACCGTTTATAGATAATTCGTCTTTGTATTTCTGTATTGATTGCTCACCTCGAGCATATAATCTTAATTGGTGAAATTGATTCCAACTAGTTAAGTATCTATTACCATTAGTACGACCTTGACCAAACCATTCGTATTCGATAGCCTGACCAACCTGCGTCCCGTATTCCCAGCTTGCTTTTTCTGCATCGCTCACTACTTGACTAGGAAAAGCGCTATTGGTGTTAGTATATATACCCATTTAACTTATTATTTTTGATGTTGAACCTTTGTTGTCGTACTTTTTAAAACCTAAATCTACCGCTTGTGGTTTTTGTCTAGGAGCATTTGGCGCGTATCTATGTTTATTACAAGCCATTAAAGCTAGCCCTGAACTTATAGACGCATCATGCTTTGTTCTGTTGTTAATGTCAAACTTAGCCCAATCCTCTAATGTTCTTTGGAAATATGTATCTCCATAACCTGTTTCTTTTAAACCTACAAAATCATTGATGTAAGTTTCTATAGCAGCGGCGTGTGCTTGTTTTATATCTTCACTTGAGTTAGGTATTCCGCCTAGCTCTCTCTCTGTCACAGACAGTTTGTTATATTTTCTATCGGGTCTGTTAATTGAATAACCTCTATAACCTCTTCTTTTAAAATGATACAGTAGTCTAGGCTTATTGTTTTCAGCCAATATAGGCATCCCGTAAAATACACAAGCCATTAGAACATCTTCAAAGAATATCTCAGCAGTCTGAGGCCGAGCTATATATTCTAAAAAAAACATATTTGGAGGCACATCCTCCATTGAGAACTTTGTTAAACCGTGAAGAGATCCTTTGGATCCTCTACCGTCCACAGTGCCTGATATATCGTATGGATCACAGCCGAATGCTCCGCAATGCTCATTACCAGGATGATTAGTACCATTTTTTATATATCTTTTATTTTGAAGATGCGCAGGTGGAACCCAAGTCACTAAAAATCTACCATCTTTGTTTGGTACAAATATTACTTTAGTATCTTGCTTAGCGTTCTCCCATTGAAAGCTTCCTTTAGTTACTTTAATTGAGTTCTTAAGATCTTCATTAAAATCTATTTGCTCGTATATCTTTGTAAGATTAAATAGAGATTGTTTTGATTCATCTCTAAACGCGTGCTTAGTTGTGCGTGGAAACTGTCTGTAGAATTCGTTTAAACCATCTTGATCAGATCTTAAACCTTCTACTTCATTGTCCCAATACTCTATTACACCTTGCGTTATTTTTGTTCCGTGTGGATCTTCAATTTCTTCTTTTGGTGTGTTGAATACAGGAAAGCCATAAGAATCAATGTATCCTTCGTAGTTCCATTCCATAGGTATGAACAAAGAATAGAGTCCTGAGCGTGTCTGTCCATTGGCGTTTCTTTGTGTAACGTCTGATTCATTGTAAAGTTTTTTAAAGTTTGCACCACCTTTGTCTAAAGCATTAGAAGTACTACCCATCATGCATTTACCAATAACTCTAGAACCTAATCTTAAACAAGTTTTGGTTACTCGCCAGTTGTTTAATATATTTGTAGGTCTCTCCCACTTTCCACTTTCATCGTGTACTAGTAGTTTTAGTTTTTCCCCATCGTAGGAGTTGTCGCCTGTATTCTTCCAGTCGATCGTCGTGTCAAGACCGGTAATCTCTTGTAGTTTTTCGTTGGAGTCAAGTTTTCGCCTGGTAAATTTCGAGGCGGGGACGCGATATGCAAGTTCGGTTTTTGGCCTGTCCATACCGTCTTGGATCGGCTTGAAGAAGAACGGGTAGTTGACCGAAATTGGTACAACCTTATCTGTGAACATTTTTTTTGCATCCGGACCAGATTTGGACAATATCCCAAACCGTGAATCCGTTGATATTGTTGCAAGGTTAACTGATTCAGCTGAGGACATAAACGAGAATCCGCTTCGACGGTTCTTAAGATAACACATACCGTAAGACCGTTTGTCGGCTTTGCAAGCTTCCCAGAATATGTAGAATAATCTATTTGATTCCCTAAAGTCTGGCTGCCCGACATCAATCTTACTCCACTGCAAGTACATGTAGTTAGTACCAGTAATATAAGTAGGCTTACCTTTGTTAATAAACCAAAAACCTTCTTCGCGCCGTATAAATTCTTTATCAATGTAATCATACCATTTTTCTTTAAAGTCTAAAGGATATTCTTCCCAGTCAAACACAGATTTAATTTTACTTAATTCTTTTGGGTACTTAGTATAAGACCATCTGTCATTTTCAAATTCTACAGTATCTTTTTCTTTAGGCAAAGCTATTAAAAGATCTTGTATCTTATATATCTCACCTATTTCACCAGTTTTACTAATAACTATTAAATCGTGCTCAGCGTTGTGGCCATATTCCCATTTCTTATACCTGTTCATTCTTTTAAGAACTTTAGGCTTTACGTGGTCTTTTACAACCTTATATAGAGTTTGCTCGTACATTACTTAGATCTTCCTTCAGCAAAACCTCTAAAAGATTTCTCTTCTTTTACTTCTGCAGGTTTTTCGTTTAATAATGCTTCTTCAGCTTCTAATCTATTTAGTATTTCAAATGCATCAAATATAGCTAACTTCTTTGTAGCTGCAGCATTTTTTAATCTATCTGCCGTGATATCATCTCCTGAATCAACAATAGCTTCTTTAGCTACTTTGATCAGTTCCTCAACTGCGACTTGCCCAGCTTGGATTATATTCAACTTCGTCTCCTTGGTATTCATATTTAATTACAATATCATTAGATTTCATACAATATAAACGCTTGCCATCAACTAAAAATTCCCATTCACCGTTGGGCGTATAGCCTACTAAGTCTCCTGGGTTAATATCAAGTGCTTTTAAGGAGCTATTGCCATATTTTAATATACCAATAAGGCTTTGCTCTTTATCTAGCGTTAAAGACTGATTGTCTTTTATAGGTGAAACAAAGCATCTGTTTCCAAAAGCTTTCCAATCACCACCTTTATTATATAAGTAGATTTGATCTACTGCACAGAAATGTAAATCGTTTTTGAACCAAGATCTACTTTTCTTTTTTTCTCCTTTCATGTCATAGAATACTCTAAACACGTTTTGGTGTATAACAATTATATCACCTATTTCAATACCCGTATTAAATGCCTTGGGTGTTTCTAAAACTCTAGCTAATCTATTTACAAATTTAAAATCCTCTATCTTTGTATTTACTATTAACTCTTTATCTCCAACCTTGACTTTATTACTGTATTTATCACCCAACGGCTCAACAATAAAATCGTAAAGGCTTCTCATCAATATTCTAAATCATATTCAACGGATATTGCCATGTGAGAATTAAATTTCTTCCATGGCATTACCTCGTTGTTTTTTTTAATGTGAATATTGTAAGAACTATCAGATTCGTCTAGAAGTATATGTGAGATCTCATGACCTCCGTACACTTGTTGACCTACAGAGTAATGCATAGCATCATTCTTGTAATCTGAACCAATACTTATTTTTCTTACAATTGAAGACATTACTCAGCTACTTTAAGAACTTCGTCTTTAATGTCAGTATATACACCTGTCTTCAAATCAATAGACACTGGTCCGTATTCTTTTTCAAGTTCAGCTTTATAATCCTCAACAGTTTTGTTAAGCTCACCTATTTGATGTAGTAACGAATGTTTTTGAGTTTCTAAAACCCCAATTTGATTAACCATGTTGGTTAATTGATCTTGATTTTTTGTTACAGTTTCTAACTGATCTTTTGTAATTTTTTTAGCTTTTGCCATAATTTAATTTAATTTAATTGTTTATAATAATATAGTTACACGTTTTTATTTATCTTAACGCTATTAAGTTGGATGCGGTTCCAGTGTTTAATACATAATCTACGGCTACTGGTAATATAGCTCCAGCTAATACCTCAAAGACAACTTGATCTATTGCAGTCGGAAGTAAACTTCCTGTCGATGCAACAGAGTACGTTGCATCAGAAGTAGTACCTGCTTGAACTATTGTAATAATGTCTCCTACAGAGTAGTTTGTACCAGCATTAGCAACAACTGCTTTAGTGACTCCTCCAAAACTAGTAAGTCTAAACAAACCGCCAGTTCCTCCCAAAGTAGTAGGATCAAAAGTATCTCCAATCTGAGCATCTCCAAAATCTGTTACAGTCACGGAACCTATAGCGCCTGTGGCTCCAACAACTATTACATTTGCCACCAAACCCGTCCCGATGTCTGAATAACTTCCAGTAGTATAACCTGTTCCTGGTGTGTCTATGTTAGTTACTAGTTCCGCAGTAATGTCAACCGTCAACCCAGATGGTTGATTAGCTGGCGACTTGTGTACTAAACTTGTTACAGTTGTAGCTACTCCAAAATTAGTAAAATAATCTTTTCCTGCGGTTATCGGATCTAAGCTCAAACCGGTCACTGTATCTTGAGCACCAATTGTATCGGCTAGTATAACAGCAACTGATCCTCCACTTCCTACGTATATTTGAGAACCATTTAAGTTAGTCCCTGTTATTCCTGATTGATTCAAAAACTCCCACCGTGATGGGGATTCTATACCAGCTTTTCCTGTTACTGCTAAAGCTTTACCGAACACTCCGGCTGTTATTGGATATTGTGCCATTTTTTTTATTTATTACTTATTGATTTATATTTCTCAAAACCACGTGAGCCAAAATAAGCTACGTATACGGTTGTTAATAGTTGTTTTAATAATTCTATCCACTCCTGTTCTACAGTAAAGGATATTTCGTGATGACTATCAACCCATATAAAGGCTACGGCCATAAACGACAAAAATATAAGCGCCATAGGACGCGTGTTTTTACTAAGCCAAGAATCAGATGTCATATCAGATTCCCAGCGTTTACTTATTTGGTCTTCTGCTTTTGCAGAGGCATTCTCAACTATTACTTGGATCTCCTTCTTGATCTGAAGCTTCTCCTCTTCTGTAGTTGTTAGTTTATCGATAACGTCACCAACATCTTTGATAACGTTACCGCTTAACCATTCCCAAATTTTTTTCAAATTTTACTCTTTTTTTGTAAGCTCAACAATGCCATGAAAGTCACCGCTGAATTCACATATTAAAATATCACCTTTCATTTTATACTTAACAATGGCTGTGTAACCATTTCTAGAATTATACAATCTAGTTGTAAACTCATAATCAGTTTGTACAAGTATTTTTTCTTCAATATAACTATCTTCTTTAAAGCTAAAGTTAAAAACTTTTAAAACAGCATAATCACTAGCGATTATAGTAGTTACGTGTGAAGAAGTTTTACTAACCCACTCTCCTTCAAATTGTTTCTGAGCTTGAGTTGTTAATGTAGTAAATAAAATAGATAGTGTTATAAATAATTTTTTCATAATATTAAATTTAATTGTTATATTAATATTATTACACAAATTACTTAAGTTTTAACTACCAGATCGTTCGTCAAATGTTGTTTTAAATCCATTAGATAGATCTGCTTTTAAAGTTTTTAATCTACCTTTTAGTCCTCTACTAAAATCTGCAAAATCTTGAGCTCCTACAGCGTCTTGCCTAGCTGTATTAAATGAATCTATCATTTTTGCATTTTGATAAGAAGCATCGTTTTCTATGTAGTTACCTTTTTTATCTTTACCAGGTGGTCTTTTTAAGAGTTGAGCTTTGCTTTGTCTTGTATCATCTTGAGCTTTGTACACTGCTTTGCTAAAACCTTTTTCATCACCCGAAGACATAGCTGTTTGCAAATTTTTTCCTATACTAGATGATGCTTTAGCAGCTTTTTCTTGTTCTGAAAGATATGCTTTGTTCCCTTGAATTGACTGTTTAACTTGTGAAACTTCGCGGTTCAGATTATCTTCACTTTTAGTCCTTGCATTACTGTTGGAGCCAATACCATTTACTCCTCGACCTGTATATGTTTGAGATCTATCATCCGCACCACCGGTTGTTTTCATCATATTTGTTCTATTGACATCTGTCTTAAATCTAGAACTTAAATAAGGAAGTTTTTTATCTTCTCCTTTTGTAAAAGAAGCCTGTGGTGTTGCATTTGGACCTTTTGATAAAGAGCCTTTGAAAGCGTCTTTACCTCTAAAATTAAATTGAGGTAGGTTTTCAACCGTTTCACCGGTTTTTTTAGCAAAATCTCCAGCAACATCTCC
>Ga0209712_10000613_pt1 | contig 31072 bp, 28 predicted proteins | sample ArcOceMetagenome_FD_187443 | JGI IMG/M metagenome (GOLD analysis project Ga0209712, IMG submission 187443) | Marine eukaryotic phytoplankton communities from Arctic Ocean - Arctic Ocean - Greenland ARC118M Metagenome (SPAdes) (version 2) | ecosystem: Environmental > Aquatic > Marine > Oceanic...
TGGCTGAATGGGATAGAACTACTGACTTGAGAGACATTACAGTTCCAACATTGGTAATAGGTGCGGAGCATGACACGATGGACCCCAAACATATGGAATGGATGTCAAACGAGTTTCCAAAAGGGCAGTATTTATACAGTCCCAACGGCAGTCATTGGGCAATCTTCGATGACCAGAAAACCTATATGCAAGGTGTGATTAAGTTTTTAAAAGAGACGGGTGGGGATTAACTCTCCACCCAAAATTCCAATCATTGGTTTCGTAGATGCTGATTTAGTCGTATTAGATCATAATTTTATTTCACCTAATAAGAGGTCTCATATCAAACCACTTCTTTTCACCTGACACCTTCCTATAAAAAATTCAAAGCTATTATTTGTGCCGTTACCAAATTGCGCCAGTCTCTGGGTTTTCTCTACTAATTCAGACACTTCTAAAAAACCACTGATGACAAGGCCTAGAAACCGATCAAATTGCAGCTTTTAGTCCTTGACATGATAGACAGGTGGTACCTAAACTGTCTATCGTGGGTAAAAGTGGCATAAAGTGGATCTGACGGGTTAAATAATCCCAAAAAAAATGTAAAACAATAAGATCAGATTTTGTTAAGTGTTGTGTTTACTGGTTAATTTTCGATAGATAAAAATAAAAAAGGTTAGGGGAATAATGTTCCGCGGCGCTAATGCAATCAATCTAGATGTTAAAGGTCGAGTGACTATACCAACCAGGTATAGGCAGTCCTTGCTGGATGATTGTCAGGGACAACTGGTCTGTACTATCGACACGCAACAACCTTGTTTGCTGCTTTACCCGCTTCCCGAATGGGAAGAAATTGAACTCAAATTAAGCCGTCTCTCCAGTATGAATCAACACGAGCGCCGAATGCAGCGTTTATTGTTGGGCTACGCTAATGAAGGTGAGATGGATAAAAACGGGCGGTTTTTGTTAGGTGCGCCCTTGCGTCAACATGCCAAGCTCGATAAACAAATTATGTTAGTGGGCCAGTTCAATAAATTTGAAATCTGGGATGCAGACGTATGGCAACAACAAATCAATTTAGATGTAGCGACTGAACAAGAAGCCAACTTTGAATTGACTGAACGACTGCAGGACTTCTCACTTTAATGGAAAATGATTTTTCACACCTATCTGTATTGATGCAGGAGTCTATCGACGGCTTAGCAATTAAGCCTGATGGCATCTATATGGATGCGACTTTTGGTCGCGGCGGCCATTCTAAGCAAATATTAAAAGCCTTATCACCTGATGGTCAGTTGATTGCCATTGACAGAGATCTTAGTGCTATTGAAGCGGCTAAATCACTCGCAGACGACTCTCGTTTTTCTATTCATCATAGGCCTTTTTCTGAATTACAAGCTGTAGCTGAAGAGCTAGGCTTAGTAGGAAAGATTGATGGGATTTTAATGGATCTCGGTGTGTCTTCACCACAGTTAGATGATGCAGAACGCGGTTTTAGTTTTATGCGTAATGGGCCACTTGATATGCGTATGGATACCACCCGAGGATTAAGTGCAGCCCAGTGGTTAGCAGTAGCTGAAGAACAAGATATCACCCAAGTGATCAAAGAATTTGGCGAAGAAAAGTTTGGTAAACGCATCGCTCACGGTATTGTTAATGCTCGTCAAGTTGCACCTATTACCGATACTGCCCAATTGGCAGAGATAATTGATTTAGCTGTACCAGTTAAAGACAAATACAAACATCCTGCTACACGCAGTTTCCAAGCTATACGTATTTATATAAACAGCGAATTAGACGAAATCAAAACGGGCTTGAAAGCTGCACTTCACACTCTAGCTCCACAAGGGCGTTTAGCTGTGATCAGTTTCCATTCTTTAGAAGATCGTCTGGCCAAACGTTTTATACGCGAACAAAGCCGCGGTTTAAACGTGCCTCATGGCATGCCTATTATGCAGGCAGAAATAGATGCGGCGAAAGCGATGAAACCTATTGGCAAAGCGATTAAGCCATCAGCCGAAGAAATTCAAAAAAATGTACGCTCAAGAAGTTCAGTTCTGAGGGTCGCCGAAAAGTTATGAGTGCCCCCAACACGAACTTTAATCTATTCAGTTTTGTAGCTGCTGATTTAGCCCGCCATCCAGTGCGGGTTTTATTGTTTCTGGCGCTCTTAGTTAGCGCCGGATTAGTCATACTCAGTGCTCATCATAATAGGCAAATGTCGATAGCCATCGAACGTTTGATGCAACAGAAAGATCAGTTAGATGTGGAGTGGCGTCATTTGGTGCTTGAGCAAAGTGCTTTGACTGAACATAACCGTATTGAGGCACTTGTTACAAGTCAGCTCAACATGCACCGTCCTATGCCCAGCGAAGAAGTGGTGGTGAGGATAAAATGAGCCGAGTCAGCACTAATTCAAAAAGTAAAAGTAGGACCAATCAAGCAAAAGTGAATGGTGCTCCTAGCTTATTGCATTGGCGCTTTTTAGTGGTGGTTGCAGCTATTTTAATGGTGTTTGTTGGTCTAAGTATACGTGCTGCATATATTCAAGTTGTATCACCAGATTTATTAATAAAACGTGGTGATAACCGCACTTTACGTACTCGTGATAACCCTTTGCATCGAGGTTTGATTGTTGACCGCAATGGTCAACAGTTGGCGGTTAGTGTGCCAGTTAGAGCAATTTGGGCTGACCCCAAAGCTATTGCCCAATCGATACAAGAAGCTGAGAAACAAGCTTTGGAAGACCCTACTTTTGATTTGAAGGGCAAGCAGCGCGAGAACAAAAAACGCTGGCAGGCATTGGCTGAAGTATTAGGCCAAAATTTAGAAAAACTTAAAGAAAAAGTCAACAATCCAGAAAAACGTTTTGTATACGTGCAGCGCCAAGTTTCCCCTGCGATGGCAGATTATGTAGAAAAACTTAAGCTGGCGGGCATATATCTGCGCGATGAATCAAGACGTTATTATCCAAGTGGTGAAGTATCAGCTCACGTAGTAGGTTTCACTAACGTTGATGACGCTGGCATTGAAGGAGTTGAAAAGTTATATAACAAATGGTTAGCAGGTGCCCAAGGTTCGCGCAAAATTCGTCGCGACGGAAAAGGCCGAATGGTTGAGCTGATAGAATTTGAAGAAGGCAAAAAACCTCAAGACATTCAGTTAACTATTGATCAGCGCATTCAAGCTCTAGCGTATAAAGAATTAAAGCAAGCTGTTCAATATTACAAAGCGACCTCTGGTTCGGCTGTGGTTGTAGCGGTCAATACCGGTGAAATTCTCGCTTTGGTTAATAGCCCGTCCTTCAACCCAAACAACAGAGCTGGTGTATCTGCACACAGAATTCGTAATCGAGCTGTAACTGATGCATACGAACCAGGCTCTTCAATCAAACCACTGGCAGTGTTAAGTGCATTAGAATTTGGATCTGCCCAAGTAGACTCCTTGATCGATACCTCTCCGGGTTGGATGCATCTAGGCGGTAATATTGTCAGGGACTCCCGCAATTATGGCGAGATTGATTTAACTGAAATTATTCGCAAGTCCAGCAACATGGGTACCTCAAAATTGGCTTTGTCAGTCCCCAAAGAATTTTTGCTGGATATGTATTATCACGTTGGACTGATGAGCGATAGCGGTGCAAATTTACTAGGCGAAAGTAACGGTATTTTTAATGAAAGAAACCGTTGGTCAGATTTTGAGTTATCTACCCTTTCTTTTGGTTACGGCATCTCCGTTACAGCATTGCAGCTTGCGAGAATGTATAGCATTTTAGGTGATGGCGGTATCAAGCGTCCGCTGAGCATTATAAAATCTGATGAGCCTGTTGAGAGCGAAAGAGTTATCAGTGAGCATGCGACGCAACAAGTGTTACACATGATGGAAAGTGTTTTACAAGAAGGCGGCTCTGCAGAAAAGGCCAGTGTATCTGGCTATCGCGTGGCAGGTAAAACAGGCACCAGCCGTAAGGCAAATGCCAATGGTTACGGTGAAGAATACGTGAACATTTTTGCTGGTGTTGCGCCTGTATCAGATCCGCAATTAGCCGTGGTTATATTGATCAATGAGCCCAAAGGTGAGTTGTATTATGCAGGTCACACAGCCGCCCCCGTTTTTGCCAAAATTATGGCTGCCAGTTTACAAATGTTGAACGTTCCACCAGATGATAAAACCGTGTCGTCGTTGGCTGTATCTTCTGCTCCTACTCCCTTGGAGACAGAAAATGCAGGCTGATATGGTAAGCATTAACAAACAATTTCCTCAGGCGTTTGATCAAAGTATCAAGCCTTTATTGGCCAATTTTGGGATTGATGCACCAGACATTATGATTAGCGACTTGGTCTTGGATAGCAGAGACGTGGCAATTCATAAAGCATTTATTGCCATTGATGGACACGCTTTGGATGGACGAGATTTTATTCCTCAAGCAGTCAGTCTAGGTGCCAAAGTGATAGTGGCGCAATGTGACGATATCGCTAGTCATGGCCATGTAGAGATGCGTGAACAAAGTGTGATTGTGTATTTTTATCAATTATCAGAAAAACTCTCAGAGCTAGCCGGACATTTTTATCAATTCCCAGCAGATTCGATGTCTGTGATCGCAGTAACTGGAACAAATGGTAAAACGTCTACTGTGCAGTTAACCAGTCAGTTAGCCCATTTTATGGGAGAACAAGCTGCTTCTATTGGTACGTTAGGCGCGGGTATGTTCTCATCATCTACTGACACACATATATTAGAAAATACAGTCAACACCACGCCAGATGCTATCAGTATGCAGCGTTTATTGGCTGAATTTGTTGGTGAAGGGGCATTTCAAGTTGCATTAGAGGCGTCGTCACATGCCTTAGTACAAAACCGTATCAAAGCTGTTAAAACCGATATTGCAGTTTTTACTAATCTAAGCCGTGATCATCTCGATTATCATGGATCAATGTCCGAATATGGTTTGGCAAAAAGGCTTTTGCTGTCGCAACCAGAATTGGCTTATGTTGTGCTTAACGTGAATGATCCTGAACACAAAAATTGGTTGAAAAATGTACCTGCAACAGCATCTGTTGTGCTCTATGGGCTGAATGTCAGCGCAGCTGATATACCTGCTGAATATCAATACTGTTTGGCGAGTAATGTGCGATATACCACCGAGGGAATTGCTCTGTCTTTGCACTCTTCTTGGGGTGATTGTGAGCTACGTTTATCGTTACTGGCTGAATTCAACGTGGCCAATGTGTTAGCTGCTATTTGCAGTCAATTATGCTTGGGGAAAAACCTAAAACAGATCGCTTACATCGCACAGAAACTTAGACCTGTCGCCGGAAGAATGGAGTTGTATAAGCGTCAAGGCCACGCAACCATAGTGGTGGATTATGCTCATACTCCTGACGCTCTAGAAAAAGCTTTGTTAGCCACTAAACAACACTGCCATGGGAAATTATTCTGTGTGTTTGGATGTGGTGGCGATCGTGATGTGGGCAAACGTTCGTTGATGGGTGAGATTGCTGAAAGATTATCAGACCAATTTATATTAACTGATGACAACGTGCGTAGTGAAGACCCAAAAGACATTATTCAAGGCATATTAGCGGGCTGTATAAATCCAGATCAGGTTTTGATTGAGCACGATCGAAAAACGGCGATCACGGCTGCAGCAGCTCAGGCTTCTTCAGGTGACATGATCTTGGTAGCTGGTAAAGGTCATGAAAACTATCAAATTATAGGTAATAAGACGCTGGCGTACGATGAGCGTCAATTCGTTGCACTTCTTCAAGAGGGGAAAACAATATGATCCCGGTTTCACTACCCTGGGTGGCAGAACAGGTCAATGGGCAGTTAATAGCCCAGCAAAAGCAGGATTTGATCATCGAAGGTGTTAGCACTGATTCCAGAAGTATTCTGCCAACTGATTTGTTTTTAGCCCTAGAAGGACCTAATTTTGACGGACATAAGTTTGTGCAACAAGCCGAAGAAAAAGGCGCAATCGCTTTAATTTTATCGCGAAAAGTTGATACTCAGCTTCCTTACATTTTGGTTGAAGACACCACACTTGCTTTAGGTTTGTTGGGTGCTGCGGTGAAAGCCAAAGTTGCGCCAAAAACCGTTGGTATTACCGGCAGTAGTGGTAAAACAACAGTTAAAGAAATGGTAGCGGCCATCTTATCTCGACGTGGCAAGGTGTTAGCAACTAAAGGTAATTTTAATAATGACTTAGGTGTGCCTATGACGTTGCTCAGATTAGAGCAACAACATGAGTTCGCGGTAATTGAAATGGGTGCTAATCACTTAGGTGAAATTGCCTACACCACTAATTTAGTCAAGCCTGATGTAGCGACTATTGTTAACGCAGCGGCTGCGCACTTAGAAGGTTTTGGTAGTTTACTTGGGGTTGCCAGAGCAAAAAGTGAGATATTTAAAGGTTTATCCGAGAAAGAAGGTGTAGCGATAGTCAACGCCGATAGCCAATTTTCTGATTATTGGGTGGGTAAACTTAAGTACAACAACGTGCAAACATTCTCTGCTGAAAAACAAGCAGATGTGTATGCAGAAGATATTATTCTTGGTTTGGACGGCTGCGCTCAATTTGAATTAGTCACAGCTAAAGGACGCATCGCTATAAGCCTCTCTTTGCCTGGTGTACACAATGTGAGTAATGCCTTAGTTGCTGCTTCATTAGCTTTAGAAGTGGGCGCAACGTTGCAGGATGTAAGAGAAGGGTTGCGCGATATGCCACATGTAGCGGGCCGCTTACATGTAAAACATCTCACGAATCAAGTGAAAATTTTGGATGACACTTACAACGCAAATGTAGGATCGGTGAATGCAGCAATCGACTTGTTATCTAGTTTTGCAGGGCGAAAAATATTAGTGCTTGGTGATATAGGCGAATTGGGTGAAAAAGCCCGTTATTACCATGAACAAGTGGGTGAGTATGCCAAACAAAAAGGTATCGATAAACTCTTTACCTTAGGTGTGTTGAGCCAAAGCGCTAGTGATGTGTTTGTCGATCAAGGTAGGCATTTTAGTCGCTTAGAGCAGATGGTTGAGTTTATTAATCAACAAACGTTGTCTGAAGAATGTGACATTAGTATTTTGGTTAAAGGCTCACGAAGTGCACGCATGGAATTAGTGGTTAAAGCGTTGGAGGAATCCCCATTGGGAAAGCTTGAACGTTTTAGGGAGCGAATTGCATGCTGATTTGGTTGGCAGATTGGCTGCAGCAGTTTGATACGGGTTTTCGAGTATTCTCATATTTAACCTTGCGCGCTATCTTAAGCACCTTAACCGCCCTGCTTATTGCTGTGATTATTGGACCAAAAATGATCCGTTGGTTACAGCGTATGCAAATTGGTCAAACCATACGTGATGATGGTCCTGAATCCCACTTGGCGAAATCAGGCACGCCCACTATGGGTGGTTTACTTATTTTGGCAGCGATTGTATTAAGCGTTCTGTTGTGGGCGGATTTGAACAATCGATATGTGTGGGTCACTTTATTTGTGTTGGTTAGTTTCGGTGTGATTGGTTTTGTAGATGATTACCGTAAAGTTATTCGTAAAGACGCAAAAGGTTTAATCGCTCGTTGGAAGTATTTTTGGCAGTCAGTGATTGCTATTGCCGTTGCGTTGTATTTGTATTCAAGTCATCAAAATCCTGCTGAAACAGCTTTGTTAGTGCCATTTTTTAAAGACGTCATGCCACAAATGGGTATGTTTTTTATTGTTGTCACCTATTTTGCCATTGTTGGCACAAGCAACGCAGTGAACCTGACAGACGGTTTAGATGGGCTTGCAATAGTCCCCGTTATCTTAGTTGCAGGGGCCTTTGCCATATTTGCTTATGTGACGGGTAATATTAATTTCTCAGCTTATCTGCATATACCCTATCTGCCTCTTACCAGTGAGTTAGTCATTGTGTGCACGGCTATGGTCGGCGCAGGTTTAGGCTTTTTGTGGTTTAACACTTATCCGGCTCAGGTGTTTATGGGTGATGTTGGCTCTTTAGCATTAGGTGGAACATTAGGGATATTGGCGGTATTAGTTCGCCAAGAAATCGTTTTAATTATTATGGGCGGCATTTTTGTTGTCGAAACATTATCGGTTATTTTACAAGTTGGGTCGTTCAAATTACGTGGTAAGCGTATTTTTAGAATGGCGCCAATACATCATCACTATGAATTAAAAGGCTGGCCTGAGCCGCGCGTTATTGTACGCTTTTGGATTATTTCTCTGATGTTAGTGTTAGTGGGATTAGCCACCTTAAAATTGCGTTAAAGGAAAAGTTGATAAAAGTGAAAAAATTTACTTTAGCTAATAAAGAGATCGTTGTAGTAGGAATGGGCCTTACTGGCTTGTCTTGCTTGCGCTTTTTATTGGCTAAAGGCGCCAAGGTGATTGCCATGGACAGCCGCAGTGAATTAACACTTAGCTTAGATATTCCGTTATTTTTAGGCGACTTTAATGTTGCTAAATTAACTCAAGCAGATCTAATTGTTTTGAGTCCAGGAGTAGATTTAAATACACCGGCTATTCAGCAGGCTATTCAGTCTGGTGTGAAAGTTATTAGCGATATCGAGTTATTTGCGCAGTTTAATACATCCGCAGTAATAGCCATTACGGGGTCAAATGGCAAATCCACCGTCACCCATTTAGTTGCTGATATGTGTAAAGCAGCAGGTAAAAAGGTATTGATGGGCGGTAACATTGGTGTGCCAGCTCTGGACTTACTAGACCAAACAGCCGATGTTATTGTGCTCGAGTTATCCAGTTTCCAATTAGAGACCACATATTCTCTGATGCCACTAGTGGCTACAGTTTTAAATATTACCGAAGATCATCTAGACCGCCATGGTGACTTAACGAATTATCAGCAAATTAAGCTCAGTGTATATAAAAACTGCCAATTTATGGTCTGCAATAGAGACGATAGTTTGTCTTACCCAAGTAACACAAAGGCGACAATTAGTTATGGGTTATCACAAAGTAGCGCCGGTTTTTCTTGGGATATAAACAAAGCATGTATCTTATTTGATGGTGAGGTTTTCCTAGACAGCAAAAGCTGTTTATTGGTTGGCGCCCACAACATGCTGAATATTCAAGCTGCTGCCGCATTAGCCAAAGTAATTGGTATAGACGATCACAGTATTCGACAAGGTGCGCAACAATTCGGCGGTTTACCCCACAGATGCCAAACAGTATCCATGTATAACAACGTGCGCTGGATCAATGATTCCAAAGCGACCAATGTCGGCGCTACTTTGGCCGCTATAAATGGTTTGGTATCCAACATTAATGGCAAGTTAATACTCATTGCTGGTGGCGAGGGCAAAGGTGCAGACTTCTCTGGTATGCAAAAGTGCTTTACTCAATCTGTTGGCTTACTCATAACTCTTGGTAAAGACGGTGATATTATCGCTCGATTGCATCCCAATAGTATAAAAGTACAGACCATCCAAGAGGCAGTTTTAGTAGCGGCAAAACACAGTCAGGCAGGAGATATAGTGTTGCTCTCACCTGCTTGTGCCAGTCTAGATATGTTTGTTAGTTACCAGCAACGTGGCGATTGTTTTGCCCAAGCTGTGCAGGAGCTAGCAGCATGAGTGTACTAATAGAAAACAAAGTGAGTACTCTTAGGCAGTTGTTTATGTCTAAGCATGACAAAACGCCAATACCCATTAAAACCAATATTAAGCCGTATGATCACGCATTGATACTCTTGGCCATTGCTTTGTTATCGATAGGCTTAGTTGTGGTGACTTCCGCTTCTATGCCAGTGGCGGATAGGATACACGGTAATCCATTTCATTTTGCGATTCGCCATGGGATATACATTGTACTTTCAATATTTACAGCCATGATTGTTATGCAAATACCTATGCGCTGGTGGCGCATGAGTAATGTTTGGTTGTTGCTCTTGGCCGTAGTTTTATTGATTGCAGTATTAGTAATAGGTCGCACAGTAAATGGTAGTACTCGTTGGTTGGTAGTTGGGCCTATAACGATTCAAGCAGCCGAACCCGCCAAGTTGTTTTTCTTTTGTTATTTGGCCGGATATTTAGTGCGCCGATATGAGGAAGTGACAGAGAACATAAAGGGTTTTATCAAACCTTTAGTGGTGTTTTTTGCCCTTGCTTTATTACTACTGTTACAACCAGATTTAGGCACTGTAGTCGTCATGCTGTTTACTACCATTGGTTTATTGTTTTTGGCGGGCGCAAAACTTTGGCAGTTTTTCAGCTTAGCTATTGCAGGCACTTTGGCGGTGGTATTACTCATCGTTTTTGAAGAATATCGAGTGCGGCGTATTACATCCTTCCTAGATCCATGGGCCGACCCTTTTGGCAGCGGTTATCAGTTAACACAATCATTGATGGCTTATGGTCGCGGGGATGTGTTTGGTCAAGGTTTGGGAAATAGCTTACAAAAGCTCGAATATTTACCTGAAGCTCATACCGATTTTATTATGGCCATCTTAGCCGAAGAATTAGGTTTCTCAGGTGTTTTGGCTGTACTGGTGATCATGCTGGTTATAGTGATGAAAGCCATGGCAATGGGTAATTTAGCATTACGTAAAGAACGTCCCTTTGATGCCTATTTAGCCTATTCGATTGGTATATGGTTCAGTTTGCAAACTGCGGTTAATGTCGGTGCTAGTGTAGGCATTTTGCCCACTAAGGGCTTAACATTTCCATTATTAAGTTATGGTGGCTCAAGCATGATCGTTATGTCGGTAGCGGTGGCTATTTTGATACGAATCGATTTTGAAATGCGAGTAGATGGTATTCAAGCTATCAATAAATCAGGCGCTGCTAAAGGCAAGAAAAGAATCTTAATTAGAAAAGCTAAGCAACAAGTCAATACTGTTATCGATGACGTAATTGAAGAGGCGAAATTAGAGCCATCTACCAGTGCAAAAGCTGGAGGTATTCATGACTAAGCGTTTGCTTGTTATGGCTGGCGGCACGGGTGGGCATGTTTTCCCAGGTTTAGCCGTCGCATCTGAACTGTCTTCACAAAACTGGCAAATTCACTGGTTAGGTACGCCTGGTCGTATGGAAGCACAGCTCGTCCCGCAAGCGGGGTATCCAATAAGTTTTATAGATGTAGTAGGTGTGCGTAAGAATGGCATAGTTACTTTGTTGTTAGCACCCTTTAAAATAATTAAAGCAACCATTCAAGCGCATCAGGTGATTAAAAAATTTCAACCTCACGTTGTCATCGGAATGGGTGGCTTCGCGAGTGGACCGGGTGGTGTGGCTGCTTGGTTAAATAGATTACCTTTAATTTTACATGAACAAAATGCGGTACCCGGACTGACAAATAAGCTGTTGTCGCGAATTGCTAAAAAGGTCTTAACTGGATTTGATAACACTTTCCCAGAACAAAGGTTAAACCAAAACAATAAGTATTCTTGGGTCGGCAATCCAGTTCGTCAGGAGTTTGCAGAATTACCGGTTAAAAATAGCGTTGATTTACCTCTTAATCTGCTTGTTGTTGGAGGCAGTTTAGGCGCGCAAGTATTAAATGAAACTGTGCCATTGGCTTTGGCTGGCATTAATCAAATAAATGTTAGGCACCAAACTGGGGCAGGACATTTAGCCACAGTACAACAGACTTATACTCAGCAAGCTATTGAAGCCGATTCATATAAAATTACCGAGTTTATCGATGACATCCCAGCAGCTTATGCATGGGCTGACTTAGTTATTTGTAGAGCGGGCGCGTTAACTGTGGCTGAAGTTGCTGCGGCTGGGGTAATGGCAATATTTGTTCCTTTGCCACATGCGGTAGACGATCATCAAACAAAAAATGCACAAACTTTAGTTGATGTGCAGGCTGCACATTTATTACCTCAAAGCGAGCTTACAGCATATAGATTGCAGACATTGTTGCAACAGTATGTGTTGTCTCCAGAAACATTAATAGAAATGGGTAAACGTAGTAAAACTGTTGCCCGTTTAGATGCCGCTAAAAAAGTTGCGCATTGTTGTATTGAATTAAGCGAGCGAGCAGCATGAAGATAGATACTCCAGCCCATTATCACGTGCCTGAGATGCGTAGAATTAAGCATATTCACTTTGTGGGCATTGGTGGCGCAGGTATGGGCGGGATTGCAGAAGTATTACTTAACGAAGGTTATGGTATTTCAGGCTCTGATCGTCAAGCTAATGCCATGACTCAAAGATTGCAGGATTTAGGTGCTACTATCTATTTCGGGCATGTTGCTAGCAATGTAGAAATAGCTAACGTAGTGGTAGTATCCAGCGCAATTGACCTTAGCAACCCCGAAATAATCACCGCTAATGAAAAGCGTATTCCGGTAATACGACGTGCAGAAATGTTGGCAGAATTGATGCGTTTTCGACACGGTATTGCTATAGCGGGGACACATGGTAAAACTACAACTACCAGTCTCATTTCAACTATTTTTGCTGAAGCAAAACTGGATCCTACTTTTGTGATTGGCGGCCTGTTAAATAGTGCAGGCACCAATGCTAGATTAGGTGATAGTCAATACCTCATTGCTGAAGCAGATGAAAGCGACGCGTCTTTTGTACATCTTCAACCTATGGTGTCTGTGGTAACAAACATAGAAGCTGATCATATGGAAACCTATCAAGGTGATTTCCAAAAGATGCAAGATACCTATATCGATTTTCTGCACAACTTGCCATTTTACGGTCTAGCTGTGTTATGTATTGATGATCCGGTTATTCAAAAGCTGTTACCCCGCGTAGGTCGTCACTACATAACTTATGGGGTGTCAGAGCAAGCCGATGTTCGCGCTGTCAATATCCAGTTAGGTTTTAATCAAAGCACATTTGAAGTATTGCGTGAAAACCTACCGCCATTGACTGTCACAGTAAATATTCCTGGGCAACATAATGTACTAAATTCTCTGGCCGCTATTGCAGTCTCAAGTGATGAAGGGTTAGAAGATCAATATATTGTGAAAGCGTTAGAGGAGTTTTCAGGTATTGGTCGGCGTTTTGAGTTTTTGGGTGACTATGTTACCTCTAAAGGCCAAGCTATTTTGATAGATGATTACGGACATCATCCAACAGAAGTAGCAGCAACTATAGCCGTAGCCAGAAACAACTGGCCAGATAGACGTTTAGTCATGGCTTATCAACCTCACCGTTATACTCGTACTCGAGACTTATACGAAGACTTTGTCAAAGTGCTATCGCAAGTAGATGTGTTGTTGTTGCTTGAAGTTTATTCGGCAGGAGAAGAAGAAATTGATGGTGCGGACAGCCGTTCGTTGTGTCGTTCGATTCGTCAGCGTGGACAACTTGAACCGATTTATGTGTCAGACATAACTGAACTTCCAAAGCTGTTAGCTGAAAGCCTTAATGACCAAGATATTGTTCTGACTCAAGGGGCAGGAAATATTGGACAAATCGCTAAGTTTTTGCAATCAAGCAAACTAGAACCAGCATTATTAAGTAAAGGGTTAGAGCCGTGATTGAGCCCCAGTTAACATCCCTTAATCCTAATCATTATGGAAAAGTCGCCGTAATGTTTGGCGGTACCTCAGCTGAAAGAGAGGTGTCTCTAAATTCGGGTAAAGCTGTATTGCAAGGGTTACTTGATATGGGGATTGATGCTCACCCTTTTGACCCAGCAGAGCAACCTTTAATCCAATTGTTGGCAGAAAAATTTGAACGGGTTGTCATCATGTTACATGGCCGCGGCGGTGAAGATGGTTCACTCCAAGGGGCATTACAACAGCTTGATTTACCTTATTCAGGTACAGGTGTCCTGGGCTCTGCTTTATGTATGGATAAGATTCGTAGTAAGCAGGTATGGCAGAGTTTAGGCCTGCCTACAGCTAAATATAAAATAGCTGATAAAAGATGCTTTGATGCGGGATCATGCGGGGCTATAATGGCAGAATTGGGGAATGAGGTAATGGTCAAGCCTGCGCAGGAGGGGTCCAGCATAGGTATGGCCATAGCAAATAGTGCGCTACAACTAGAAACTGCCATTAAAGACGCATTTAAATATGATGATGAAGTCTTAATAGAGCAGTTCATTCATGGTTCTGAATATACAGTTAGCATACTGGATGGCAAAGCTTTGCCATCTATAAGTATGACCACTCCCCGTGTTTTTTATGATTATGCTGCAAAATACCAAGCAGATAGCACTATATATAGTTGCCCTAGCGGCTTGACTGATGCAATCGAAGCTCAACTAGGAGAGCTAGCTCTTGAAGCTTTTGATGCATTGGCGGGATCAGGCTGGGGGCGTATAGATTTTATGCAGGATAAGCTAGGTCGGTTTTATTTGTTAGAAGCGAACACCGTGCCGGGTATGACTGAAAAAAGTTTGGTGCCCATGGCGGCTAAACAATCCGGAATGAGTTTTGCTGAGTTGTCTTTAGCCGTATTAAAGACAACAGAGGTTTGCAGATGAGTGAATTACCAGCATTAGATAAACCACGTAAAGGTTCAGATTTTTATATCGGACTGGTGTTTTTTATCTGTTTGTTGCTGTTGTTAATGTTCGGAATAGTAAAATTGAATGCCTGGTTAGAAGACGAACAACAAGCACCAGTGCAGGATATTGTTGTTTCTGGAGATAGAACATTTATCGATGATCAACAAATAGAGATGCTAATCAAACAATCGCAGTCAGGTAGCTTTTTTGAACTAGATGTTAATCAAACCCATGAAGCGGTTGAAGCTATGGCTTGGGTATACCGGGCGTCAGTTAGAAAACGCTGGCCTAGTGGTTTAGAAATTTTTGTGGTTGAACAACAGCCAGCTGCTATTTGGAATGGCGACATGTTGCTTAATCAATATGGTGACGCATTTGACGCGCAAATTAGCAGTGCTGATCTGAACTCGAAAATAACGCTGCCTAGTTTATATGGACCAGGTGGAAGCGAACAGACCGCATTGCAGGGCTACCGTAATATGCAGTCGTTATTAGAAACATCCAATTTGTATATTGTGGAAATGTTTTTAAGTGAACGTTTTGCTTGGAATGTTCAATTAAATAATGGCATCAAGCTAAATTTAGGGCGTACTGAGTTTATTGACCGATTACAGCGTTTTGTGGATTTATTACCACTCATATCGCAGCAAGACAAAGAAGTCGATTATGTGGACTTGCGTTATGACACCGGTTTAGCCGTAGGCTGGAAAACCTTTGTTAAAGCAGCATGAATTAAACCGGCATAACAACTGGATAATAATAGATTAAATTAACGTGAGTGTGGTGAGTGTGATGAGTTTCAGAGTTGGGCAAGATGTCTAAAGGTACAGAAAGAAAACTAATTGTTGGCTTAGACATTGGCACAAGTAATGTTAAAGCAGTGGTTGGTGAGTTGTTAGATGATAACTCCATTAGCATTGTGGGTGTAGGCAGCCATTCGTCTAAAGGTATGGATAAGGGAGGCGTGAACGATCTTAATCTCGTGGTGCAATCAGTTAAACGTGCAGTGCATGAAATGGAACTGATGGCAGACTGCAGTGTATCTTCTGTTTTTATGGCTATTTCGGGACGCCATGTGAAATGTCAAAACGAAAGTGGCATGGTACCCATTAATAATCAAGAAGTGACCCAGGAAGATGTAGACAATGTGGTTCACGCTGCGCGCTCTGTGCCTATCGCTGCCGAACGTCGTTTGTTACATGTTTTACCACAAGAATTTACGATTGATGTACAAGAAGGCATTAAAAACCCTATTGGTATGTCAGGCGTCAGAATGGAAGCCCAGGCACATATTATTACTTGTGCAGATGACATGGCAAAAAATTTAGTCAAGTGTGTAGAACGTTGTGACCTGACTGCTGACCAACTGATTTTTTCGGCATTAGCTTCTAGTTATGCGGTATTAACAGATGATGAAAAAGAATTAGGTGTGTGTGTTGTGGATATCGGTGGCGGCACTATTGATATGGTAATCTACACAGATGGCGCTATTCGCCATACTGCAGTTATCCCAGCTGCGGGCAATCAAATTACCAGTGATATAGCCAAGATATTCCGTACCCCGATTAGTCATGCGGAAGAGATTAAAATTAAACATGCTTGTGCCTTAAAAGATATGGTCAGCATGGAAGAAAACATCGAAGTACATAGTGTGGGTGGTAGGCCATCTAGAGCCATGTCTCGGCATACTTTGGCTGAGGTGATTGAACCGCGTTATCAAGAATTATTTGAACTGGTGCATGATGAAATTCGCGCTAGTGGATTAGAAGAACAAATTGCCGCTGGCATAGTATTAACAGGCGGCACGGCAAAAATGGAAGGGGCGGTTGAATTTGCTGAAGAAATTTTTCAAATGCCGGTTCGTGTAGGTGAACCCTTAGCAATGAAAGGGTTATCTGAATATGTCGAAGATGCAAAATTTGCTACAGCCGTAGGCCTACTGCAATACGGAAAAGAGCATGTCATTAGTCAGCTTGCCATAAAAGCTAAGGCAAGCGACGGCGTGTGGCACCGAGTTCAAAGTTGGTTTAAAGGTGAGTTTTAAGTGATGACTTTTAATCATATAAGTTTTAGTAATAAAAAATGGGCAGCGGGCAAGGAAGAATACCTGACTGCTTTTATGTACAAACCGGAGAGTAAAAATGTTTGAGTTAATGGATAGTCATAGCGAAGAAGCGGTAATTAAGGTTATTGGCGTCGGCGGTGGTGGCGGTAATGCAATAGAGCACATGGTAGCGCAGAATATTGAAGGTGTAGAATTTATTGCCATCAATACTGATGCTCAGGTGTTACGCAGTTCTTCTGCAAACGTCACGCTTCAAATTGGTTCTGGTGTGACCAAAGGTTTAGGCGCGGGTGCTAATCCTAATATCGGCCGTCAAGCCGCAGAAGAAGACAGTGAAACCATACGTCAGAGTCTTGAAGGTGCTGATATGGTATTTATAACAGCCGGTATGGGTGGTGGTACCGGTACAGGTGCAGCCCCAGAAGTAGCCAAAATAGCCAAAGAATTAGGTATTTTGACTGTAGCCGTTGTGACGAAACCTTTTCCGTTTGAAGGCAGAAAACGTACTGATTTTGCTGATCAAGGTATTGAAGAGTTGTCTAAATACGTGGACTCATTGATTACAATCCCGAATGAAAAATTACTGAAAGTGATGGGTAAAGGTACTCCATTATTAAAAGCTTTTAGTGCTGCTAACGATATTTTAAGTGGTGCAGTCCAAGGTATTGCTGAGCTAATTACTCGCCCTGGTCTGATTAACGTGGATTTTGCAGATGTAAGAACTGTTATGTCTGAAATGGGTACCGCAATGATGGGCCATGGTAGCGCATCAGGTGAAGACCGAGCAGAAGAAGCTTCAGAAAGCGCAATTGCTTGTCCACTATTAGAAGATATCGATTTGTCTGGTGCTAGAGGTATTTTAGTCAATATTACTGCTGGTCCTGACTTTTCTATCGATGAGTTCGAAACGGTGGGTAACGCTGTTAAGGCCTTTGCATCTGAAAACGCCACTGTTGTCGTGGGTACAGTTATCGATATGGAAATGAGTGATGAGTTGCGCGTTACCGTTGTTGCAACGGGTATCGGCGCTGAAAGAAAACCAGATATTTCTTTGGTATCGAATAGAGCAAGCAAAGTCATTGCTGACAGTAATGAGTTCAGATTGCAGGCTAATGGTTCGCATGTTATGCCAAGCCCTAGTGTGATGCCAGAATCTGCAAAAACGGTTGTCAGCGAAGAAAAAGCTGAACAAGGAAATGATTTGGAATATTTAGATATTCCTGCATTTTTGCGTAAACAGGCGGATTAATTAGTAAAGTGAATTATTTAGTAATAAATTTGTCAAATTTGATGGCTAATAAAGTCACAGTGTTAATTGTGACAGAATTTTGACAACGCTAAGTCTTTTTTGTATTATACGCGCCGCTTTTTATTCCATAAAGCTATTGAGCTAAAGGTTATGATAAAACAACGCACCATAAAACAATCTGTGCAAGAAACAGGAATTGGTCTGCATAAAGGTGACAAGGTCACTATGACTCTCCGGCCAGCGCCAGCAAATACGGGTATTGTATTTCGCCGCGTTGATCTTGAGCCTTATGCTGATATCCCCGCTCGCGCAGATGCTGTAGGCGATACTATGCTTTGTACATGCATTAGTAACGCTGACGGTGCGACAATTTCTACAGTTGAACATTTAGCCTCTGCTCTAGCAGGGTTAGGTATAGACAATATTATTGTAGAAGTTGACAGTGACGAGTTGCCTATCATGGATGGTAGCGCTAGCCCGTTTATCTTTTTACTACAATCAGCAGGCATTGAAGAAATCAATGCGCCAAAACAATTCATCAAAATCATTAAAGCTATAAAAGTCGAAGACGGCGATAAGTGGGCCGAGCTTCGGCCTTATGATGGATTTAGAGTTGATTTTAGGATTGATTTTGAACATCCAGTTATCAGTCAAACCCGCCAGCATATGGTGCTCGACTTTGACTCATCATCTTATGTAGAAGAAGTGAGTCGTGCCCGAACATTTGGTTTTATGAAAGATCTTGAATACATGAATTCACACAATCTAGCCTTGGGTGGAAGCATGGAAAATGCCGTAGCATTAGATGAATACCGTGTCCTTAATCCTGAAGGGTTACGCTATGCTGATGAGTTTTTAAAACATAAAATACTTGATGCTATCGGTGACTTATATCTAGGTGGTCATAGTATTATTGGTGAGTTAGTTGCTTACAAAACAGGTCATGGATTAAACAATAAACTGCTTAACGCTTTGTTGCAAAGTAAAGAATGTTGGGAATTTGTTGGTTATGACACGCCTGAAGAGATGCCTATCCGTTTTGCATCTGCATTACTGGCAAACTAACCCTTAATATTTTTCTATTTTGCTAGTCAATTGTTGACTAGTCGAATAGTTTTTTTTCTATAGTTATCAATGATTTTTGGCCCAACTGTATGTTAATGTTAAATTCGAATATCGGTATTTGGATATAATCATCTTAACTATTGATTAAGTGCCGATAAGAGTATCCCTACAGGGATATCAGAAACGTATAAAAAACGAACAGTATGTTGCGATTGGTATACCTTGAAATGCTGTTAGTTCATCTTCTGGTGAATTAAACTTAGCTGTGTATTGAGTCCATGTTGAAAAGGTAGTCAATAGTAATGAAATTAACGTTACTCTTTAAAAGTAATAAAGCCCGTTTTGTGTTGAATATAGATAAGCAAAAATTGCTGTTGGCGCTGTTAGCTATTAGTGGTTTTCTCCTTGTTTCTAGTCGCTCCACTCATTCTCCAGAAGAAAATATTGCTAGGATCCAGTATGCTAAATCAGGCTTGGAACAACAGGCCAATGAAGTAAATATACTTAAAACTTCTACCGAGCAACGTATGACAGGTGTGATGCTAAAGTTAGCGGATATGCAGAGTCAAATCCAACGCTTAGATGCTTTGGGTTCAAGGTTGGTAGAACAAGCTAAGCTCAATCCTGACGAATTCAGTTTTAACCAAATGCCCAGCATGGGCGGTCCATTGAATAACATCCCAGTTGATATACAAATACAAGATCAGCTTTTATCAAGAATGACAGGCATGCTTGAAAAAATTCAAAATAAGGCACAAGAGCTTACCGCCCTTGAATCTATCATGTTAAGTCACCATATAGAGCAGGAGAGCAGATTAGAAGGTAAACCTATTTCTTCTGGTTGGTTATCTTCTTACTACGGTATACGCAAAGACCCTTTTAGTGGTTTGCCAGCAATGCATAAGGGTCTTGATTTTGCTGGAAAAGAAGGTGAACCGGTAGTGGCTACTGGTGCAGGCATTATCACTTGGTCTGGTTCTCGTTACGGTTACGGCAATTTAGTTGAAATCGATCATGGCGATGGTCTGGTTACACGTTACGGGCATAATAAAGAAGTTAATGTTAAAATTGGTGATGTTGTCACTAAAGGTCAAAGTATTGCAGTAATGGGTAATACAGGTCGTTCTACTGGCGCCCATGTACATTACGAGGTTATTCACAAAGGTAAACAGCAGGATCCGTTACCTTACGTATACCGCAAAAGCTCCTAGCATTTTTTAGGAGTCACAAACTTATTATCGACAATCGGCTCTATGGGCCGATTGTTTTATTTTAATACAGGGTTTGTTCACAAGTTGTTGGTAATTTGTGTGCAAGTAAAATAATAATCATTTTAGATTGGAAGCTGCAAATCGATGTTTTCTAGTATCTTCACCAAAATTTTCGGCAGTCGTAACGACCGGACAGTAAAAAAACTGGGCAAGTCTGTTGACCTTATCAATCAGCTAGAAACTGAATATGAAGCCTTAACTGATGAGCAACTGAAAGACAAAACTAGCGAATTCAGACAACGTTTAGAAAAAGAGCAGACCACCGAAGATATTATGGTCGAAGCTTTTGCCGTTGTGCGTGAAGCTAGTAAACGTGTGTTTGGAATGCGTCACTTTGATGTACAAATGCTCGGTGGTCAGGTATTACATCAAGGTGAAATTGCCGAAATGCGTACCGGTGAAGGTAAAACGTTGACCTCAACTTTACCTTCTTACCTTAATGCGATATCAGGTAAAGGTGTTCATGTTATTACTGTTAATGACTACTTAGCCAGCCGTGATGCAGATTGGAGTCGCCCGTTATTTGACTTTTTGGGTTTGACAGTAGGCTGTAATATCCCCGGCATGAATCATGAGCAAAAAAGAGATGCTTATGCAGCCGACATTACCTACGGTACCAATAACGAATTTGGCTTCGATTATTTACGCGACAACATGGCGTTTAGCCCAGGCGATCGCGTTCAGAAGTCCCTGCATTTTGCTGTGATTGATGAAGTTGACTCGATTCTGATCGATGAAGCTCGCACACCTCTTATTATTTCCGGGCAGGCTGAAGATAGCTCAGAGCTGTATCGTAAAATTAATGTGATTATCCCCGAGCTAATCAAGCAAGAAAAAGAAGATGAAGAAGGTGAAGCAGGCGATGGTCACTACACCATTGACGAGAAAGGCAAACAAATCCATTTGACCGAAAATGGTCAGATATTTGTAGAGCAAATTTTACAGCGCGAAGGTATTTTACCAGAAGACGAGTCTTTGTTTGCTGCTGCCAATATTTCATTATTACATCATGTTAATGCCGCGTTAAGGGCACACAAACTGTTCTCCAAGGATGTGGATTACATTGTCAAAGACAACGAGATTGTAATTGTTGATGAACATACTGGACGCACCATGGAAGGACGCCGTTGGTCAGAAGGTTTGCACCAAGCAGTAGAAGCCAAAGAAGGCGTCAATATACAAAATGAAAACCAAACCTTAGCGTCAATTACCTTTCAGAATTATTTCCGTTTGTACGATAAACTTTCTGGTATGACAGGTACGGCAGATACTGAAGCCTTTGAATTCCAGAGTATTTACGGCTTAGATACAGTTGTTATCCCCACAAACCAGCCTATGGTACGTGATGACAAAGCGGATTTGATTTTCTTAACCGCTGAGGAGAAATACGAAGCGATAGTTGAAGATATCAAAGACTGTGTAAAACGCGGACAACCAGCTTTGGTAGGTACAGTATCAATAGAAAATTCAGAATTGATTTCGGGTATTTTGAAAAAAGCAAAAATCACCCATAAGGTTTTGAACGCTAAGTTTCACGAACAAGAAGCAGATATTGTTTCACAAGCCGGTAAACCAGGCTCTATCACCATTGCAACAAATATGGCTGGTCGTGGTACAGATATCGTTTTAGGCGGTAACTGGCAGGCTGAGATTGATAAGATCCATGATCCTAAGCCAGGAAAAGTTGAAAAAATTAAAGAAGATTGGAAAATCGCTCATGATGCTGTTTTAGCGTCTGGCGGTTTACACATCATCGGTACTGAGCGACATGAATCACGTCGTATTGATAATCAGCTACGTGGTCGTTCAGGTCGTCAAGGTGATGCTGGGTCTTCTCGTTTTTACTTGTCTTTAGATGATGCGTTAATGCGTATATTTGCCTCTGAAAAAATGGGCAATATGATGAAACGTTTAGGCATGGAGCGCGGCGAAGCTATTGAACATCCATGGGTGACACGTGCTATTGAAAACGCTCAACGCAAAGTTGAAGGACGTAACTTCGACAGTCGTAAACAATTATTAGAATACGATGATGTAGCTAATGATCAACGTAAAGTCATTTACGAACAGCGTAACGAATTATTAGACGAAGGCGAAATCAGCGGCACGATAGAAGTTATTCGCGAAGATGTTGTTAACGGTATCCTCGATCAATATATACCACCGCAATCCTTAGAGGAAATGTGGGATGTTGCAGGCTTAGAAGAACGCTTCAAAGCTGAGTTTTTAACCGAGATGCCTGTTCAGAAATGGCTGGATGATGACGATAAACTCTATGAAGAAAAACTTCGTGAGCGTGTATTAGAAGAAGTCTCCGCTGCATATAAGAGTAAAGAAGACGTTGTCGGGCCAGAAGTGATCAGACAGTTCGAAAAAGCGGTGATGTTGCAAAATCTAGATAGTCATTGGAAAGAACATTTGGCTGCTATGGATCATTTGCGCCAAGGTATTCATTTACGTGGTTATGCACAGAAAAATCCTAAACAAGAATATAAGCGTGAGTCTTTTGAGCTGTTTACTGAGATGTTAGAAGCGCTAAAAGTCGAAGTTGTGACTATCTTGAGTAAAGTACAAGTTAAAGCTCAGGAAGATGTCGAAGCGGTAGAAGAACAAAGACGTCAGGCAGATAACACCCCGAAGAATTTCGAACATGAGTCAGCAAGTGAACCAACGAGCGAGCCAGAACCAGTTCCTGCAGTGGCTTCTGCAGCACCACAACGTCAAGGGCCAAAGGTAGGCCGAAATGATGCTTGCCCTTGTGGTTCAGGTAAAAAGTATAAACAGTGCCATGGTAAATTAAGTTGATACAAAATTTATATAATTAATAAAAGTCGGGCTTATGTCCGACTTTTTTGTTTTAAACATATGGCTTTTGTAGATAAGAGGAACCAGAATGAAAATAGTCGAAGTGGCTGTAGGCGTTATCAAAGCAGGTAATAAAATCTACATCAGCAAACGCGCAGATGACCTTCACCAAGGAGGCAAGTGGGAGTTTCCTGGAGGCAAACGTGAAGCAAATGAAACTATTGAACAATCACTTGCCAGAGAATTGTTAGAAGAAATAGGCATTCAGGTGACCAAACAAAGTCATTTGATGCTTATAGAGCACGATTATGGCGATAAAAAAGTACGTTTAGATGTGCGTTTGGTAGAGGATTTCGAGGGCAAGGCAAGTCATCAAGAAGGTCAACAAAGCCAATGGATCGATATTGGTGATTTAAATCAATTTACCTTTCCAGATGCGAATAGGGTGATTATTGATAAGCTAGTTAGTTTATTTGTGGACAATAAACAATAAAAAAAGCGAGCCTTTAAAAGGCTCACTTGCGGTATATGCTTAATATTTAGAATGTATGGCTAAAGAGTGATAACTGTTAATGATTTAGCTAACTTTCTCTTCTTAAAACCTTGCGCGAATACCAACTGTCATGCGACGGTCTGCTTCATGGTATCTCCAAACACTACCAAGTTCAGTTGAGAATTTAATAGGCTCACCTGTTAGGTTATTAATGTTAGTCACTAAAGTAATGTTTTCATTAATATCCCAGCTAGCTGAGAAATTAAATTGTCCTCTATCGTCTTGGTAATTATTACCGGCAGTTGGGTCAAACACCGCTGAAGTCTCATCATTAGTACCACTATTAAGTGCCAATGCACCAATTGTAGCTACGCGGTTTCTTCTTGAGTGGATAAGAAACGAGAACGGTAGTTGTAAGCCAGGCGAACCTGAAATTCATCATTCTCCCAGTACACTTGCCCATTAAAAGTGTTTTTAGATATATTTAACAAGACGTTACCATCTGGCTGCTCACTATCAGAATATGTGTAGTGAGCATTGAAACCAAAACCTGGTAAAAAGTCTAAGTTTTGTTGAACAGATAGTTCAAAGCCTTGAACAGTTCCGTTTTCAGCATTTGAGGACTTAGCTGTATTTACACCTGTAAGCCCAGCATCTCGTCTTATCCTAGTAGCTTCAAAACCTGCGGTGTCTATATCTGCTTCACCTGCAAAATCAGCTTGGGTAGCGAAAACCAAATTAGTGTTGTCTACGCCAACTGAATCGAGCTGGCGGATAGTTTCCCACTCAGTAACTTGTTGAACTGATGCCTGTGAATTGGCAACGCAGACATTGGTTGAACTTATGAATGACTCAATATTTTGTGGGAAATTGTAAATGAGGCCACATTACCTTCACCGTAATAATGCTCTAATGACAAGTCAAATTGAGTGGCGCGGTATGGTTCTAATGAAGCAGAACCTGAGGTGCCCGTGGTAACGCATTACTAATAGAAATGACAGGACTTAGCTGGCCGTAGTCAGCTCTTCGCATAACTTTAGCACCGGGAAAACGCACTTATGTTTCGTCTGAAATTTGATAACTAACGTTTATGCTGGGTAAAAAATCATTGTAATCAACGTCTTCAGATACAATTGCACCGGCATTAAAATATTTCGCAGTTAGGTCAGTTTGAATATAACGACCTCCAACAATAGCACTGAGCTCGTCAAAATCTAAATTGGCTGATACGTATAGTGCGGTAGTATCTTCACTAATATTATTGAATGCTCCTTCTTGTTCTACTTGGTTGTCTGCCAAGCTACCCGTAGTGGCAAAATTAGTTCCTGCAAGCATTTGCTGAATTCTAGCAAAACTACCTTGAGCATCAGCTAACAAATCGCCTCGGTATGTGCGATACGTATCTAAGTCATAATGACCTGATAAACCCGTTTGACCAAAAGTATCATTATGATAAATCGTCGCAAAAGTACCTGAGAACATTGCTGCAAAGTCGTCCATCCACACAACGTATGGCGCTTCTTCATCGGTGTCAAAGTCGGTAAAGACTTGACTATATAAGTTATCAGCTATGTATCTTTTAAGAGAAAACTGATATTCGTTTTGTGTTGCACGCACACCCGCTTTTAACGGTGAAATAAAATCTAAGCCAACGTTTACTTCAGTTTCAAAGTCGAAATGGAAAGCCGTTTCTTGGTTGTCTGTACGATCATCACTGCTATAAAAAGCGCGGATAGCCAAATTTTCAGGACTTAACAGCGCTTGTGAATCAGAGTAACCAACACTAGGAAGGTTATCACCTGTTGAGAACATAGCTACATCAGTATTATGACGGCAAGCAAATTATCCTCTACATTCTGTATCGTAAGCATTGTTTTGATTACCGGCCACTCTGCAGTGTCATATTGAGCAGCCCATTCATCCCAATTTGTTTTATTCAAGGGGCGTAGGTTAAGTTCAGATGTAGGGTTTTAGCTTTCTGAAGAAGCAAAAGAAATTTCACCAGATACTTTTGATTTGTCATTCAGCTGCCAATCACCACCAAATGCATGAGAAATAGCTTTTGTTTTACGAAAAGAGCTCCAAGTTTTTGGGATTGTAAAAGCACCAGTAAGTCAATGATTGTCAACTTGGCCGTTAGCGTCTTGAGTGGTATTAGCGTTATAAGTTCTACTACCACCTACGTCAAGAATCGAATTACCTGCTTGCGCCCCGTCGCGCTTAAATATAGATAAATGTTGCCGTCGCCAGATTCAGTGGCCCATTGCATTGAAAGATTAAACGCAGTAGGTTCACGTACCTCTACAGATTGATCTTGGGTATTTTGTTCTCTAACCGCGTATCTTCCGCTTGGAGTGTTTCCCTCTCCTAGAGCTCCAGCCCCTCCAGCGTCTTCATCATAAAGCCTAACTCTGTTATAAAATATCTTGGCGAATTTCACGATCCTAGTATGAAACCATAGCGATAACACCGAAAATACCCGCATCGTCCAAATCCCAATTATTACCAATTAATGCGTTAAAAATTAGGGCCCAGTTTTCAGTTTTATCAGCATATTCAGTATCAAAAGACATGGCTACCGTCAGTTTTTTTAATTCTAACGGACGAACAGTTTCCATGCTCACAAAACCACCAAGGGCACCTTCGATCATATCCGCAGTAGGTGATTTAATAACTGATGAGTGAGGTTATTAAATTTTGTGATCGTGAGTTTATTGAATGGTGCTAAAGGAATAAAAAATCAAGAATGTTGTTTAGAGCATCCAGCAACACTGTGAATGAAACAACAAATTGTGAAGCTAAGGCAAATGAAGTTGTTAGAAAATATACCTGCCCCAAAATCTATCTTGGGGCAGGTGTCTGTGTTGGTTTTATAACTTAACGATTAACTTACCTTTGTTACCGCCAGTCAATAGTAAGTTCAAACCATCGATAGATGACTTCAATCCATTTAACACATGGGCTCGATGTTTGATTTTACCTTGCATTACGTAAGGTGTGAGTTTACCAATTAGCTCTGGTAGCTGACCAAAATGATCGGGCATTGCAAAACCTTGTATATTGATACGTTTTTTGATTATAGGGATCCAATTGGGGCCTGCACTGGGCGTTTCAGCATTGTAGTCAGAAATCATACCGCAAACTATCGCTCTGCCATGGGCATTCATATGATTTATCACGTGATGTTGAATCGGGCCACCGGTATTCTCGAAGTAGATATCCACTCCCTTAGGTGCAAAATCAGTTAATTTTGCGTCAATATCATCTGTTTTGTAATTGATCGCGCCATCAAAACCTAGTTCATTGACTATCCATTGACATTTTTCGTCAGAGCCTGCAACCCCAATCACGTTTAGCCCTTCAGCTTTAGCTAGTTGACCTACTATAGAACCTACTGAGCCCGCAGCGCCGCTTACTACTATGGTTTCGCCTGCTTTTGGGGTGCTAAAGCCGAATAATCCCTGGGTTGCTGTTAAGCCTGGTAAAGCAAACACCGATAAGACCATTTCCGCATCTAACCCAGGTTGTACCTTTCTGAGACCTTCACCTGTGCCTAAAAAGTACTCAGTCCATCCCATCATGCCCATAACACGTTCTCCAACAGTGAAGTCAGGGTGATTACTTTCTATCACTTCGCCTATACCTGAAGAACGCATTACTTCTCCTAAACCAACAGGAGGGATATAACTTTCTGGATCAGGACTCATCCAACCAACCATTGCTGGGTCCAGAGACATATGGGTTTGTTTAACCAAAATCTGACCTGGACCTGCGCTAGGAATCGTTTTTTGTACGACCTCAAACAGATCGGCACCAATAGGACCAGGGACAGGGCGGGCAACAAGGTTAATCGCAGTAAATGTACTCATATTAAGAACTCCATTATGTGATTGTTGGAAAAGCATTAGTGTAAGTAGACCTAGTATTGCTAAATAAAAGTACAAGATATATAGGTGAAAAAGGCTATCTTTATTGTTATAAAGACAATAATAGGTATTCATTTAAAATTTGAGAGAATAATGGATCAATTTCGAGCGTTAAGGTATTTCAGTAAGGTAGCAGAAACGGCTAGTTTTACTAAAGCTGCGGCTATTTTTGGAGTGCCGCCTTCATCGTTGTCAAGGCGGGTAGCCGATTTAGAAAACAGTTTAGGCGCAACGCTATTGAAGCGCTCTACACGTGAGGTCAAATTAACAGAAGTGGGTCAGCGTTATTACACTCAAGTGTTAGATATTCTTAATCAGCTTGAGCAAAGTAATGAGACGGTCCGAAGTTACCAAGCAAAACCAATGGGGCATTTGCATATTAGCTCTATGGTCGGATTTGGTGAACGTATATTGTTGCCATTACTTGACGAGTTTAGTCAGCTTTATCCTGATATTGTTCTAGATGTTAGCCTAAGTGACGAGTTATCCGCATTGAGTCGTGATGATGTCGACATCGCTATTCGTGGTGGTTATGCACCCAATGAAAGAGTTTTGGCTATCAAACTGATGGGTAACCAATTTATTCCAGTGGCGGCTCCGAGTTATTTAGCAGACATGGGCAGGCCGCAATATGCAATTGAATTGAAGCAGCATAAAGGATTGTATTTTCGCACACCTAATGGCCCAACTCCTTGGTTATGCCATATCAACGGTCAGTGGCAAGATGTATCAGCACCGCAAGTAGCCGTTTCCAATAATGGAAAATGGTTAGGTGACTTGGCGGCACAAGGGAAGGGCATATTGATGGCTCCACGTTGGGCAGCTGCGCATCATCTTGCCACTGGTAAATTAGTAGAATTGGTATTAGAGCCACAGGTGCAAATTAGCCAAAGTAAGGATATGGCCGTTTATCTGCTGTATCAAAAGCAGCGATACCTAGTACCCAAAGTCAAAGCCGCAGTAGATTTTTTAGTGGCTAGGGTTAAGTGTTAGGGCCGATGTGAATTTAGAATTTAATTTGACATCTATGCAACGAACTAAGACTGTAGTTCATCACTTTAAAGAACACTTAGATTAATATTTATGCCTTCTAAAAATACAATTTTAAAAATTATTGTCTTTATAATCATTCTCGTCGTTATCGGCTTTTTTGTGTTTTTCCCCGCGCAATTAGATAAACAAACCAATCTTTTACATAACTCAGCTTTGCCTGTGATATCAGAACAAGCTAGAGCCTTACATAGGCAGTTGCTGATTGGTGACTGGCACAGCGATACATTATTGTGGAAAAGAGATTTAATGGAGAAACATAACTATGGTCATATGGATATTCCTAGGTTGCAGCAAGGTAATGTTGCTTTGCAGATGTTTACTACAGTCACGAAGTCCCCTGACGGCATTAATTACGAGGCGAATAGTAGCGATGCCAGTGACAATATTACTAAACTGGCGTTAGTTAGCCTTTGGCCCATTAATACATGGAATAGCTTGGCTGAAAGAGCATTATTTCAAGCGAGTAAAGCACTACAGTTGGCCGCTGCATATCCCCAGCAAGTATCGCTTATCACTTCAAAGTCAGAACTCTCACAATTTATATTGCAGCGAGAAGCCAATCCCAAATTATTAGGCATGTTACTAGGCACTGAGGGCTCCCATGCATTAGACGGTGATTTGAGTAATATCCAACGCCTATTTGATAGTGGTTTTCGTATGATGAGTTTGCAGCACTTTTTTGATAACAAACTAGGAGGCTCATTACACGGGGAGAGCGGTAAAGGTTTAACCGAGTTTGGACGAGATGCATTGCAAAAAATGCAATCTTTAGGAATTATGCTTGATGTGTCGCACTCTTCTGAGCAAGTAGTCAAAGACGTATTGGCTATTAGCAGCCAGCCTTTATTGGTAAGTCATACAGGTTTATATGGTCATTGCCCTTCACCACGTAATATCTCAGATGAATTAATACAGCAGATTGCTATCGAAGGAGGTTTGATTGCTGTCGGTTATTGGGACGGTGCAGTTTGTGAGCCTTCTGTTACCGAAATTGCTAAAGCGATTAAGTATGGTATTGAACTAGTAGGCAGCAAACATATAGCTCTAGGTTCAGACTATGACGGCGCAACGAGTGTACCTTTTGATACATCGGAACTAATTTATTTGACTCAAGCCTTGTTAGATATAGGACTAAATGAACTACAAATTAAGCAAGTGATGGGTGATAATATGCTGCGCTATTTACAATCACATCTGCCTGATTAAAGTGAAGCGGTAAGGTCAATAGTTTTTAATTAACTAATTGATTCAATTAACATTTAATTCAGGGAACAGTAGTTCAATGGAATACTATCAATTAAATCAAACTAATATTGTTGATTATCTACAATCACTACCTGAAGCCCATCAAAGGTTTTCGTGTTTTGATAACTTGGTGGTGCAAGAAATCAATGATGGCAATATGAATTACGCCTTCGTTATAACTAATAAGAGAGACTCAAACCAATCAGTGTTTGTTAAGCAGGCTCCACCTTACATTAAAGTGTTAGGTGAAGATTGGCCATTGACTCGCCAACGGATGACCGCAGAAATTAACGCTTTGAGTTATCAAGCAAGCGTATGCCCAGAAATGGTGCCAGAGGTGTATTACCAATCTGAAATTTTATCTTTGCTTATCATGCAAAATCTCAGCAAACATGCAATTTTGAGGACACAGCTAATACAAGGTCGATATTTACCCAGATTGGCAGAAGACTTGTCTACTTTTTTGGCAGAGACGTTATTTTATTCTTGTGATTTTGCTCTGGCATCAATAGATAAAAAGGCGATGGTTAGCAAAAGTAGTAATCAGGATATGTGCAAAATCACCGAGGATTTTGTATTTACTTATCCTTTTGAGCATCATGAAATGAATGATTATAATCCTGCATTATCGCAGTCTATTATCGATTCGATTCAAAAAAATCCAAATGTTCGAGCTCATGTTGCACAAATGAAATATATGTTCATGAATAAGCCGGAAGCCCTTTTGCATGGAGACTTACACACCAGTTCAGTGATGGTTAATATGCAACAAACCTTTGTGATTGATCCTGAGTTTTCTTTTGCAGGCCCTATGGGATTTGACATTGGCGCACTCATTGCCAATTTATACTTAAACTATTTTTCACATGCACATAAGTCTTCTGCCGAATCTGTCAATTACAGTCAATGGTTACTGCAGACTATTGACGACCTTTGGTACAAATTCGAGGCTAAGTTTTTGTCTTTATGGGCAGAACATGAGCAATCTGCAGAAACTACTTTTATGGGCAAAGATTTAACAGGTGATAGTCATCAAACTTTTAGGCATGTTTTTTTACAACAAGTGTTGAGCGATAGTCTAGGTTTTGCAGCCTGTAAAATGATACGTAGAATTTTAGGTGTAGCAAAAGTCGCTGATTTTATGCAGTTTGAAGATGAAAATCTTAGAGCAAAACTAGAAACTCAAGCACTTAAAATGGCCACGATTATGTTGGTAAACCGGCAATCCTATACAAACATTGCTGACGTGAATAAACTGGCAAAGCATACCAGTTCAATTTAGAAACATACCTTATTACATACTTTAAAAAAGCTTAAATATTTTCACCACAGAGAACAAAAGGGTTCGCTGCACAGATAAAAAGCTAAGAATAATTACATTATTTCGAACCATCATGTTCTTAATTTCCTCTGTGCTCGACATCCGGTGTGCGACACCCGGTGTGCGACACCTGGTGTGCGACACCTGGTGTGCGACACCCGG
>Ga0209712_10000617_pt1 | contig 31015 bp, 27 predicted proteins | sample ArcOceMetagenome_FD_187443 | JGI IMG/M metagenome (GOLD analysis project Ga0209712, IMG submission 187443) | Marine eukaryotic phytoplankton communities from Arctic Ocean - Arctic Ocean - Greenland ARC118M Metagenome (SPAdes) (version 2) | ecosystem: Environmental > Aquatic > Marine > Oceanic...
TGATTATATTTTCTCAAGACTAGGTGCAAGTGATGATATTATTAAGGGTCAATCTACATTTATGGTTGAGATGAGTGAGACGGCAGAAATTATTCGTCATGCCACTGATAAATCTCTGATTATCCTAGATGAGATTGGACGAGGAACTTCAACCTATGATGGCTTAAGTATCGCTTGGTCTTTAGTTGAATATTTTGTGAATAAAACGAAATCACTAACATTATTTTCAACTCACTATCATGAACTCATTGAGCTTGCAGACAATCTTCCAAATGCAAAAAACCTAACGGTTAAAACAATTAACGAGAATGGTAATGTTCAATTTCTATATAAGTTAATTGAAGAGGGAGCAGCTCAAAGCTTTGGTATTCATGTAGCAAAACTCGCAGGCCTTCCAAAAGATATTTTAAATAGATCATCCCAAATACTTGCTCAGTTAGAAGCTGATCATCAAAAGAAATCTATTCCTTCAAAAGATTGTGATTATAATCAACTAGATTTATTTGCAGAAGCTCCGCAGATTATTTTTGAAGATACTAAATCGCCACTAATGGATGAGCTACAAGCAATGGATTTAATGAATATGACTCCAATGCAAGCGATGTTAAAGCTTCATGAGTTAAAAGATCAGTACCTAAATTAATAAACTAAATTTAGTACATGACAGGTTAAATTATTTTTCTTTAGAGACTCTGCCATTACAAATGCAATCTCTCTAGAGTCCACAGAATTTTTTGGATCATTTGAAAACTTTATCATTTTTTTTATGGCACTAGAGTCGGACTCACAAATATCAATGCCCTTTTTACCATATTCAAGGTCATGTTGCTTACAAGCTTCATCTAACTCATCAATTGCAGGATATTTTTTTGAAACTTCTAATACTTCTTCTTTATCTCCCCAATCTAGAACGATACCATCAGATCTTAAAATGCCACTTCTCCACCCACACCAATTCCCATAAATCTGAAAAGGTTTAAAATCAAATTTATCTGTACGATAGTTCTTTCCCCCAATATAAGTTAAACAAAAACAAGCATTAGCCTTGTCTTGAATGCACTTAGAACTTCGATTCTTTAATCCACAAAGTACATTTGACTGACATTTTTTTTGATAGTCTTGAATTTTTTTAGTACTACACGATAGAAAATCAAAAAAGCAAAACGCATTTGATTGAAATCCTAAAAATAATAGTAGTGTTAATAGTATTTTAAAACTTTGAACTTTCAGCTTCATTCCAATCATCAAGCCATGGGCCATCATATGTTTTATCAATTAAAGAGTTAAAAGAGAGTTTAGGAAAAAGTTTTTCATAATTTGTAATTTCTCCAGGACCTATCCTTCTTTTAATATGTTTTTTCTTTAAACTTCTAATTTCATCTACACCTGCTGCTTGCAATAGATCAACCAACTCATGTAACGTTTTTTTATGAAACCTTGCAACTCTTTGGGATTTATTTGTTATATCAATAAGCTTATACAAAGAGGGATCTTGAGTCGCAATCCCTGTTGGGCAATTATTTGAATTACATCTTAATGCTTGTATACATCCAAGTGCAAAAAGCATTCCCCTCGCACTATTACAAATATCAGCACCTAAAGAAAATTTTGTGACCATATCAAAGGCATCAACAATTTTTCCAGAGGCTATAATAATAATTTTATCTCGAAGCCCTGTGGCAAGTAGAGCATTATGAACAAAATTCAAACCATCATTAAGAGGTGTTCCTAAAAAATTAGTAAACTCTCTTGGAGAAGCTCCTGTTCCACCTTCTGATCCATCAATAGTGATAAAGTCAGGGTAAATATCAAGTTCTATCATTGCTTTGCAGATTGCAAAAAATTCAGATTTTTTTCCAATACAAAGTTTAAATCCAACAGGTTTTCCCTCACTGAGTTCTCTAAGTTTTGCAATAAATTGTATCAGTCCCTTAGGACCTGTAAAAGCGGAATGAAGAGGAGGAGATAAAACATCTTTTCCCATTTCAACCGCCCTAATTTTTGCTATTTCGGCACTCACCTTCGCTGCAGGCAGAATTCCCCCATGACCAGGCTTTGCACCTTGCGACAGTTTTAATTCTATCAATTTAACTTGTTCCATTTTAGATTTTTCAGCAAACATGTCGGCATTAAAAGATCCATCAGGGTTTCGACAGCCAAAATATCCAGTTCCAACTTGCCAACAAAGATCCCCTCCATTTTTTTGATGATAACTTGAGATACCACCTTCCCCTGTATTATGATAAAAACCACCTATTTTTGCCCCCATATTTAAAGACTCAATTGCGGTTTTACTGAGGGATCCATAGCTCATTGCCGAGATATTCATTCTTGAGGCAGAATAAGGTTTTTGACATTGGTGATTCCCAATTTTTATTCTCTCATCATTCTCTTTAAGCTTATCCGTAACTTGCAAGGAATGCTCCAGCCACTCTGCTCCAGTTGCATAAACATTATGTTGGGTTCCAAAAGCAGAGCTATCTAGCTCACCTTTTGCTCTTTGATAAACAATACTTCTCTGCTCTCTCGAAAAAGGGGCTCCATCATCAAATCTTTCAATAAAGTATTGTTGAATTTCAGGTCTAATCGACTCTAATAAAAATCTAAAATGTCCAAGAACAGGATAATTTCTAAGAATAATATGTTTCGTTTGGAATATATCTTTTAGACCTAATATCGTGATAGGAATGATAAAAACATAAAGAGCATAATAACCAACACCAAAATATTTACCGATTAACCATACGCTTACATATAATGGCACCAATGATGCCAAAAAATATTTTCTCATAAAATTTCTCCTTAGAGCTTATTATAGAATTAAAAAAATTTAGTTCCACTAGGTAATAAATGAAGAGATAATATCTGATGAAAAGACTTTTTCAGGAAAAGAATGCCCCTCTAAATATATAATTTATTCTCTTATCCTCTCTCTCCGATAAAGACTTTATGAAAGATGAAACAAACGTTGTCCATTTATCCGATTTTACTCACAAAAACAAAGAACTTAAAATTCTTAATGAGTCAAAGATTCTCACAAAACTAAGTAAGCCTGAAACTCACTTAGTCAGAAGAATTTTCTCATTTGGAATCGATTTACTAACGATCATGGTCTTAAAATCAAGTATTCATGTCGCTTATGCAGTTTTTATAAATGAGCTAATGTCTCCCTTAAGTCTTCAGAAAAAACAAGCTCTCATCAATGGATCAATGCCTCTTCACTTAATGACATTTATGGCGATCTATTTCACTTATTTTTTCTATTCCTCATTTATTCTGAATGGAAAAACTCTTGGTAAGATGGCGATGAATCTGACTGTCATTAGTGAGCATTTTATTTATAACAGAGAAGAAACTGATTATCGTTTATCATTAAAAGAGTGTGCAAGAAGAGCTTTTGGTTACTTATTTTGTTTTATGTCTTTTGGCATCTTTTTTATTTTTAATTTTTCAAGTGAAGATAAAAGAGGTCTTGCTGACTATATATCTGGATCAAGAACTGTGAGCGATGACTGGCTTGCAAAAGCGATTGAAACAAAAAACTATGATCATGAGCATGTCTATATTAATATAGAAGAGCTTAAGGAAAGTGCTTAAGCTCCTCTTTAAAATTATTTCTTAGTAAACTCAATATTTAAATCTTTTAATTGATTCATATCCGCCAAACTTGGTGCATTACTCATTAAATCTGTTGCGGCATTCGTCTTTGGAAAAGCAATGACATCTCTTATATTATCAGTTTGAGCAAGTAACATCACTGTTCTATCAAAACCAAAAGCAAGGCCTGCATGAGGAGGAGTCCCATATTTAAGAGCTTCCACAAAGAAGCCAAACTTTAATTGAACTTCTTCTTCACCCATACCAAGAACTTTAAACATTTGTTTTTGAACATCTTCTTTAAAAATCCTTAATGATCCACCACCCATCTCATATCCATTACAGACAATATCGTAAGCTTCAGCAGGCATATTTTTTAATTTCTCAACGTCCCCACTCATAAAATCATCTACACACTCAAACTTTGGCATCGTGAATGGATGGTGACATGCATAGAATCTTTTCTCATCTTCATCATACTCAAGAAGAGGGAAATCATTAATCCATAAAAATTTATAAACATCTTTTTTAATTAAACCTAGCGTCGTAGCGAAATGCCTTCTTAGGGCATCTGCACTTGAATGGGAAACAGAGTGCTTTGGATCTGCACAGAAAAAGAATGTTCCATCCTCTGACTCTCCACTTCTTGATCTAAGTTCAGCTAGAATTTCAGGAGAGATAAATTTAGATATTCCCCCACTCACTTCAGATCCATTTACTTTAAACCAAGCAACACCTTTTCCGCCATGAGGCTTAACCACATCAACAAGAGCATCAACTTCTTTTCTGGAAAATTCTTTTAACTCTTTTGATACGAAAATCATTTTATTTAGACCAGAATCAACAACTGATTCAAAAACACTAAATCCACTATTTTTAAAGATATCTGTTACAATAGTATGCTCTAAATCAAAACGAAGATCTGGTTTATCAGATCCATATCGATTCATCGCCTCTTTATAACTCATCACTGGAAGCTCGAACGAGTCATCAAATTTAAATAATTTTCTAATGATTTTTGTCGAGAGATTCTTAATATACTCTTGTGTTGAGAAACTAACTTCAATATCGATTTGAGAAAATTCAGGTTGTCTATCAGACCTTAAATCTTCATCTCTAAAACACTTACAAATTTGGAAATACTTATCAGTATTCCCTATCATTAAAAGTTGCTTCATCGTCTGAGGAGACTGAGGAAGAGCGTAAACTTTTCCAGGATGAACTCTACTTGGAACAATATAATCTCTTGCACCCTCTGGAGTTGTTTTATAAAGAATCGAAGTCTCAACTTCAGTAAACCCTTCTTCATAAAGAGCAATCCTTGTGTCCTTCATGGCATTAGATCTAATTGATAAAATATTTTGTAATTTCTCTGATCTTAGATCAAGGTATCTATATTTTAATCGCAAATCTTCTGTTGCCGTAACCTTACCGTGTGGTAAAAATGGAACTTCATGAGCAAGAGATAAAATTTCAAAGTCTTTGACACTAATTTCAATTTCACCTGTATGCATATTTTTATTAAGCGCGGAATCAGGTCTCTTTCTAACAACACCAGTGGCCTTAATAACAGACTCAAGACTTAAACCTTTTAGAATTCCTAGATCTCCTGTGAATTCATCAAATGCAAGTTGAGTCAGACCAAATTTATCTCTAATATCTAAAAAATGAAGTCCACCAAGATCTCGATACTTATTATTCCATCCACATAAAGTTACTGTTTTACCAATATCTTCAGCTGTGAGTTCTGAACAATTATGCGTACGCATATGTCCTTTTAAATTTGTTGAATTAGAATTGTGATTTCCCATTTTCGTCTCCATGTATTAGGATTATCAGAATGAAAACTTTTATACCTCAAAGATTAGTAAATCTCATTCTTTTTCTTAGTCTATTCGGCGTTTTTGCTGGCTGCAATGCTTCCACAAGCGCGCACTTAAAAGAGTATCAAAAAAAATCTCTAATTCTAAGTCCAAAAGAAAAAATAATTGTCTATATTGCAAGCAGTGATACCGAGCAAAAGCGCGGTCTATCAAAAATTAAAAGTTCTGATTTTTCTAAAAATGAAGGAATGTTATTTCCTGCAAATAGAATGTTTAAAAGACAATTTTGGATGCCAGAGACATTTTTTAACTTAGATATTTTTTTCTTAAATCAAGACTATTTTGTCATTGATATTCAGCGTAACCTTCAACACTTTCCCCAAAGAGAGCCTAAAAAAGACGTGCCTCTATCACGAGCTGTTTTCTCACAACACGTCCTAGAACTACGTTCTGACTCTGAAATGTCAAAAAAGATTACGATCGGGATGAAATTAGATTTTAACGATCTTAATTAATTCTCTCATTCGCAAATAAAATAAGATACTCACCAGGAGCGATAACCCCAAGATGCTCTCTTGCGATTTTTTTCTGGAATAGTGGAGATGTTCTAATATTGTGAATTTCAGTTAAAAGATCAGCATTTTCTTGTCTAATAAGCTCAAGTTCATGATCTCTTTCAGTTAATGTATGACTCATTTTATAATAATCAAAAACACCATTTTCCATAAAGATTAATCTTAGAACTAAAAAAGCACACATAAGCCAACAAAGTTTTGTCCAAGTCCATGTAATATTTGTAACAATATTACCCGCTTTTCTCTTTTTCTTAATTGGCTTTACGTAATTGACCTTAGGACCTGCTGCCCTTGCTCTCGATCTTTTAGGTTCTGTGAATTCTACATCTGAAAAATTATTGGCCACAGAACGCCTAGTTGATCTTCTTGAGTTCTGGGATTGGTCACCGAAATTGCCCGACTGCCCAAATCCAGAACTACCCGTTTCAACTAGGTCCATCTGTGTATTATTAAAATTACTTCTTCTATCGTTTTCAAAAACAAATTCCAACTTCAACGTCCCTGTCAGTAAATGGCTGAATTTATTGTACTTTCTATACTATTTTAATCGCATTACTTTTACAACACAACTCGCCAAAAAAGTTGAAAAAAATTCCCTCTTTTTATCTTCTAAAAGATCTGCTTCTACCTTCCGCTCTTGGAGCTCTACTTGGTCTATCAGATCTATCACTTGTTCTTGGCTCACGGTTTCCAAAGTTCTCTGGTCTTGGAGTTTTTACTCCACTATCAGATCGCTCAGTTCTCTCCGTTCTTGGAGCTCTTGCATTGTATGATCCTGTTGATCTAGTTGAAGATCTACCAGCACCACCACCACGATGTCCGCTTCTTCTAGGTCCTCTTTCACGGTCATCAGATCTACCTTTCGCAACTTGAATTGAGATAGGTTCACCATTCCAATCAAATTTACTTAGATCGAGAGCTTGAGATTGATAAACTTCAGGAAGTTCAAAGAAAGAGAAATCATTTAAAATACTAATTTTTCCAACTTCAGATCCTTTAATATCTAAACTTCTTGAAACAAGACGAATTAACTCACCAGGCTCCATACCTTTTTCTCTACCAAGAGTGATATGAAATCTTTGGTATCCAGCTTGGGCACCATTTTCACTTCTATCGCCTCTCTCAGTTCTTTCCCCACGCTCAGCTCTTTCTCTAGGCGCTTTAACATCTAGATCAAGGGATCGTGCATTTTTATATCTTTTAATTGATTGAGAAAAAATAAATGAATATAGACCTTTTAAAACATCTTCTTGAGGTACATTATCAAAAAGTGTTTTAAATGATTCAAAACGCTCACCTTCGTCAGAAAAATTTTTAATCGAAGCTTCTAATTCAATATAGGCCTTATTTGTTAAAACACCAACGATATCATCAACATTAGGAAGTTCGATTTTCTCAATTTTTGCTTTTGTTATTCTCTCAATTTGAGAAATTCTTCTTGCTTCACTTGGCTCGATGATTGAAAGAGCAATCCCTTTCGATCCCCCTCTTCCTGTTCTACCAATACGGTGAACATAAGATTCGTTATCTTGAGGAAGTGAATAATTCACAACGTGAGTAAGATCAGTTACATCGATTCCTCTTGCAGCAACATCAGTACAAACAAGTAAGTGAATTTTCTTTTCTTTGAATTTTCTCATTGTAAGGTCACGTTGCTCTTGTGACATATCACCGTGAAGTGCATCTGATGGATAACCACGAACATTTAATTCGTCAGTTAATTCTTTTGCCCCAACTTTAGTTCTTGTAAAAACGATTCCGTAAACATTTTGAGTAAAATCGAGGTATCTACAAAGAGCTTCTGCCTGATCTCTTGATCTTACAATACAATATTGTTGGTCAATACTATCTGAAGTTAAAATTTGCTTTGTAACTTTAACCATTTCTGGATCACAAAAGTGTTTATTAATTAGGTTTAAAATTGGCTTTGGCATTGTTGCTGAGAACATCCAAATTTTCTTTTCTGGAATTTCTGCGATGATTTCTTGAACATCGTCAAAAAATCCCATATCAAGCATTTCATCTGCTTCATCTAATACAACATATCTACATTTTTCTAAATCAAATGCTCCTCGTCCCATAACATCTAAAAGACGTCCTGGAGTTCCAACAATTATTTGTGGACGATTTTTTTTCAAATCTCTAAGCTGACCTGATATAGGTACTCCACCGTAAACAGCGAGAGTTTTAACGTGTTCAAATTTTGAAAGTTTATTCACTTCTTCGCAAATTTGATTAGCAAGCTCTCTCGTTGGAGCGATAATCATTGCTTGAATAAAATTTGATGTTAAATCAAGTTTTTCTAAAAGTGGAAGTGCAAATGCTGCAGTTTTTCCAGTTCCTGTTTGTGCCTGCCCTACAAAATCAATGTCTTTTGCAAGTAATTTGGGGATTGAAATCTCTTGGATTTCAGTTGGTTCCGTAAAGCCTAATGCTTCAACGGCCTTCAAAGATGAAGGTTTTAAGTTCAATTCGGTAAATAACATTTCTGTCCTTGTGCTAGACTGAGGTGTTCCCAGTGGTTGTGTTAACCACCCTGGATCTTGTGGTCAAAAGAATTACGATAATTCCTTAAAGAGCCTAAGTGGTATGATTTAATACCCACTTGTACCACAAAAATATAAAAACTCAAGGAATCTTAAGAGCAGTGTGTAAATACTATTAACTAATGATTGCGCAATTTAAACAATTTAGCTAAAAGAAGGCTTCAAAGGATACAACATGACTGAAGAAGATAAAGACAAATTAGTACAATATTTTGATAGCTTAAAAGACCAAGAAGCTGAACAAATTATGAAAAAAGTAGATCAATACTTAGATGATGAAGCAATTGAGATATTCGTTGAACATTTAGAAGACTTCTATGGTGTTGAAGACGACGAAGAACTTGGAATGCTTGCTCAAATTATGGTTTCAGGTTTTGTGGCAGCAAAAGAAATTGGAAAACTATAATTGCTCTTGAATTGTTTTCCAGAAATTTCTCATCATAGCTAACTCCATTAAAACATAGTTAGCTTTTTGAATTGAATCTCTATACTCATCACTAGAAGCATTAAGCTCCATTTGCCTCATATACTCCCATAGTTCAGTAGATATTTCTCCGTTTATGAGAATATTTTTGATCTGATTAAAATAAAAGTGATGAGGCTCGCTTGAACCAATACGAAATTGCCCGAGGCTTGCTGAGTACTCTCCAACAGGAAAAATCATTTTAAAATATCCGAAAAGCTTCGAGAATAAATCTTTATACTTTTCAGTTTCCCCGAGAGGACCTAACTTTATTAAATCTTGAATATTATCAGTGTGAGCAAGTTGAAAAAGAACAGTAAATTTATCATTCTCAGTTCTAAGCCACCAACTATCACAAGGATCTGACACATTGAAAATATGTTCTTCAAAAAGTGGAAACCTCTTATTTCCAAGTTGAGTTTTAATATTTTTTGCAATTTCAAAATTATCACATTCAAAAAATTGTAGTGTCTCTTTTGTTGTTTTATCAGACTCATGAGTTCTTAAACTAGGATATAGGTCTGGATGTTTTAATACAGACTTATAATCTACAAGTAAATTTTCACAAGGGTATATTCTAATAACAAATGTATTCGCTTTTAATTGAAGATGATAGAGAACACCAGGCCCTTCACAAGGAAGATCATCATTTTTAAAAGATAAATGCTCAGAGAAAAATTGAGTAAATAAATTCTTATTGGGCCTAGCTTTTTCAGCATCATCAAGAGTTTCTTGTACAAGAAAACTTATATCATCAAACATTAAAACATCCTTGTTTTACCACAATGCAGGTAATAATCTTAAAATCACTAAAACGATTAGTGGACTAAAATCGAATGGTAAATCCGTTGGAAGTAACTTTCTAACTGGATTTAGGGTATAACCTGCAAGGTTTTTTATAATTTGAGTGTATTTTTCATTTTTCAATTGTGGTGCAAAGCTAAGCAAAGCATCAGCAATAATAATAAACGAATAAATATTTATTAATAAACGTATCATACACTCTTATTTTAAAAACAATTGACCATGATGGCAAAGTTTTTTATTTATCCAATTTTATAATTTGCTAAATAACTTGAAATCGTCAAAAGACCAATTGACACCCAAAACGCCTTTACTGCGTGTTGAGGAAATCTTTTTAAGATCATATGTCCAGATGAACCGATAATAACCCAAATAGCTAATTTTAACTTTAACCAAAGAGGCCAACCTGCTCCATGAGGAATACCAATTCTAGCGACTAAGCCCATTCCTGCAACAAGGATAAAAATAAGAAAAACACCTGTTAAGATCTTATCTCTAAGTGCTGATTTTCCTTGATATGCAGCTGCTGCATACAATGAAAAGAAAAGTACAATTGAAATAATGTGAATCATTTTATAAATTTGGTAACTCATAGCTTCTCCTATATTCTTTCTAAAACTAATTTAAATAAATCCCAAAACTTTTCAACTGAAGGTATATTCACTCGCTCATCTGGTGAGTGTGCTCCTGCAATTGTAGGTCCAAAAGACACAACATCAATTGGTCCTATTTTATCTCTTAAAATACCACATTCTAAACCCGCATGAATAGCAGTAACTTTAGGTATTTCTTTATATAAATCCTCATAGGCGGATTTTACTAATTCAAGCACTGGATTTTCGCGAACAGGCTTCCAACTTGGATATTCTGAATGATTTTCAACTTTCATAGAAAACATTTCTCCAAGGGACAATAGTTTTTGTTCAATTTCTTTAATTTGTTCTCGATCAAAAAATCTTAATGAGGATTGTGTATAGAGTTTTCCATTGACGAGTAAAAATCTTGCAAGATTATTACTTATCGAAACAAGGGATCTATCTTCAAGATCATATGCATGAGCTCCATGAGGAAAAAGAGTTAAAAAGCTAAGTATTTCAATTTTATGATTAGGAGATAGCGTAGAAAAAGTCGCATTCTCCTCAATGATTACGACTTTTAAATTTTCATCCATCTTTGGAAGATAGTTTTTCCATTTTAAAATGACTTTATCTGCTGCATTTAAAACAATTTTCTCATCATCCTTATCAATAGCAATGATAGCAAAAGCATCTCTTGGGATAATATTGTGAGCTTTCCCACCTCTAATTTCACATAAATCAAAACTTATTTCCCCATTTAAAAGAGTTAAGTAATCAGCTAAAACTTTAATTGCATTTCCTCTTTGTTCGTGGATATCAACACCAGAATGTCCTCCAACTAAACCTTCAAATTGTACTCTTAAATACTTTTTATCATCTTGAGTTGTATTTACCTCGTACTCTCTAGTTAATTCATAATCAATTCCACCAGCACAACCAATATATAAACTTCCCCACTCTTCAGTATCAAGATTGAGCATTTTTTTCGAATTCAGATACTTATGTTCAAGGCCTAAGGCACCATTCAAACCTGTTTCTTCATCAACAGTAAATAATAACTCTAATGGAGGATGAATGAGTGTTTCATCAAAAATACACGCAAGGGCAGCAGCACAACCAATTCCATTATCAGCTCCTAATGTTGTTCCCTCTGCTTTAAGCCAATCTCCATCAACTTTAGTTAAGATAGGATCTGTCTTAAAGTTAATATCACGAGATTGAAGAGCATCTGTAACCATATCAATATGGTTCTGAATAAGAAGTGATTCATCTTTTTCACGACCATTTTTACCAGGAACGTATATAATGACATTCCCTGCATTATCAACAACATGCTTAAGTTTATTATCAACGGCCAGAGAGATGAGGTAATTTCTAATTTTATCTTCGAACCTACTAGGTCTTGGAGTTTGAGTAAATTGGTAAAAAATATCCCATAAATATTTTGGATTTTCCGGAAAATTTGCTGGTTTCATGCTGACTCCTTAAGATAACTTTCTTTTACTTTGCTATAATTTTATATATGATACAAAAATGTTTAAAACGTTTATTTTCTTAATTATTGTTCTTAACTTTCAATCTTGTTCATTATTTATGAGCAAAAAAGAGCGTTTGTTACAAACTGATATTTTGGCAAAACTTAGCTCTCAGAGTGCAAATCTAGCAAAATGCACGAAGAATTCCAATCTTTTTAAGATCTTTGATAAAAAACGCATTCGAGTAGTCATATTTTTATCAATCAACAGTCGTGGTCAAATAAAACGCTTTAATCTAGATGATAAACTTTATCCTGTTGAATATGCAGAGTGCGTCTTTAAAGTTGTGGACTTGGTCAATTTTCCAAAACTAGATAACGGAGAAGTGATTGAATTAAAGCAGCCTTTTATTTTTTCTTATAATAACTAAATCTTTTTCTAAAATTTCAATTTCTAAATTTAATTTCAAAGCAATCCAATGGAGGCATTCATTTGAAAAAAAGTTTATATGAGTTTCATCTTTTATATAATACCAGCTATCAAATATTAAATTCTTCTCGAATATTCCAGTACTAATAATTAATAGTGAGTTTGATGATAAAAGATCTAAAATTTTACTCAAATCTGAGATTGGATCTTCCATATGCTCAAAAACTTCACACAAAGTGATAAAATCATATTTATTGTTGAAGACTTTATCATTTGGAGCAAAAAAAGGATCATATATGTCTATATTTTTAAATCCATCCTCTTTCATTAGAAGCTGTAACATAGGATATGGTCCACTTCCAAAATCTAGCCCCAAGTCATCATAGGTAAAATTCGCTTTAATTGGGTTAATGAGTCTTCTTAAAAATTTTTCATATCCAATAGATCGTTCGGTATTTTTATGATTTTCATAACGAGACTTTTCAATTTCTTTTCTGAGGATTTGTTCTCTTGGAACAAATCTTAAATCACAAACAGGACATTCATAAAAATCCCTATTATGATGACTTTGATGAAAAATCTTTTTTGATTCAAGACAGTGACAGACAGGACATGATTCTTTCATTATTTTTGAGATTTAATCCATCCAGTTATCGCCAATTTTATAGCTTGTTCAACTGGAATATCTACTTCTGTAACGCTTGATCTTGGAACAATTGTTGTAAAACCGCCAAGCATATAACTCATGGGAATATAGACTGCGATGTCTTCATCAGAAAAAACACCAACCGGAAGATCTCTAAACTCTTCTCTGGTTACTAATCCAATTGCCTTAAAACCTAATTTATCAAAATTAACTAAAACAACTTTTTTCATATTATCAGGACCACTTCCTGCGAATAACGACATTAAATCTCTCAGGGGATTATAGATTGCTTTTAAAAATGGCACTTTTTCAAATTGGTTTATTAAAAAAGTAATAATTTTTCCTGTAATAAAGTTAGAAACTAGTCCTCCAATGACTACTAGAACAAGAAAAGTTAATAAAATTCCTAATCCTGGAATATAATTATTCTCTCCCATTAAATCTTTAATAAAATGAGCGAATATATTTTCTGCCTTCATAAGAATAATCAATAAAAGATATATTGAGAGTGAAATTGGCATTACGACAATTAAGCCTTTAAGAAATAACCTATTGATAGCTTTCAAAATAAACCTCGTTGATTTTAGAAAAAATGTTTACAGATATGAATATAAGAAGAATTGGTTTTTGGCAAAAAAAAAGGGCCCTCTAAAGGGCCCTATATGAAGAAATGAAATTATTTTTTCTTCGTTACTTTTTTTGCAGCTACTTTTTTAGTTGCTTTCTTAGCTACTTTTTTAGTTGCTTTCTTAGCTACTTTCTTAGTTGCTTTTTTAGCTACTTTCTTAGTTGCTTTTTTAGCTACTTTTTTAGTTGCTTTCTTAGCTACTTTTTTAGTTGCTTTTTTAGCTACTTTTTTAGTTGCTTTCTTAGCTACTTTTTTAGTTGCTTTCTTAGCTACTTTTTTAGTTGCTTTTTTAGCTACTTTTTTAGTTGCTTTTTTAGCTACTTTTTTAGTTGCTTTTTTAGCTACTTTTTTAGTTGCTTTCTTTGTTGCTTTTTTCGCAGTAGATTTCTTTACTGCAGTTTTTGTAGTTGCTTTTTTAACAGCCATAAATTTCCTCCCAGAAATAAATGTTTTTATTAACGTACTTTCTATTCACGCATTCAATTTAAGGATAAACAGTTTTTCATTTTAACGCAAACAAAAAATATCAATTTTAATTTTATTTCGGTTTTTTTTTAAATAGCTTTAAGTTTTATTTTAATATGCCGGAGGAGTCAAAGGTTGTTAAAAAGATGAAGACCACTTCTCAGTGGTCTTCTTTGATTGTTTACATGTCTATTTCTTTACTTTTCATACCTATCATTTTTTAGGATTAATTCTCTTTTGTTAATTCATCCCTACTGTGAAATTTCTTCCACTTTAGTTTGCTCAATATCGAACTTGACTTCATTTATTGCCAGTTTTGCAAAAACTCTTCCCCCATTTTCAAGCTTTCCAAAAAGCAATTCTGTGGCAAGAGGTTTTCTTAGTTTATCATCGATAAGCCTTCCTATAGGGCGTGCACCCATTTTTGGATCGTACCCATTTTTAATAAACCAGGCCATTAATTCATCAGAAACATCGAGATTTACCCCTTTTTCGAGCAATTGATTTTCAAGTTCAATAATAAACTTCTCGACCACTGATTTTATATTTTCTTCATCAAGATTGTTAAAATAAATTATAGAATCGAGTCTATTTCTAAATTCAGGGGTAAAATAGTTCTTTAAAGCCTGATCTCTTTTTGAAAAATTCAACTTCTGCCCAGAACTTAAGCCTATATTTCCTGATTCAAGCTCTGTTGCCCCTGCATTTGATGTCATTATAAGAATAACATTTCTAAAATCTGTCTTTTTCCCATTTGAATCTGTTAACTTTCCATGATCCATAACCTGAAGAAGAATATTAAAAACATCTGGATGAGCTTTTTCAATTTCATCTAATAGAAGAACAGTATGAGGATTTTTACTTATACTATCAGTGAGAATTCCTCCCTGATCAAAGCCAACATAACCGGGAGGAGCACCAATTAACTTACTAACTGCGTGTTTTTCCATGTATTCTGACATATCTATACGTTCAAAATTTATTCCTAAAGTTTGGGCCAACTGTTTTGCTAACTCAGTTTTTCCAACTCCCGTAGGTCCTGCAAAAAGAAAATTTGCAATTGGCTTAAGTTCATTTCCAAGTCCTGACCTTGAAAGAATAATGGCATCAGAGACTTTTTTAACAGCTTGATCTTGTCCAAAGATAAGAAGCTTTAGATCTCTTTCTAAGTTTTTAAGTCTGTCTTTCTCATTTACAGTGATACTTTTTTCTGGAATTCGGGCAATTTTTGCAACAATATGCTCAATATCTACTTGCTTAACTTCCACTTTATCTAAACTTTCATTTTCGACATTCTTAATTCGAAGGTATGCTCCCACTTCATCTATAATATCAATTGCCTTATCTGGTAACTTTCTATCTGTAATATGTTTATTTGATAACTTTACCGCTGATTCTATAATTGAAGATGGATAAATAACATTGTGAAAATCTTCAAATTTTGTTTTTAGACCATTTATGATCGAAATTGTATCTGCGACAGTTGGCTCGTTAATGTCAATCTTTTGAAATCTTCTCGTTAATGCCTGATCTTTTTCAAAAAACTTTCTAAACTCATCATAAGTAGTCGATCCCATACATCTAATTAGCCCCCTACCGAGTGCTGGCTTTAAAAGGTTAGAAGCATCCATACTTCCAGCATTTGTTGATCCTGCGCCAATTATGTTATGAATTTCATCTATAAAAAGAATACATCCGCTTTCTTCATTTTTTTTCTCAATCGCTTTAATCACGCCTTTTAGTCTTTCTTCAAAATCACCTCTAAACTTAGTGCCTGCTAACAAGGAAGCCATATCCAAACTAAAGATTTCCATATCTGAAATGATACTTGGAACTCGCCCCTCGACAATCATCTGGGCCAGACCTTCGGCAATAGCTGTTTTTCCAACTCCTGCATCTCCAACTAAAATAGGATTATTTTTTCTTCGACGACATAGGATTTGAATGACTCTTGTTAATTCATCATCTCTTCCAATGATAGGATCTAACTTTCCTGATCTAGCTAATTCATTTAAATTTGTCGTAAATTCCTCTAAAACTTTTACTTCTGGACTCTCATTTGAAAGTGGATCAAATCCTGATTGTTCATCTCCGTCTTTTTGTTTAACTGATTTATCTACAGAATGAGCAATTTTATTCACAAGATTAAACTTCTCTAATCCATGTTTTTGTAAAAAATAAACAGCATGACTATTTTTTGCTGAAAACATCGCGACCAAAAGATGAACAGGCAGAATTGAATTTTTTCCTGAACTTTGAACATGAAGGGCGGCTCTTTGAATCACTCTCTGAAGGGTCAAACTTATTTCTGGTTGATAAAAAATACCGCTTTGATTCGCCATTTTTTTAATATCTTCGTTATCAAATTGCTCTTTTGAGATTTCATCGATTTCCTCATCAGATAAAACACTGAAATTATTAGAGTCATTTACGAAAGCTTCTAACTCAGTAATTAAACTTTCAAGCTTAACTCCACAAGAAAGACAAATTTCTCGTATTTTTTCATCCGTCAAAAGCGCTAATAGGACATTATCCAATGTAAGAAACTCTTGTTTAAGTTGATTTGCTCTTCTAATCGCCTTATTTAATAAAACTTCTAATTGTGCACTTATCATATTTAAATCCTTTTAGTTTTAATATGGTGATCATTTTCCTAATCGCAAGGCTCAAATGTCGTTTTTAATGGATGACCCTTTCCCCTTGAATAGCGATTAACTTTTGATGACTTTGATTCGGCCACTTCAAATGTAAAAATTCCGCACATTCCAAGCCCATCATTGTGAACCTTTAACATGATAGCGTGGGACTCATCATAGGTTTTATTAAAAAACTTCATTAGAACATGAATAACAAACTCCATTGTTGTGTAGTCATCATTATGAATAAGAACTTTATACATCTTTGGTTGGGATATTTTTGTTTCATCTGCAATAGCAACACCAGGATTCCCTGATTTTTCACTCTCAGAACTCATTTTAATCGTTTCATTCATTTTTACCTCTATAATTATTGCTAGACTCTTTTAATCACTTCACTCATCAACTTCTTAAGATTATAATACTTATTATGACTGATTCATCAATTATTATTAATAGACTTCGTAAAAACCTTAAAATTAGAAAAAGTTTAGTCAAGTCCCTTAAAACAGAAGCTTACAGACTTTATGAGAAAGATATTCCTGAATACCCATTCATTATAGACGTCTATAAAGATCAAGTTGTCATTTATGAGAAAGGTAAGAAGTTTCATGAAGATGAAACAGAACAAATACTCAAAGCCAGACTTCATAAAAAAGAAATAATTTCTGCCATTGAAGAGATTTTTAATATTCCTTCAAATCAAATCATTTTTAAAGAAAGATTTAAAAAAGAAGGCAAAGTACAATATGAAAAATTTAGTCGAAAAAATCACTTTTTTGAAATACAAGAAGATAAGTGCAAGTTTCTTATAAACTTACATGACTATCTGGATACTGGTTTATTTCTAGATCATAGACCACTTAGATCAATTCTCTTAAAAGAATCATCAGGAAAAAGTGTCTTAAATTTATTTGCCTATACAGGATCTCTCTCTGTCGCTTCAGCAATTGGTGGTGGTGTTGTCACAACTGTAGACATGTCAAAAACATATCTTGAATGGGCGCAAGAAAATTTTAAAATTAATGAGATTGATTCAACTGTTCATAAATTTACTCATGCGGATGCCACAAACTATATTATGAATTTAGAGAATCAATTTGATATTATTATTCTCGATCCCCCTAGTTTTTCTAATTCAAAAAGAATGGAAGATACATTTGACGTTCAAAGAGACCATTTCAAATTAATTGACCGCTTAATGAAAAATCTTAATGAAAATGGAACTCTTTATTTCTCTAATAATAATAGAAAGTTTAAATTAGATCCTCTTTTAAAAGACCTATACAAAGTTTCAGACATCTCAGAGCGCACAATTCCAAAAGATTTTAGAGATTTGAAAATTCACTGCTGCTTTAAAATTCAAAACCATTAGTCTTTTCAATTAGTTATACAAAATTATCCCTATCTTCCATTAAAGATAGTTCAATTATATCCGATATATAGCTGAACAATCGAATAAGGATGATAAATTGAAAAAGACTCCAATTATTGCACTTTGCCTTCTCATAATAACGATGACATTAGTGCATAATATTAAAGACTTTAAAAGAAATCCTGCAGGAAAGTTTAGTAAATCGAAAACACTCTTTCTGGGTGTTGATGGACTTAGTAGAAAATATTTTGATTTTGCTCAAAAAGAGATGGGTTTATTTAAAAGTTTCAAAAATATTTCAACACATATTGCTCCCTACCCATCAATTTCAGATTATTCTTGGAATAAAATAGTACATTCAAAAGATTTATACGGACAAAAAGGTAGAATTAAAAACTATGAAGCTGCCTATTATGATCCATCAAAAAATACTGTTATTAATGATACAAGAGAATATTTTAGAAGAATAGGCCAAGAATCTCATTATTACTCAGGAGCATTTCAAATATTTTTAAACCCGTATATCGAATCCTTAATGTATACGCCTAGTACTGAGCTTCCAAAATTTGAATTTGAATATTTAAAAAGTGAAATTATATCAAAAACCCAAGATCCTTTTACCTCTGCCTTTGTCGCATCCATTGATGCTATAGCTCACACCCAGGCAGATTTGCTAAGCCTCGTCACAGAGCTTGATAAATTTATCTCTGAATTAACAGTGGAACACGCGAATCAAGGAATAGAATTAAAAATCATTATGATTTCAGACCATGGACAAGATTTTAATTTTCAAATTGGGGAAGATCCTAGTGAGCTATTAATCGCTGATGTTGTTGGAGAAATTAATAAAGTGGGCTTTCATGTTAAATCATCTCTTCAAAATTCAAATGATATTGCTGCTCCTATTATGGCCTTAGGAAGCTATGTCCCTCTTTATTTCAAAGATTTAGCTAAAAGAGAGAAATTAATTGAAAATATTAAAGCTCATCATTGGTTTGAACATGCCATTTATGTGAAAAACAAAACAAATGATATGGCAGAAGTTATTATTCATGATCAAAAAGGTTTTTCAGCTCTATATATCACCAAACAATATAACTCATTTTTATTTAAATATAATAATATTACTAGTAATGCCCTTAAAGTTCCAAACTCACTTTTAAATAGTCTTATCGAAGACACAAGATCTCTTGAGTTACAAAAACAAAGTGAATATCCAGATAGTTTTTACCGAATTGCTCAAGCAGTTTTTGAAGATGAAAGTCACTATCCTGATATGATCATTAATTTAAAAAATCAGTATAGAGTAAAGGGAGATTTAGATCAATTTACAAAAATGTTTAGAACTCATGGCTCTTTATCAAAAGATGCTTCAGAGGGAATTGTAGTTAATAATTATGACCTCCCGCTACCTACACATATGAGAACTGATGATATTTTGACTTATTTGAATATAAAGCCAGAAATGCTTTATCAGGATAATCTAGATAAAGGTTTATTATCAAATAATCTAAGTAACTTAGGTAATCATCAAACTATATCAACGGGAGCGAGAGAGTTTGGTGGAAAAAGAGTTTTTGGTCTCTTAAACCGATTTATCAATTACTCTCAATACGTTCTAGATGTAAGCTCCATTGAGAGTTTCTCAGATATATTTAAAATGAATGAAAAAACTCTTTTAACGGGAGAAAATGCAAGCTCAATTGATTTTGATTTTAGTAAAGTTGAAAAAGCTCATCTCATTACACCTAGTGATGTTGCAACAATGATAGACTTAACCTTAAGAAATCCTGACTGGAAAGTTATTGAAAAAGATCCTAAGTTTGTTGAGTTAAAAAATAGAATTCAAACGGAACTAGCAAAACTTGGTTCAAAACCACAAGGTCATACTCACCAAGATATAAAACCTGATGAATTGATTCAAACAGCTGCACCCTATGCTCACGCGGCAAAAACATTAGTCATGAAAGATTATTCTCTTCCATTTCTATTTAAAAGAGCACTCTCATTTCCTGAGTTTGAGAAAATAAATGATTATAGAAACAAAAATTTTGCAAAAGATATAATTGAAAACAAATATGATTTTACAAACTTTAATATTTACTCAGAAGAAGAGATTAACCCACATGAGTCAAATAGATTAAAAACAAGTGATGCTGTTAAAAAACTGTTAGAAGAGACGTTTAAAGAGCGAAAAATTATTGAAGAGATTTATCCTCACAATATAAAAACTCTTTATAACTTTAAAGATGAAAAAGACATTACTTTTGTCTACATCCCCGGAATCTACAATTCAATATTTAATAATGAAATTTTTGCCATTGGAATTGATGCCCTAAAAAATAACTTCGGACTCAGAGTCATTTCAGCTCCAACGATTAGTAGTTGCGATTCAGAGATTAATGGAGAAGTTATCATTAATTTTATCAAAGATGATATAAAATATAGAAAAACTCGAGGACGATCAAAACATAAATATTTTTTACTAGGCTATTCCAAAGGTGCAGTTGATGCATTATACGGTCTAAATCAAAACCAAGAGTTTTCAAAAGAAAATATCATTGGACTTACAAGTATTGCATCCCCGATACAAGGTTCATCCATTTTATCTAAAACAGATGTTCCGTTAATGTTATTAGAGCTTATTACGAATGAGAATATTCCAAAAACATGTAGAGATGAGCATTGGGCTTCAAAGTCTATTACCACTGAAGCTGCTAATAGATTTTTTACTGAAAATGAAAAAAATCTTGCGGGGCTCATTAGGTATTTTTCAGTGAGTTTTAAAAGCAATATTAACGAATCCCATATTTGGATGAGAGCAACTAAACAAATTGCTCAGTTTGATGAAGAAAATGATGGAGTCGTCGCTCTTTCTGCCTCTAAATTTCCAGAGTCTCTAAAGGCGGTAGATTTAGGAGTGATTGAAGCAGATCACCTTGCAGGTATTGTCGCCAGTGATTTTCCCCAAGGGGCTTTTTTTGAGAGTCTTCTTATCACTCTTCAAAAAATAGGTGCTTTTGAAGAAAATGCCGCTGAGAAATGGAATGAATACACTAAGTATAACTCTCCACACACAGAAGTAAGTTCACACCAAAAGGAAATCAAGAAAATGATATCGCCTTTTTTTAATGATAAAGTGAATTTATCTGACTTAAAGATATCGAAGAAAAAATTAAATCAAATGAAAGAGAGAATCATCTCAAGACTCTCAAGTACTCCTTATAAAATTGAAGATTTTGATATTACGCTCACTCGCAGCGGTAAAGTACTAGCAACTTATGAGCTCAGAGGTGAAGATAGTCTATTTTTAGGTCTTTTCCAAAAAACAGAAGATGCAGAAATTAATTCAATGGATAATTTAGTTGATTTTCTTCTCTCAAAAGTTCAAGCCAGTGGACATGATTTAACTGTAGATAATACAGAGATTTGGAGAACCTATCCAATTAGTGATAGAGAAAAAATTAAATTACCAGAAAGTTCAATAAGTTATTTATCCGATTTTAGAATTAATGTTCGAAATATCCCTGATTTTATGGAAAAGCAAACTGTCCCACCAATGCTCCCAAGTGAATATAAAGATGGAATCAATATCATTTATGATCATAGAAGAGTTGAAGATTTTAGAGAAGAATATCAATTAAATTTTGAGACAACCTCAACCATTGGTGCTGATAATAATGCAAAATCTGGTTGGATATCGACACTAACTAATGAAGGTGAAATCGTAGGAAAGATGAGTTCAGACAATTCATCAATACGATTATCCACATTTGCCATGAGATTTTTTGCAAAAGATTTTAAAAATATGGATTTAAAAATTCAAGTCAACAATGATGTCCCTGGGGCAAACGTCTTATTTGGTGGCTCAGGGAATGATGACTCTGCCTTTCAAGTATGGTTTACCATAAGAGAAAATACAGCTGCTACTGATCGATCAAAATTTACAGGAAAAGAAAATTCCGTTATTTTTGGCTATTATTTTGGTGATAAAATACCAGGAAAAGATCTTAAAGATGGTGAAATTTATGAGAACTACTACTCAAAGAAAAATTTTATCATCGCTGTTCTCCCTGAAGCAAAACAAATTCTTTTATCTCATGGTCCTGAGAACTTAAATAAGCCTCATCTTTTTAATCGAAATATCTATAATGACTTAAAAAGAGCTTTTCCGAAGTTGGATACTGATCATTTAGAGATTGTTGGTATTACTTTTCAGCATGATTCAAATGACTCAAAGGATGATTCAGAAGCCTTTTTTAAATATTTAAAGTTTAGGCCATAAAATAAAAAAACCTTGGCAGGGGAATACCAAGGCTTTTTTCTATATATTCGATTCTAACTTCAGGGGAAAAGTTAGTCTTGAATAACTTTTGATTTATTTACGTAAATTGTTCCAAAATCTTCAGCTTCTGGATTTTCATATTTTTCTTCTTCTTCCTCTACTCGAGGCATTTTTCCTTTTCTTTTCATTTTTTTATCTTCACGGTCTTCAGTTATAATATTTTCATTGAGCGTAAAATCACATTTTGTTACAAGTTTAACTTTATGAATTTCAACACCATCTTTTTCAATCTCATCATTAAAGTAACCAGGAATTCCTAGAAATCCTTTATAGCTATAATCATTATAGTTAAACTCTATATCCAATTTAACTTCAACATGTGCTTTTCCATTTATAAACTTATATACTCTTTCATTGTCTTGATTCATACCATTTCGAAGTCCTACCACATCCACAGTAATTTTTGGACCACCTACTTCATTTCTTCCACCGTAGCGAAGAGCAATATTCATTCGGCCACCAATATCTTTAAATGCAAAAGGTATCTCTTCATCAATTCCATCTACACTTTCAGAATCATTTTTTAATATCGAAACTTGATGCTTTCTATATTTAGTGACATCAGTCGCATATGGTATAACTCTCGTAAATCGATTCTCTATTGGATGAGTACCAAGAGGATTAATTTTAAAATCTGAGTCGATAACCTTACTTTTCTTTAAAGAACTTATATCGGTAGAGTTCTTTCCTAGTTCTTGAACACATGAACCAGTTACAAAGTCATCAGATGCCATTGCTGATACTGATGCAATCAAAGCTCCAAGAATTACAATATTTATATTACTTTTCATATATCCTCCACTCTCAGATATATTTAAAGCAAGTTGAGTGCCAAAATAGTCGTATGTATATTTAGGAGGTTAGCTTGATTTTAAATAAGTTTATTGTTTACTATTTTGTCAGTGTATTATTTTTTGACAGTTATTATAAGGGAGATCCCATACAATCAAGTCCTGCACCTGAAGAATAATTACCTACAAAGTGAATATGATTTACTTTAAAACCAAATTTTTCGAGATTTGAAGCCCAGTATCTCTCTAGCTCGGAATTCCCACGTGCGTGGTTTGTAATATAAAATTGATTCTCATTGTGCCCTGAGACTCCATTAAAAAAATTTACAAGTTCAGACCGATAAGAGAATGTGCTCGTATAAGCAGTATATGAAAAAAATCTACCAGCAATGGGATAAACTTTAAATTTTTCCTCTAAAATCTCTTTTACTATTTTAATCTTTTTATTATACCTCTCTCTTAAATATGAAAAATCGCTCTTACTCTCAAAGATTCTTATCTCATCATAAAACTTACCCTCTAGACCATTTATAACTGATAACCTAGCACTTGGATCATCTAGAAGAATTGTTCCATTAGGCAATGCCTTCATATAAAGATCTAAATGCTCAGAGCCAATGATTGCAGGAAGGAGTATGATATTGTCTGCTTTGATATTTAACTCTAGGCCTACAATCTCTTTTAGCTGACTCATAGTTAAATCAGGTTGCTTTCTTGTTAATTGACTTAACATTCCTTTAAATCTTTGTTCATACATAATGATATAATTATCACCATTTTCAAACTTTCCAGTTATCGTTTGACCACCCTCAAGAAAGACATTTTTTAATTGAATTCTACCTTTTGCAATATGTTTAAGAGCTTCATACTCAACGAAATTGACTTCATTTTGACCCCATTCATTGTTAAGAATTCCTATTGTCAAATCTTGATCATCTCCATCCCCCGTAGAATGAAGAGCAAGTTCAACAATATTTTGATTTTGGTCAAAAAAGAGCATATCTTGCATCCACTCATACTGGGGTAAAACGATAGGTTCGACTCCTTCTGAACGAAAAGCATTTTCAATTGCCAAAATTTCATTATCTGAAATCCTAGGACCGGTTTTCCCTCCAGAGTAAACCCAACTTGTCATTTTCATTGAACCATCCTCAGGATAGAGGCCCCCATCAATGGCAAAGCAAAAATTGGCCAAAAAAAGAGAAAGAGATATAGCGATAGATTTCATATCGATATCTTAAATGTTATTAGCGCTGAATTCATTCAATTTAGAAAAATCTACTAAGTGTCTAACTATTCGACACTTTATATAGCCAGAAAATGCTAAAAAACTATATTTATTTCGAAAATATCCGATAAATACTCTATGAGATTCTTTCTAATTTACTCTCTCTTTTTTATTTGTGAAGCTTTTGCTGAGTCAAATGAAGATGATTTTAAAAATATTTTCAAAATTAATGAAATTGTCTCTAGTTTAAATAGTACAAGAGATCTCAGTTGTAGAGAAAATCTAAATATAGGAAACAATAGACAAAGTATCAAACATGAAACAAATGATCCAAATGATGAAGAACTTTTAGTTTCAACTTTATCAGAAGAAGAGCTCACATATATTTTTACTATTTTGAAAAATGATAAAGAGAATTTTTTTAATAATATTAGAGGTGGATGTGAGGCCCGGGCCCATCGAATGGTACAAGTCCTTGATGGTCTAGGTGTTCAATCAATAAAAGTATTTATTCAAGGAAGAGCAGATAATACATTGAGGGTAAAAACAGATAAAGAACCAGCTGGTTTTGTAGAGTGGCCATTTCATGTAGCTCCCCTGGTAAAACTTAAAACTGGAAAGAAAATAATTAAGAGAGTGAAAACAGGATTTTTTTCATCTAAAGAGGTTGAGGTCGATGAAATAGTTGATATGGTTCTAGATCCAGGTATTTTTGATAAACCAGTTCCTCTTTCCCAGTGGATTAAAATTCAGACAGAATTTAATAAGACGATTAAGAGAGATCTTTTTTTCACTCAAAAATACAATTACTTTCCTCAAGATAAATATGAAAAGTTAAAAAGTTATCAAGATATGGATAACGATAGAATGCAAAGTCGAATAGATCGAAATAAAACGGAACTAGAAGAAAGGCAATCAAAGTGAAGTACTCTCTTGCCATCATCATATTTATCTTCAGTTTTTCATCGCTATCATCTACGATTGATTTTAATCTTATATATGATCTCGATTACACGCTTGTTCAAGAAGTCGATAAAAACACTCCTAAATCTTTCAAACTCAACTTTGATGGTAAGTATTATAAAGTAAATAATTGGGCACTTGAAGGAATTGAAGTTTTTAAAGCTCATGGAGTTTCCATTCATTTTTTCTCAGGTGGACAAAAAGAGCGAAACATTGAACTCTTAGAAAAAATTAAACTATCAAATGGATTAAGCCTAAAGGAGATTGCAAATAATATTTGGTCAAAATCAGACCTAGACCCTGCATCAACAACAGGACGATTTGGAGAGAGATATAAAAAAAATCTTCTAAAGTTAAACCTCAATTTATCAAAGTCACTTCTTATCGATGATTATTTTAATTTTGTTCCTAAAAACCAAATTGATAATCTTTTATGGATTGGAAAAACATATTATTACTTTGACACCTATGCTGAAGCACAACACGCCCTACGTCTTGGAAAATTTAAAGCTGAATACATTCCACAATCATATGATGAATGGTTTATAGCAAAGAATAAATTTAAATTTGTGAACGAACTTATTCTTGATGCTGTTATAAAAAGTCCCATGGAGATAAAATCACATATTCAAAACTATAAAGATATTTTTATTCCTTATGAAGAAAAAATGACTCAAGATTTTTTAAAGGTATATGGCCCATTAAAAGCAATTCCAAATCCTTGTTTTGAAAAATACAGGTATTTTAAATAAAAAAAGGGCCCACAAAAGTGAGCCCCTATTTTGTATCAATGAATAAGTAAAACTATTCTTTAACGTTAAAACCTTTTAACTTTTCAGCTAAAGAAGAAGTCGAAGACTCTTCTTTATATGCGTTTAAGTCAGCGTTTTCAGCGTTCTTTTTAGAAAGAGCAATCTTCTTGTCATTCTTATCGATTGACATGATTCTAGCTTTTACTCTATCTCCAGCTTTAGCAACATCTTCCGTTTTCTCAACTCTTTCTTCAGAAAGCTCAGAAATATGAATTAAACCTTCAATTCCAGTTTCTAATTCTACGAAAACACCAAAGTCAGTAACTCTTACGATATCACCTTCAACAACAGATCCAACTGGCATTCTTTCTTCAATTCTCTTCCAAGGATCTTCTTCTAATTGCTTAATCCCTAAACAGAATTTAGAATTGTCAGCATCAACAGTTAAAACAACAGCTTTAACTTTATCGCCAACTTTAAATTCATTGTTTGGATTGATATTTTTCTTAGTCCAAGATAAGTCAGATACATGGATTAATGCATCGATATCTTCACCTAAATCAACAAATACTCCAAAATCAACAATTGCTTTAACTGTTCCTTCAACAGCTTTGTTTAAAGGAAACTTAGCAATTAAATCATTCCAAGGATTTGATTGTAATTGTTTTAATCCAAGAGAAATTCTCTTGTTTTCAACATCAACTTCAAGAACTTGAGCCTCAATTACATCACCAACATTATGACCTTTGATTGGTCCTTTTGGATTTGTCCAAGAAACTTCAGATACGTGAACAAGACCTTCAATTCCATCATTAAGTTCAACAAAGATTCCGTAATCTTTTACAGATACGATTTCACCTGAAACTTTTGTTCCTGGTAAGTAGCTATCTTTTGCTGATTCCCAAGGATTTGGTTGAACTTGCTTAAGACCAAGAGAAACTCTTTCTTTAGCATTATCATACTTAAGAATCTTAACATTGATTTCATCACCAACAGCTAATAAGTTAGAAGGATGCTTAACTCTTCCCCAAGACATATCAGTTATGTGTAGTAGACCATCAACACCACCAAGATCAATGAATGCACCGTAATCAGTAATGTTTTTAACAATACCTTTAACGATCATACCTTCAGTAATTTGACCTAGAGTATCTTCTCTTAACTTCCCTCTTTCTTCAGCTAGAATAGCTCTTCTTGAAAGAACGATATTTCCACGTTTCTTATTAAATTTAATAACTTTAAATTCCATTGTTTTACCAATGAACTTATCTAAGTTTTTAGTTGGTCTAATATCAATTTGAGAACCCGGTAAAAATGCTTTAACACCGATGTCTACAGATAAACCACCTTTAACTTTAGTGATAACTGTACCTTGAACTGATTGACCTTTTTCACAAGCTTCAGAAATTTTATCCCAAGCTTGAAGAATTTCTGCTTTATCTTTTGATAAAACTAAATTTCCAAGATGTGATTCTAATTTTTCTAAATAAACTTCAATAACGTCACCCTTTTTAACTTTAAGTGTTCCGTCATAATTTCTGAATTCTTTAGCTAAAACTAAACCTTCTTGCTTGTAACCAATGTCTACCATTACGTAGTCATCAGTAACTGAAATTACATTACCTTTGTAAACTTCACCTTCAGAAAAGCTAGCGCCTTTTGTCTCGCTTAATAGTTTTTCGAATTCTGTGTTTGCTGTCGTTGCTTCTGCATCATCAGTTACAACGTCAAATTGTTTTGCCCATGCTGGGATTTGATTTGTTGACATAATATTGTCCACCTTTAATTTTTGATATCCTTACTACTGCAAGGGGTTTTCAAACAAAGTTTGAAGAATAGATTTTATAGTCTTTTCAGTGATTTATGTCAATTTTTTGGTTTGTTTTTTTCGAGATGAACCTGAGTCTTTTGGCATAATTATTGGTGTAGTTTTCTTTAAAAAGTTCAGCATAAACATCAAGCCCATGAATATCTGATAAATCAGTGTGGTATTCCTTGAGAGCATTCACATAAATTGAGTAATTAGAGAGAATTTTTTCAATTTTTGTTTTGGCCTCTCTTATATCTCCCTGAAAATACGACTCCCCAATCCAACGATACTTAGAAATAAGATTTTGACGCATAGCAGTTCTTGGAAATAAAACTGGTATTTCATTTAAAAGGGAAATAACTTCAAAATCATTTAAAGGTTCATCAAAAGCTAAGCTCACAAATAAATTAAGTTTTTTAAGTTCACTATATTTTGTATCTAAACTGTAGAGAAATATATCCCCTTCATAAAACTCATTATCGATTTCTGTTAAAATTCTTTTCGTTCTATCCTTTTGGTAGATTCTAGGCCCTAAAAAAATATGTAATTTTAAATTACCTAGTTCTTTTTTTGAGTGGGTTTTCAAGACCCTAAAAACTTTGACGATAAATTTAAGTCGATTTAATTCAGTTAGGTTATTGATGATACAACCAATTCTAACTTCATCAGTTTTTAAAACCTTATTACGAGTCACCTCAATTCCACTTCCTAAGTTCTTAACTTTCTTTTGAGAAATTGAAAATGTTTCTTCAATAAAAAATTTTACTTCCTCTGATAGTGTAAAAATATGATCCACCCTTTTTAGTAACCATTTTGCAAAATAATGATTATAAAAAGATTTTATATTTTCATTACAAGTGAAAAACAAAGGAATTTTTAAATTTTTCTTCATTAATAAACTTACTAACCATGTTGAATCGAGAGAGTAAGTATGAATGATATCAAATTTATGATCGTTAACTATTTTTTTAAGCTCAAAGAACAAATTGTAATTTAGGAGTTTATTAATTTTAGATTTGGAAAAATAAAGGCGCTCAATGTCTTCTTTTTCTGCTTCTTTATCAAGTTGAGAGCCTGCAAGGCAGACCAGTGTTGGGTTACACCCAGCATCTCTTAAAAAAATACTATCGTTAATAGCCCTTCGCTCAACAGTAGACCACTTTGTACTCGTACAAATAAGTAATACATTAAAATCTTTTAAAAGTATTTTTTCTCTCATTACTTATTTATACTCAGAAATAACCCCTTCTACGTTCCCAATTTTAATTTTTGCATCAAACTTTACAAAAATTCGTCTCTCATCCGCAGTAAACCAAAATGTCATATGACCACCCTTAATCGTGTCACCTTTGTACTTCGTTTCTAAATCTACTTTATAGGTTTCTACATCACCAATTTTCGTTGAAAGAGACTCAGTCCCAATAACTGTAACTTTTAGATGTTCAATCTTTCCTTGATTAACAATTGGAATCTCATATTTCGCTCCAACAGTCATAGGTAAACCTCGAACAAAATAGAGAACTGAGAATGGGTCTTGGTAAAAATAAGGGATCGTCTTAGATTTTTTACTTTTTTTCGTTTTCTCTTTTGTTTCTCTTTTATAAAATGAATATGTCGTATAATTACTTTGATCAAATAATTGTAAATCATCAATATTCTGAGCACTCTCTCGTTGGATTAAACTAAACTTTAATGGAATAAAGCTTTTTTTAGAAACATAACTATCACAAAGATCATCAATTTCGTAAAGATAGGAATAATAACGAGATGTCTTCACTCTTGTTTGTAAATGGTACACAGGCTCACTTCCAAGGAGTGTACTAGGTTTTGTTTCAATGACAATTGTTCCTGTTGAAATTCCTAAATATTTTATGTCTAGAACCATCTTTTCATTTTCAAAAAGAAAAGGTTTATATTCATCCCAAAATTTCTCACTAATTTTATCTTGTTTTTTAAACTCTGCTGGATAGTCTTTAGGATATTGGCGACTAGTTTTCACTATTTTTTCAGATGCAATTTTTGTTTGTTCAATTCTTTTATTAGAGGTTACTGGTTTTTTAGGGACTAATTTTCTTACGACTTTCTTTGATTCCTCTTTTGGTACTGTTTTTATTTTCTCATTATTTTCTAAATCAACTCGACTTACGCTTTTTTCACTTTCCTCACTAACTTCATCTGAACTTAGTTCTTTAACTTCAAATTTCTTTAAAACTTTTTCGTTAACCTTGAAATCTTTCATCAGTTCTTCATTTCTCTTATTGGAATTTTCACTTGAACTAAAGAAATCTTTAAATGATGTGGATGAGCAGGAACATAATAACAAAATAAATAAAAGGCGCACAATTTACTCCACTAAGCTTATATAAGTATATTTATCTATTGTAGTCTGAATTTAATTATAATCAAGGTTCAATATTTTACGGAACTTCTTCATCAACTCATCTTCTCCGCTCAAAAATTTCACATCAATATTTAAGGACATTATTTTAGAATCTTTGGTTACCTTTCTAAGTTTAACCATGTCTTTCTCACTTGTGAGAACGATTGCATCATGTTTAACACTCTCAATTAAAATCTCATTTATATCTTCATGGTTAAAAAAATAATGATCAGGATAAACTTTCTTTGCTACAATTTGCGCTCCAAAACTTTCTAATAAATTATAAAATGACTCAGGTGCTGCAATAGCAGTAAGGGCCATAACTTTTTGTCCCTTTAATTCATCAGTTTTTAATATTTCCCTATCAAAACAATCAACAATTTTCGTTGTCTCGTAGGCGAGTCTTCCAATAGGTATTTCTTTTCTATGGTATTGTCCAAGTAACTTTAACAAACTCTCCAATTTTTCTTCATCTACTTGATCAGCACGACTAATGAGAATTGCATCAGCATCCTTTAGTGAAGATAGACCTTCCCGAAGATAACCTAGAGGTGCCGTTTTATATCTATCTAGAGGTAGTAGAGCATCAAACAAGACAATATTAAATGATCTATAAAGTTGTATATGCTGAAAGCCATCATCAAGTAAAACAACATCAGGTCTTAAGATAGGAAAATACTTTTTTAGATTTTGTGAGCGTTTCTTT
>Ga0209712_10000620_pt1 | contig 30953 bp, 36 predicted proteins | sample ArcOceMetagenome_FD_187443 | JGI IMG/M metagenome (GOLD analysis project Ga0209712, IMG submission 187443) | Marine eukaryotic phytoplankton communities from Arctic Ocean - Arctic Ocean - Greenland ARC118M Metagenome (SPAdes) (version 2) | ecosystem: Environmental > Aquatic > Marine > Oceanic...
ATTTAGTAACCATTCCTGTCCAGTAATCTGAAACAGCACATTCAGTTTGTGCAAATCCTAAAAGTATATTTCCAACTAAATTCTTTTCTGAAGGTGTTAAGTTTTCATTCCAATCTTTAACATCTCCCTGCATTGAAATTTCAGTATGTAACCAAAATGCTTGCATTTGTTTTAACCAACCTTCCGTATAATATTCAGGATATTCGAAAGGTTTATATTCTAATCTCTCTTTAAATAATTTAGAGTTACTCATATTTAATTTGTTTTTTTAAATTTCTTTATAGGCTAATAAAGGTCTTGTTTAAAAGACCTTATTAATTTGTAGATAGTATATATTTCTATCACAAACACATCAGTTCCCGTTACACTTAAGATATTATGATAATCTTTTCTTTAATCTGTCAGCCTTTGTAAAAAATTCATATGACATTTGCTTGTAATCCTTACGCTGATCATATAGATCTCCTAGGATCTTTTTAAGGATAGAATCTTCTTTCGAATAAACTACACCATTATCGCAAACAATCACATTAGTGTCTTCTCTTCGTTTAGCTACTTCACTTTTATGTACCTGTTCAACGAATGCATCTGGTGAAATATTAAACTGTCTCATTATTGAAGGATATAGTGAAGCAAAATCAAATGCACTTACACCTTCGTAAAATCCTAAGATTGGTTCCTTAACATAAGCTCCGACATATTGACCGTCTTTTTCACCATCTTCTTTTCTTTCAGTTCCAATTCGCATTCCCTGTTCTGCGAGCTTTCTTGCCATAATGGATTCTGTAACTGCCACCGGAGAAGCTGCTTTATAGAGAGGCATCTGGGTAATATTTGCTAGAGTTAATAGAACTTCCATTGACTTTAACTTCTGGTCTATATAATAGACTAAAACTGAATCGACTACGTTATAGTAAATATACTTAACAAAGTTGTCTCTATATAGATCCTGTAGTCCTCCCGTATATTTAATCTTCTTTACGTTTAATACTTGACCTGATACATAATCAAGTGAATTAGATTCTTTTACTTTTACACTACGGTCATATTTATCATACAACTGCATGTAATCTAAGATTCCAATATGTAAAGGTCTACTGTCTTTTCTATCAACGTTCTTTGTCATACCAACTTCTGCTATATCTATTTGTAATCTCTTACATCTATTTACGATATATTGCCAGTCATAGTTTATAAAATTCCATCCTGTCATCATTGGGAATTTAGGTAAGAACTTCATTAAGAACGTGTATACCATATCATATTCAGTATTGAACTTGTGGTATTTGAATTCCCAGTCTTGATCAAAGTCTTTAAAATACTCGTTAGTATCGTCTTGGATCTTTTTAATACTTTTAGAATCCATATCTTCCAATCCTAATACAATAGCCTTACGTTCTGGTGTAATAATTGAGAATGAAAGGATTCTACTTTTAGCTTCTTCAGCTTTTGGAAATCCATCAACGATTTCAGTTTCAATATCGACAAAGTACGTTTTAGGCATATTGTAGGCTAAGATTTCTTCTTTATCTTTTGCTGGTAAACCATCAATAAAATAATTAAGAGAAAACTTATTGAATTGGCGAGCGTATCCTAATTTTACTGGACGACCATCCCAATTCTTAAAGTCAGTACTTACACCTTTCTCGTTTTCACCACATATATACCAGTTTTGAAATTGGGCGATTGGATATTGCTTATAAGCTACTTTACCTTCTTTATCATAATAAGATACAATGACGTCCTTATCTCTTTGTTCGATATCTAATATCATTAATAGTTGTTTTTCTGACGTTGAACATTCTCTTCAGCTTTTGCAAAGTAGTAATTGTATGCTGTTTTTGCGTCTAATCCAATAGAGGCAGCGTAATTGATAAAGAAATGTAGAATATCTACCCATTCCATATACAATTCTTTTTTGTCTCCTTCAGACATATCAGAAATCTTTAATGTGTTGTATTTTGCAAAGTCTTTTTTCCAGTATTTCCATACTGCATTTCCAGAACCGTCTTTAATACCTCCAAGGGCGTCTGTCATTTCATGAATTTCATCTACAACTGCGTGAGTATTAACATGCCAGAATTCCATGATTTCTCTAATAGTCATATCTTCAAAATTAAAACCATACGTTTTCTCTTGCATGTTTTTTTGATGAGACATTATATCTTCTAAGTGTGTTGTTGATTTATCATAGAAATCGTTTACTTCTAGATCCTTGCATTCATTATCTATATTTGCCATTATTTATTTATTTTAAAAGTTATATCTAATCTATCGAATAAGTTTCTTAATTCTTTCTTCTGTCTTGCGATTAAATCATCTGAATAAGATGCAACTAAATTATTAACATCTCTACTTGATTTCACGTATAGTTTTTCACGTAAAACAGGATCTTGTATCAGCTCCATGCTTGGGTCATATTCTATTTGAATTGCAGCTAAACAATCGCTTGCCATAGTTTCATAAAAACGAAATGTTGTTACATTATCTAAATGCTCTGCATCTCCTAATATTAAACTTGCTTTACTTTTTGAAATTGTATCTAATAAAACAGAGTGTTCCATTTTCTTTGCGAAGGTTGTTGGAACCTTTTTAGTCTTATACCCAACTAACAAACTCTTTTCGCCATGTGGCATATACTTTCGAACTTGTTGTTCTCTGAATGCTGCTCGATTATCTCCATAGTATATTGCATCCCATTCTTTCTTAGGAGCATCAAAGTCAAATAAGGCATTGGTTGGTGTGCTATTCAATTTACTTGCCATTCTGTGTTTAAACATGTAGGTAAACCAATCTAATCTTTCCCAATTCTTTGGTGTTCTTCCTAAGAATTTTGAGATGTTTTTACCAGGGAATAGGTAAGTTGCGTTCTCTATGATCTCGGACCACTCAGATTCAAGATCTTGGATTAGATTGAATCTTTTCAATACTTTAACTGGATTTAAGAAATCAATCCGAGGATCATTTACAAGTGTGTATATTTTACCGCCATATCCTGCAAGAGCTCTTGCTATTGGTTCTGTGTGTTCTCCAACTTGACCTCCAAAGAAATTAGCTGTACTTAATTGGATAAAGACTGCGTCGTAAGAATCCCAATCAGCATCTGTATAATTTACGTAAAAATCAAACTCTGCTGTATTTCTATTTTTCTTACCAATCAAATCTACGTCATATCCATTCTCTTCTAAGAGTTGTTTGAAATATGTAGCTTCTAAACCTCTGTGGTTTTTACTATTATATGTTAGATTTGAAAATACTGATGTGATTGCTACTTTCATTACTCTACTTCGTTTACATAGTTATCTAATCCTTGAATATATGCAACAGCATCTAATAAATTATCACGTTTATGATTGTAACTTTCTCTAGAGAATTTAAGAGCTACTAAGGCCTTAAACATATCTGCTCCAGTTACTTCATGACCTGTCATTCCTTGAAAGATCATTGCCGCTCTATCCATTCCTTCTGAGAAAGGGCCGTATGCTCTATCTGCTTCTTCGCTTCTGTTGTTTACAATATCGTTTGCTTCTTCTAATATACTTTTCATTCTTTATTTTATTTAGTAAGTATTATATATGCGATTAATAAAATGTTTCTAGTTAATTCTAGTTAAAGGTACCCATCCTCGGTCTTTTGTCATCTTGTGTGGAATTCCATTAATTGAAGTATATCCAGATGGTTTGATTTCTTTCTCGTCTTTTGCAGTTGCTCTTTTTAGTAAATCTGCCATTTCTTCAGCGGTTGGCTTTTCTGCTTTAACTGCGTGCATTTTGTACTCCCAAGGGTGTTTGTGTTTGATCATAATTATTTGCTTTTTTTATTTATTAAGTTTTCTAATTCTATTGATAAATCTTCAATACCTTCGTTATATGCCCACTGAGTTTCATCGTTAGGCTGACCATATCTAATTGCCTCTGAGGCTCTTTCTAGTAGTATTTGTATTTCTTTTAATGTCATATATTATATATTAGTCTGTTATTATTATATAGTAAATATAAACAAAAAAAGTGAACCAGGAAAATCCTGACTCACTTATTTTTTAAAGTTATTAACAATTATACATACTATTGTCCGATTTTTCCATAGTATTTATTTAGAGCAGCTAACCTATCGTCTGCATCTACTAGCATTGTTAACGCTTCTTCTGCGTTCTTGTAAAAATCCCCGGTGGAGTGATCCCCTATACCTGTTCCTTTTTCGCCTAATAAATCTAGGGATAGAAGGGCTTTTGCTTTATCTGCTTCAGCTGAAGTTCTAAGCATTATGATTAAATGTTTATTCATGTTTTATTGTTTTTAATTGTGTTTACTTGTTCTAATAAAAATTCATGGAAGGAAAGTGGTTCCCAATCTGAAAATATTTCTTTTACTTTAGTGCAATCAATTGCATATCTTTTATCATGTCCTAATCGATCTGCTACAAACTCAAACTTAGGAGTTTTACCTAACATCTCTCCAATCATATTTACGATTTCAATATTTTCATATCTTTCTCCAGATCCAATATTATATACTTCACCTTCTTGATCAGATAGCATAAGTCCGTATATGAGCTGTGCATTATCATCTGAGTCTATCCATTCTCTTACTTGCTTTCCATCACCATATACTGGAATTGTTAAATCCTCTGCGATAGATTTCATAATTTTTGGAATAAACTTCTCTGCATTTTGATGTGCTCCGTAGTTATTGCATGTTCTTGTGATTAAATAAGGTAATCCGAATGTTCTACCTGCGGCTTCAACTAAAAGATCACTTGCTGCTTTGGTTGCTGAGTAATATGAAGATCCTTTCAATCCGAAAGTTTCATTTGACTCTGCTAATAATCCGATATCATCCATATCTCCATAAACTTCATCAGTTGAAATATGAATAAACTTTTTAAGATCTTTGTTCTGTCTAGCACACTCTAATAAATTGAAAGTTCCTTCAACATTTGTTCTAACAAAAGGTTTTCCGTCCTTTATCGAGTTGTCTACATGGCTCTCGGCAGCAAAGTGTACTAAGTAATCATAAGAACCTAAATCATCTGCAGTTACATCGCAAATATCCATCTTAATAATTTTAGTTGGTTTAATTATATTATCTGGATTTGCAGCATAAGTCATTTTGTCTAAAATAACGATATCATCATTTGGTAATCTTCTATTAAGTAAGTTTACGAATGATGACCCTATAAATCCTAATCCTCCAGTTACGATAATTCTCATGCGTTGTCTAGTAATTTTTTAATTCCGTTTTTATATTGTTCTTCTGTTAGGTTTCCTTCAGTATATTGTGCGATTTCATCTCTAATCGCTAACATTAAATGCTGAGCACTTGTAGTTCCTGCATCATTTTTAGCACGATCAATTAATTCTGGATTTTGCTTCACAGTTTGTACTGTTATTAAATCTTTTAGTTTGGTGGTAGACCATCCATGTGATCTTGTTGTATATACTACCTCTGGAGATAAATTATCCCCTGAAAATCTTTTACCAATATAATCATCACCTAAGATTCTAACGTCTGGTTTATAAAATTCTATTAACTTTATTAAGTCTTCCTCTGTTTGATATGTAACAACCTCATCAACATATTTAATAGCCATTAGTGTTTTATATCTTTCGTATAATGGAATTACTGGTTTGTATTTAGTAAATCTTGTTTCAGATGGATCTATTTGTAGAAAAACCATAAAGTAGTCACAGTGTTCCTTTGCAGTTTCAAAGGTGTAAATATAACCTGGGTGTAAAAGATCAAAGTTACCTGCAGTAAATCCTATTTTCTTTTTTAGGTTGCTCATATCTTATTTCTTTTTAAGTTTAAACTCAAATATAATTGTTTTGATATATCTTGTACTTGTTCGTCTTGATAAGTTTCATTAATTGCCATTGTTAGAATGAAATGATCTACCATTGCTTTCGATGATTCAAGATGCTCTTCTGTTTTACAAGATTCTATTACCTTTTCTATTTTATTAAGTGATTTAATAGACCACTCTGTATAATTCTCAGGTTTAAATAAAAATTGATTCATTGGTTATCTTTTTAAATGAGGAATGCCCTGTAGTTATACAGGGCATTCTTGAATTGTTTCAACACGTGGTTGAATGTATTTCGATGATACGCGAAATTCGTTACTTATTTTCCTTGATCCAATCTTTCACTTCGTCAATTTCAGATTTAATTCTGTCTAACTCGTTTAGTGCTTCTTCTAATTCGCCTTCCCTTTCATCAAGTAGTTCTCCAGCCATATCCGCATCGTCATCTTCTCCATCCTGTTCGTATGTACTGATATCGTTTTTTATGTCAACTATTTCTGATCTTAGGCTTTTTACCTCATCAGCTGCTTCCGCATATTGATCTTGAAATTCTTTTAATTCATCAATAGCTTCTTTCATTTCATCATCAACTCCTGAATCGCCAGAATCTCCTGTTATTTCAGCCTTTTTAGCTTGTAGTTTTTTGTAAAGAGGATTTTCTTTATCATCAATCATTGATGATATTTTAACTTCTCTACCACTAACTGGGTTTTTAACTTTTGTGTTTAAAAACGCTTCTAGTTTGTCGTTTTCGTTTACAAACTGTTCGAATAATTTAATGTGTTTCATTTTTTTAGTTTTATTTATTGTTTCTATCTTAGTCCTAATTCATCTTCAATGTCTGTCCAGTCGAAATCTTTAATAACGTCTTTAACTGGATCGCCATCTCCCCAATCTTCAATGTAATTAAACATACTTTCCGGTGAGTATTCATCTTCATCAGCGTCTTCATATTCATCAAATATTTCATCCGATACCTTTTCTGCGAATTTCTTTAATTTCTTAATATCTGATGAACTGTATTTTTCGTTAATAAATTGTTCAAATAATTGTACGTGTTTCATAATTGTTAGTTTTATGTTTATTTATTTTGAGTCTATTGACATGAATTCGTTATCTCTAATCTCTAAATTGTTATTACCAACTGATGCCATTGTACCATAGATTGTATCTTTTTTAGAAGCTATTGGAGAATTCATCATTCCAGTCTTATCTATTTTCTTATACAATTTGCTACCGTTAACATCATCCATAAATCCAACGTTAATTACTAATTCATATCCAACGAATAATTGGTTAGAATCTTCGCTGTTTAATTTATTAATTTCGTCAATATGAAATCCTTTATCAAGATTAGCTGTTACGAATAATACTGAATCCATACTCTTTGCTCCTTTTTCAACAGCATCTAAGATAATCTTTTCTCCAGTTGATTTAAAACTTGACCATGTTTTATTAACCTCAGCTAATGTTGCTTTTTGATCTCCTTCATATTTAATTTTAGAGATTTCTTGTTTAAATGCCTGCATTACCTTACCTACTAATCCTTTAGAACTATAGACTCCAGTCATTCTGTATACTTTTTCGTTTACGAATTGTTCGAATAATTGTACGTGTTTCATTATTTTATTGTTTGTTTAATAGAATGTTTTATTATGACCATATTTACGATCCCATGCATAATCGAAATCTTTTATCTTAGTTATTTCAACTTTAATTTTTTGAGCATGTACGAGGATATCTTCATCATAGTGTGTTGGAGCATCTCCGTATTTATCTTTTAATTCTGCTTGTTCTCCCATGGCATATGTGTAACTTCTAAAAGAACCCAATATTCTGTTCATTTGCATTGCAGCATGTATCATTGTCACTTCTTTACCACCGGGTGCAGTACCTATAACAACATCATCGTCCTTTCCTACACTTCTTCCAAATTCTTTTATACCATCTTTAATTTGCTCGGTTAAATCCATAATAGCATCCTTGACCATTTTACCTAATGGAAGTTTAACTGCAGCACTTTGTAAAATGTCTTTATATCTTTTTAGGTTCTCAGATTTAAATTCCATATCGTTTTTATATGCAATGGCTCCAACTTTTTCAGCATCTCGTTGTGCTATCTTATTTACCGTTGAATATCTTTGTTGTAATGAATCGACATCAATAATAATAGCTCTATCTGAAACTTCAGCGATTCTCTTTACACTAGTAAGACCTGTTCCTTGCCATCCTGATCTTGTCTTATTAATACCTATAGTTTCTTCACCTCTTTTCTTATCTGTTTCTATACTTCTAGGAGTTTTATATTTTCCTGACATTTGTTGTACTCTGTCCAAATATCCATGTATGTCTCTATCAACAAAGAATTTATTATTTTCATCGGCAACACATAACATGTATTCACCTCCTGGGATAGTTCCTGATCTTATAGATTGAGCTTCCTCGGGAGCGTATGGGTTAACTTTTTCAACATCTGAAATGTAGAAAGTAATTGTGTTTTTACCTTTAGCCTTATATGCAGCCTGTGGTGTTGTTACGATTAAATCATCATCTTGTATCTTATCTAGCTCTAGTTTAGTTTTACCATAAAATGCTTTAGGTAATGTACTGTGTACGCCACCTCCATTAAATAAATCTCTAAGTATTTGTGAGCTAAATGCCTCGTTTAATTTCTGTGAAGCTACAAATCCTTCGAATAATTGTACGTGTTTCATTATTTTATTTTAATTTTTGCTAAATGTCCTTCAATTTCAGTATATTGTGATCTGAATTTAGTAAGTGCTAATAAAGTTCCCATTGTAAAAGAAACGAAATTTCCTTCTGGTTTTTTCATTGCAGCTTTATATGCATCCTTTGCAGATTGTTCATTATCAAAAATACCAAGAATAGATTTACTAGTAGCAGATCCTATACCGTACCCACCAGATAATTTAATTTCTTGTCCATTAAAATTTACTTTATTGTGCGCAAATACTAAATATTTAGTTTCTCCTTTATCAGGTGCAGAATTCATAAATTCTCCAAATTCATTTGGAGAATTAAATAGAAATGAACTAAATGATTCATTAACTAATTCGTTAGCTACCGATTCGGTAATTTCTTTTCCTTTTTTAATTGAGTATTCCCAAATTAAAACATCTCCAATATTATCTTCAATCTTTTTAATATCTGATTTAGATAAATTAAACACAATTACTGATTCATAACCTTCGTTATCATCAAATTCAGTAACAATATGTCTGTAATCATCACCAAATAAGTTTTCTAATTCTTCAACCAACATCTTCTTAGGAGCTGGTGATGCAATTTGATATATCTTAGTAGCCTTTGAAACTGCTTCGTTTACTACTGATTCAAATGCAGTACCTTTAACTTCTTCTGGTTTATTAAACCTTTTAATATTACTTTTACATTTTTTCAATAGAGATATAACATGATCTATTGATTCGCCTTTACCTGAATCATTTCCAGCTTTGAGCCAATCATAATAAGTTGTTAGTGCTTGTGAAGCAGCGTATAATTCATTTTCTATCGTATCCTTAGACATTCTAGAAAATGCTTCATTAACTACTGATTCATTATAACTTACAATGTCAGAGTATTTAACTTCATGTTCTTCACCGTCCTGATCTAATGCAAAGATAACTTTGTCATTCCACATTGCAGTGTTTTCGTCATTTCCATTATCTGGGTTGTATATTATAAATTCATCTCCATTTGCTAGTTGAATAATACCATCATCGTGTTTCATCGCTTTCATTAACTTCTTCTTGTCAAATTTAGCTTCATTAACAAATGATTCAAATGTTAGTAATTTTTTCATTTTCTTCTTTTTCTTTTTATATTCTTTTGTAGCGTCTCCTCGACCGGCTGGGATATCTCCTGATCCATCCTGTGTTGCTGTTGGTAATAGAACTGCTCCCATACCTCCAATGCTAGACGGTGTTATATTTTCTTCTAGTTCTTTCATATTACCAAGCGTAATCAAATTTCTTAATCTGAGAAACTTTATCTTTTATTTCTTTAGCATAATTTTTAGCTTCTTTCTCAGCATAATTAGATGCGTATTTCTCTGCTTTAGCCTCTTCAGCTTGTTTAGTATAATCAACGTATCTACCATAATCATCTAATATTGTAGACATGTGATTAGATGCGTCTCTCATTTTAGCTTCTCTACCCTTAGAATTTCTTCCAATAATAATATCTCCGTATCTTCCTTTTTCATTTTTAGCTAAACCATCTTTAATTTGAGCGGTTAATGCATCAATAGAATCTGCAACCATTTTATCTAATGGTAATTTAGAAGCTTTAGTTGCTAATATTTCTTGGTACCTTGCCTTGTTTGCATCTTTAAAGTCTTTATCATTCATAAATGCAGTAGCTCCTGATTTTTGATCTACTCTTGCAGCAATTTCTGATCTAGAAGATTTGGTAAGATTTGATAAACTAAATGCTACTGCTCTATCTGCTAAATCAGCGGCTCTTTTAATTGAAGAAACTCCAGTTGCATCATATCCTTTATATGCTTTGTTACCACCAACTGCCATTCTATCATCTCCACCTTTTAAAGTTTTAGTGTTTGATTTTCTTCTATATCCTGTTGATTCGTATTTAACTCCTAAGAAATCTTTTCCTCTTGTTAATGCTAAAACACCAGGAGCAACTGATCCTGTTCCGAATGGATTTGCTTTGTCATTATCTACTATGTAAAATACTACAGTGTCTCTATCGTTAGCATATGCTTTATAAGCTTCTTTAGGTGTCATGTCAATTAAATCTTCGTCTCCGATTTGATCTAATTTCATTTTAGTTAATTGATAAAATGCTTTAGGTAATTCAGCATCTGCTTTATCGCCATATGTCATTGAATCTGTCATTGTTAATAAGTTTCTTAACTTAGAAGATTTAAATGCTTCAGTTATTAATGATCCTGATTCATTTAAAGAGTTTATAAAGTCTCCGAATGATTCGTAAATAAATTTAGTTTTCATGTTTTTGTTTTTGTTTTCATTTAAATCTAACGACCATCCATATTCTACGTATGATATTGCTTCATCTGGATTTACTTTATGTTTTTTAGCTACTTTTAATACTACGTCTCTTGTTATTTGAGAGTTTGGCAGTTTAGAAATTGCCTTATCAAATCCACCAGGAACCCATATTTTTGGATTCTCATCAGTTGCTTCGTGCAATTTCATCTCTAATGGTTTTGTATTTATTGGTTCTTCTTCATTTACTGTGATTGAAGCTAGTGCTTTGCTACCAAACTTAGTTAATGAAATACCTTCTTCAGATACGCTAAAATATTTTGAGTTACTTTTAGTCCATCTTTTACCGTTAGTTGATAGTTCTTTTAGAATATTATTAAATTCCTCTTGTGTGATGTTACCGTCTCCGATAGCTTCTAACATTTTGTTACGTATCTTAGCGTGTTTACCCACAGTAAGCGCTGGATGGTTTTCAGTATATCTTCTTTTAAGAGTGATTTTAGATTCAGTAACTACTGATTCGTACTTTTCCATATTGATAAAAACATCCGCAATATCTTTATTACCTATTGTATTATAGACTGCATTTGGATGTGAATTACCAATTGCTGCATTAACAACGTCTCCATTATCTTTTACTGTATAGCTTCCACCTTCAAATTCCTCACCGTTGATTGAGATTTCAAAACCAGCTCCTTTACCTTTAACATATTCTAAGTCATGTACTTTTGCTTTAACTTTATCAGCTTGAGAAATTGCAGATGCTATTAAGTTAGCAGCTGCTTCTACTTCTTTTTTACTAAAGTTAAACTTTTCAGTAACTAATGATTCAGCAACGATAGTATCATAATGTACCTCTTCAACATCACCGTTATAATCAGCATAAACATCAATAGACCATTCTTTACCATCATCATCTTTACCTAACCAATATTGATCTTGACCCTCATTACCGTGATTATCAATTATATCTTCGTAATCAAATTCAACTTTATGTTTTTTACTACCTATTTTAAATTCAACATAAGGCCATTCTTTCTTAGTAACTTTAATTGATTTAGCTTCATTAACTACTGATTCCTTTACGAAATTCTTAAGATCATCTGGATCTATAGAGTATTCCACTTCATCCGCATCGCTCCAAAGAATAACTTCATCTTTACCAATTTCGTAAATTTCGAATGATGAGTTTTTTAAGATTTCAGATCCATCAACGTCGTTAGTTTTATCATAAACATCTCCATCAAAATTATCGCTATCTTTTTTGGCTTTAATATACTGTCCTTTTTTAAATTTAGCTTCATTAACTAAAGATTCTGATTCAAATACGCTAATAGCGATGTTGGTAGATTTTTCATAGCTCTTTAGCTCCATTCCCATTGCATCTGCTACTAATTTCATTTCTGGTTCGCTCATGTAAGTTGAAGTTCTAACCTCGTATCCACTTTTACCTTTTTTAGAAATTTTCTTAATAGCTTTAACACTGTTACCTGTTGCTTCTTCGAATTTATTTGGAAATTCATATTTAAAATCTTTTATATTTCCATCATATGCTTCGTTGGCTACTTCATTATATAAAGATTTTACCCATTCTACTGAGTCTGTTGTTTTCTTAATCTTAGCTCCAAATTGTTTGAAAAAATCTTTAGCAAAGGATTCAATATCCTTTGAGTCGCTTGCTAGTTGGTGAATATCAGACATAGTTCCTTCTAATAAGGTCATATAGTCTTGGTTTTCTAGTAAAAATGATTTAAAATTCATGTTTAATATTTTGTTTTATTATATATTATAAGATTATATATCTTGATTATTTATGAATTGTTCATATGTCATAAGACTATTTTCTAATTCTGTTGATTCTGGAACTAAATTCATAGATTTTTCAATTTCAGACTTTAAAGTATCATACATTTTATGAATTGCCTTTGGTGTCATTTTCTTAAAGGTTTTTTCATCACCGTCTAATAATGCATTACGTACTTCAGTTGCTGATATGTTATCATCGGTTCTTGGAATTTCAAATAATCCAAAATCAGATCTAGAATTTAATTGATCTCTATATGAGTCATTATTAACTTGATATCCGTATGATTTCATTCTATCAGTACCTGTTCCCCATAATACTGGTTCGTATTTAGGTCTCATTGCATTGAACATATAGTCAATTGCTGCTCGATCTAATACTATGATTTCTTTTAAGAACTTATATTGTTTTTGAACTTGTTTAAACATCTGAACCTGTAAATCCTCAGAGTAAGGCTTTCTAAAATCATCGCCTTTCTTTATAGTTTTTGCTTTAATTAAAAAGACAATAACTGGATATCCATTTTCTTTGTGGATTGCCTCTAGCACTTTTGCATGTCCTAATGTAAATGGTTGGAATCTACCAACAAACATATTAACAGGTTGTTTACCCTGTTCACCGTGCTTAACTGTTAGCGCTTCGTTTAAATGCATACTAGATTTAATTTTGCTATGCATCATAAAGTTATTATAGTCGTATATTGAATTTTCATCAGTATTTTCTACAAATATAACTTCATTTATTTTATCTACAACTGTATTTAATTGTAAAACCATATCATCATTAATAATATCTGATGCTTTATTTCTTTGTTTTCTAAATGTTCCTATTGTTATTTTAAATAGAGACGCTAGAACTTCATTTGAAACATGTGTTAATGTTTTTTCGTTTTTAATAAAGTTAGTGTTTAGTTTAAAAGACTCTGAGTTTGAGAATTCAGCATTGTCAAAGTTAACTCCAACGTATCTTGATGCATTTTTAGAAATGTAGTCATTAAATACGACCGACATTAATTCTAAGTATCTTTTGTTTGCTGTTTCTTCTGTTAGCTTTATTTCTTTAAAATCATATTTAACAAAGTGTTCTAATATATCAGCAATTGCTATTTGATACATGTGAGAGCTTTCCCTAACCTCATCAACTTTAGTTTTTGTAAAATCTTCTAATTTATATGAAGATATCTTTTTACCTTCAGAGAAGTTTAAAATTAATCCTTCAATCTCTTTCTCTAAATCAACTTGTAATATAGAAGAGTTTGAACTTGGATTAAATATTTTATATATTTCCTTAGTAAAACTAGTTTCAGCTTCAGTTTCGATATCATAATCAAATGCCTCAGAAAATTCCTTGTCGTTCATTTCTAATAATTTAATTAATTTATCTATTTGAATCTGGTCTAAGATTCCATCAAAGATTATATCCTGAGCTTGTACATCTAATACTTTAGCCCATTTAGATACAATCGCAGGATCTATTATAGTTTTCTTAACTTTGCCTGCTTCTGTTAGTTGCTGGACATGTGTTAATATTAAATGGTTTTGTGGAATATTATCATATGTTATTGATGATACATTAGTTTCCGGTAAGTATTCAAATCCAAATCTGTAATCTGATGGTAGTGATTCTTTACTACCTGGATTTAAACTTTGAATATGTTTGATAGCAACTTCATATAGGGACATGATAGTCCTGTCAATCACTGTAAGTGGTTTTCCATTTGAAGACTTATAGTATTCGAATTTGTCATTAATTCTCCTAACATAAAAAGACGGAGCTGAGATTTTCTCAACTACCATCACCCTATTCTTTAACAATCTATAGAACTCATTCACATTTGTTCCTTGAAAATACTCTCTTAATTTTTGTAATGCCATCTTTTTTTATTTATTTTAACCCATAGATCCTTCAATGTCCCATTGAATTCTCTGTAGTGGATCATCTCCTCTAAAGTTCTTCTTTACCCAATCAATAAGTCCAGTTTCGTTTTTAGCATTTTGTGCCATATCAAAAGCATTATCTGCTCCTCCATTTGCTGCCATATCTTCTAACCATTGATCGTATTTCTTTTGGTTCCATTTAACAGCCTTAACTGCTTTCTTATGTGGTCCATCTCCTAATGTAGAAACAGATGCATCATAACTACCAGGTAAGAATACTCCTAAATAAGTACCATCTCCAAATTTAATAGACTTTCTAAATCTTCTTAAAGAATATTCAGCACTATCAATTTGTTTTTTCTTGTTGGTCTCTCCTTGTTTTTTACCAAGTTCCATTTTCATTAACTCAGCTCTCTTAGGATCTGTTTCAAAGTGTAATGCTTTAATAGGATCTGCGATAGAATCAAATATACCTTCATTTAATTCCAACTTAACTTCTTGTATAAATTGTTCAAATAATTTTACTTTCTTCATAATATATTTATCCTCCGTATTTTATGATACCCATTAGCTGGTTGATTGCTGCAAAAGTACCTGTTAATTTCATTGTTTTTCCTTTATATACAAATACAATACCTTCGGTTGGAATAATTGATTCAACACCTCCGATTCGATCTAATCTTTCTAACTCTGAAATTACTTTATTAACTTGAGCAACTTCTCCACCCTTTTTAATTTTGTCAGCTTCAGTTCTAATTTGATTATGTAGTCTTTGCATTTCAGCGTCTGGATTAGCTGCAACAAAATTACTTGCATTTTTAAGAATGATAGATCCTAGTTCTAAGAAAAGGTCTTCAAACGGTCTAATGTTTTCTTTTTGTTTTACTTTAATATCTTCTTTATCAAATTTCTTTATAGCGGCTGCTTCGTCTTTACCAATCTCTTTTGCAAGTGATCTCATATTTAACGTCTTTTTGTCTCCGTACGCCCATCTTAATAATAAACCTTCTTTATAGTCTTGTTGTAAATCTGGAAAACTTGTATCGATTGTTTCTCTCCACCACATTTCGTGATATTTAGAAACTTGATCAGAGTCTGCTAATTTATATTTGTTCTTTAGATCTTCTACTTTCTTAATAAATTTAGCTTTGTTCTTTTCAAAATCTAAATCTTTTCCTAATTTAATAATTTGTGGTGGGATAACTGTAAATGTTTTACCAACATTAATTTTAAGATCTTTCATTGCTTTCGCTATTGATCTTGCTGGTTTGTTATCATCTCCTATAATGTTTCCTTCTCCATCTGTTTTCTTAATACCATGAAATTGGATAACATCACGGTCATAATAAATTACATTTGGATTCTTAGAGTAAATTAACTCCATGTTCATCCAGTTTTTACCATTATCAAAAACTTCTAAATCTTTAGAGGATAATTTATTTAACGAGTTTGCTAAGTCTTCTGCTGCGAATTGAAAAGTATCTTGTACTAATTTACTTGGATGTCCTTCGAATTTTTGACTAAACGTAGCAAGATCCATTGGATTCTTTAATTCACCTTTATTTCTAGCGAATTTAACCTCTCCATCTTGTACTGTTGCAAATACGTTTTGGCCATCTGTTTTTTCAGTTGCTTCTTCCTCAAAGTTTAGTTCACCTTGTAAACCTGCCTCGATAATTTTCTTAAAATCTCCGAATGTTAAATCTTTCTCATCAAATGGATGGGACATGTGTCCTGCTGCTCCACCTTCTAAAATTAATTGAGAATCATTAGATTCTAATAAGTCTTGATTTGCCCTTTCTACTAAAAAGCTTTGGAATGATAATAGTTTTTTCATATTGTTATTTTGACCAAGGATGATTCTTAGCTACCATTTTTTTAAAGTTAATAAGTCCTAAAACATCTCTGTCCTTTAAATCGTGATGTAATCTGTAATCATCGTGATTATATCGCCAATGAGCTTCTTTAGAGCCCTTCCTGTGACCATATGTGACATCATCTTTTTTATCGTAAATTATTACGTTATCTGGGTGAAGGTCCTCGTATGACTCTTTAAACTTGTCAAAGGTATACCCGACAACTTCATTATAGGTCATAAACATTCCTTCACTAACAAATTGTTCGTATAATTTAATATGTTTCATCGTTTAATAGTTTTTATGTCCTCCGTTAATTCTTGCAATCTCATCGTATTCACTTCTTGAAAGATTAGATGAGTCTCCTGAAATACTAATACCAGAACTTCCACCATAGGTCATTCCAGCTTTAGTTAATTTTTGATCAATGTCATCTACAATTTTGTCAGGTGCATCATAACCTACGACAATATCGATTTCATTCCATTTAGTAACTAACATAATTGTAAATGGATATTTTGATTTACTTAATATTTTAACTACTTTGTCAAAATACTTTTTATCTACCTTTGCTTCGTTTACAAATTGTTCAAATAATTGTACGTGTTTCATCGTGTTAAAATTTATTCATTATATCCATTAGTTGTTCAGAATTACCTAATTGGTAAGAACTATTAACTAGTCCAATAGTGTCATAATTTGTACCCGTACTATGTTCAAACATTACTCCACCGTCTGAAGAATTGTATTGATCTAATACAAACAGAAGTTCGTAAATTTCTTGGAACATTTTATCTTTGATTTTACTATCGATTCCACTACCACATGTTACTGCTACTAAGAAATCTCTTCTACCACCCGGATTAAAGTTTGCTCTACCTTGAATTTCTCCACCAACAGTGGAACTCATTGTACCAGACCATCCGCCAGCAGCACCCGTTGAAGATTGATCAACTTCATATTTCTTATATTTCTTAATTACCTTAGAAATATTCTCTGCTAATTTAACAGAATTTCTTCCTATGAATATATCATAATCTTCTTGTTTATCATCACCCTGAACCATTAAAGGTTCCTTATAGCTAGGTAATTTACCAGACTTAAGAGATGCTTCAACTTTTGATAATATTTTTTCATAGCTTTTTCCCCATTTTTCAACAGCGATCTTTGCGATTCTAACTTTATCTTCTAATTTAGCTTTAATACCTTTTTTATCAAAAGATACTGCTTCGTTAATAAAAGATTCGAATAATTTTACGTGTTTCATTTTTTATTATTTTATTTATGATATGTCCATTGCGTCGTCATGGTCGCATACAATGCCTTTTTTAGCTATTTGTTTACATAAAGCGTCTAGCTGATTAGTGTCATAATTACCTGGAACTTTATCAGTAATTTTAATAGATTTTAAGAAAGCTTGTACTTCGTCTAATCCGAATTTAACTTTATGGCTTACATTTGACGTTTTTGCAACATCATATAAATAAGCTCCATAAAACCTACCACGTTGTTCTGTATATGTAAAATTAATTCCTTTTACTTTGAAAGGTTCATTTTGTGCAGAAATTGCCTTTGCTTCGCTTACAAATTGTTCAAATAATTGTACGTGTTTCATTATATATTCACTTTTTTCTATTTTATTATATATCTCACTCATACTCAACATATCTTTAATACTATTGATAAATACATCAGCAGGAACTCTATGTCCTCCATCATATACTGCATGATTAAAAGATACTTTATTGTCTTTAAAGTATTTTCTTACCTCTCTCCCACTAACGACTGAATCGCTCTTGCCAAATCTTATTTCTATTTTAGTCTTTTTTAAATCAGAATCATCTACTACTGGATCGAATGTTCTGTTAATTACCGCTGGATTAAATAACAATACTGGGATTGAAAGTTTGCTTCCAATTAAATAAGAAACATATCCTCCCATTGAAGATCCTACAATAAGATCTGGATTTAATGATTTAATATCTTTGTATAATTTATCAAAAGTATTATCATCCCTATAGTTTATTGATGGCATGTAAGCCTTGTCAAAGTTTTTGTTTAAAAATATAATCTTTGGGTCTTTTTGATCAATACTAGATTCTAAACCATGTAAATACGCTATCTTCATCTTTATCTTATTTGTTATATGTAAATATAAACAAAAAAAGTGACATAAAAAAATATTACGTCACTTATTTTAATTTATTTTAAATTTTAGGTCTTCCTAATAGTATTTTATCGTGCATTTTACCGCCTAACTTCCTAGAATACCAACCAGTACCTGGCTCTCCTTCTTTAAGACCGATCCAATCTACTTTTTTACCTAGTACTTTTTCAACAGTATCTAGATCTGAAACTACAGGTACACTATATGAATCTAATAAGATCTCTGCGATTTTACCTGAAACTTCAATATAAAATCCTAATTTATTAAGATCCCTACCTCGAGCTGCTATGTATTCTCTCTTTGCTGGTGAACTTCCATCATGACCAACTCCAGAATACTTTACACCAAACTTAGTTTTTTTACCAAACATAACCATGTCGAAATCTTGATCTCCGTGAATATCAAGTCCTTCCCAGTAGTTCCAATCTGGATCTGCAAAAACGTCTTCCGGGGATTTAATCTTAGCATGTCCTCCTATTACAGAGTATGCTGTTGAAATTAAATCAAAGAATTCTCCTGCAAGTTCTGGATATTTTTTATGATTAAATTGTGTAATCTTGCCTCTTTTTGGTTTAATTAACTCACCACTAGTTGCTTCACTAATAAACTCTTCAAATAATTTTACTGGCTTCATATCTATTTATTGTATCGACATAGGTGCAAGGCTCGATTTGAATTCCTTTGGATATTCTTTAGCCATAAAAGCCCTATGTTCGTTTGCTATTTCTAATAATTCTTTTTCGCATTCTTCTGGAATATTAATATCGTGAGCCATTTTAATAAATGTCTTATATATCACATGGAACATTGATGGTCCTATACCAGGGGCTCCGTTCACTTCAGGTACCCACATCACACCTTTTTTATCTAACATTAAATCAATGTTATAAAAATCTAAGTTAACCTCTGAGCTTAATTCATCAATCATCTTTAAGATTTGGTCAGTGTATTCGAACTTTTCAATATCTTGATCAATGTATATTAAATCAATCTTATCATCAGCATCTTTTTTACCAACCGACATGTCGTTATTTGTGTTTGTTATTCTTTCTGCAATATGGATTAATTCTCCATCCATAATAAATGCTCTGAATTCTCTATCTAATTCTTTAGCCTCTTGCCAAATATCAAATTCCATATCTGATTTTTGAGCTTCTTCATAAGTATCAAACTTTTCAATTCCCTGTGCACTAAATCCAGCAGCTGGCTTTGCAATGATAGGTAATTCTAACTTTTCAATATCTTCTAGATTATATACAGTATTTGGAACTGAATCCATATTTTCTGCAAATGCTTTATAGAATAATTTCTTATCTGCACTGATCTGAAGATCTTCTACTGTATTAAAAGTAGTAGCTTTCATATCTCTGTGAAAGTTATGCTGAGTTGATGAAAAGTTAAGTAATGGAACATCATATCTTATTTTATTATGCTTTCTATTATGAGGTATTAAAACCCCTTCTTTAGAATGATCTTGTTCATAATATCCATCAGTTCCGTCAATTAATACAAGGTGTAGATATTTTTCATATATAACCTCCATTAGTTTTTTAGTAACTGGCTCTTTTTTTGATGTTAGGCCTATAGTTCCTCTTAATGCAATTTGTAATTGTGGAATCTGATCTTCAACAAACCTTTCATTAATAAACTGTTCAAATAACTTTATGTGTTTCATATCTATTTAATCAAGAAACGACCCGGAAATACCAGGTCGTTCTTTTATTGTTTTTTAATTATTTGCTTCTTCAACCTTATAAGTTTTTCCGTCAAATTCAAATTCTTTATCTCCAGCTTCTTTAGCCTTTCTAACTGCATCTCCGAAAGCATTACCTTCTTCAACTTCTTCAACTTCTTCAGTAACTACCTCTTCTGATAATGAATCTTCATTAATTGTTACTGGGTAAGTTTTACCGTTAAATTCAAATTCTTCTAAATCTTCTTCAATTGCTTTAGCTCTTGCTCCTAGAAATGCATTACGCTCTTCTAATTTAGTAGCTTCATCAGAAACTGTAATAGATTCAACTTCATTTGATTCGTTTATTTTAGAATCTAAATCAACTCTAACATCTTCACCTTCAAAAGTTTGGTTAAATTTGTTAATTGCTGCTTGTCCCATTGCCTCTTGTTTGATCTGCTCTAAATAAAGTGCAGTACCTTCAACAATACCAATACCTGACCATCCAGCTGCATTTGCAATATCTGAATAATATTTGTCTAAGATTGATTTAATAGTGGCAGGTCCTATCTTAATAAAGTGTCCACCTAATCCATTCATTTTAATTTCTAAAGGCTTAATGTTTCCTTTAATCATTTTAGAAACTGCATCCGCTTCTCTGTGAAAGTTTGCATCTCCCATTGCTTCAAACGTTAAATACTTAATACATCCTAAAATAGATTCAGTAGACATAGCTCCTAAATCTACTAATACTTTATTAAATATTTTATTATATGCCGTTACGACTTTTTTAGCGTCTCTTTTACCTTCAACTTTAATAGCTTCATTAACTACTGATTCTTTAATACCAAATTCTTTAGATAACATAGTTTGTACGTCTCCAACGTTTGCACCAGAGATTTCCATACCTTCCGTGTCGTTTGCTGCGAAATCTTCAGGTTGAGCGTATACAAATTTAAGTAATAAATCTTCAACGTCGTTTATGTCTTTCTTGTTTTTCTTGTAAACATCTTTTAATTCTTTCATAGTAACTGAAAGACCTAAGGCACCGTGTTCATCAGAATCAATATCTAATTGAAATAATTCTTTAGCTTCAGTAACTACAGATTCTTTAACAAATATTGCTTCTTTATCACTATATCCGGGTTCTAATGAAAGTCCGTGTTTTTTCATTAATGACTTGTATTTATCAACATTATTAATAAATTCAATAGCAACGTCATCCATATCGCTTGGATCCGTATTTAAAAATCCTGTATAGTCATTATGTTTTTTATCAAATTGATAGTCTTTGGAAATCATTGATAAGAATGCATTAACTTCTGATTTACCCTCAGTAACTAATGATTCTCCTATTCTATTATATAGATGAACATAGTTGCTTCCTTTTTCAGAGTAAACTGATTTTATTGAAAATTCTTTTTGTGCTTTAGTGTAATATGCTTTAAAGAATAAGTTGTTGTCTAATTCTCCAAAGAAATGATCTGATTTACCAGTAAAGAATTCTGCATTTGGATAAAGCTCTAAAACTTCTTCCCTTGTTTTAGCGTTTAAAACATCTTTGTTAAAGTCTTTTACAAATTTAGCTTCATCGACTTGTTGCTCTTCTTCATCACTAACTTCCGGTAGATTTTCTTCAGTTTCTTCTTCAGAAATTTCTCCAAACAGTTGTGAAATTATTGCTGTTTTTTGTTCTTCTTCTAATCCTTCGAATGAAGTGATTTCCATTGAATCTAATATAGATGCAATTTTTGTAGATAATTCCGATCTTTTAGCGTTATTCTCTACTGCTAATTTAATTACCGCCTCATGCGCTAATACATCAGAGAAAGATCTAAAAGATTTAATTTTGTTCATTTCTGCCATTTTTAATAAATTTATTTTATGTTTTACATGTTTAATATATATCTCATTCAAAAGAGACTCTTTTAATATTATAATCAAACTTTTCTTGTTTGTATATTGATTGTCTTGCCTTTCCATGTTTCCATAGATAATTATCCCACTCCTGTGTTCTAATATTGTCTACAAAATCTACAATTAATACTTTGTCCTTTGATTCATGTTGTCTTAAACCACGACCAATTGACTGTCTAATTATTACTTCTGATTTAAACGATTCCGTAAAAAAGATACTGTGTATTTTCTTAATAGAAATACCTGTTGAAAAGGTACCGTAACTCGCGACGATAACGACCTCATCACCTGCTTCCATTTTTTTCTTATACTCTTCTCTAATATCTTTATCAGTTCCACCGTCGACATAAAAAACTCTTTTATCGCTCTCCTGCCTAAGCTTCTCATATAATTTTTTACCATGTTCAATCCTGTGGAAAAGGACAAGTGAATTCCTGGGTATTCTGCCAATAACACTTGAAATAAAGTCGAGACGAGCTTCGCTAGTAATAACAAAGTTTTGTTCAAGTGAAAATACATCTTTTCTATCATATTTATTCTGTGCTAATTCCTGGAACGCAAGCCTTTGTGAATCTGTTGCATAATTCATTTCTATTACTTTAACAATACACTTTGCAATGTGTCCTTCTTTCTGTAGAAAGCTAGCTTTAACTTCGCTAATAACTGGACCTGTTTGACTCATTAGTGTTAATTTATCGAGAGTTCCTTCTTTAGGAATTGTTCCAGATAAACCAAATTTATATTGTGCGTTAGTACATTTCTGTAAAATAGTTTTAATTGAATTACTTTTTGCCTTATGAGTTTCATCAACAAGGACTGCATCAAATTGTTCAAAGTACTCAGCATCTTTTTTTACTAATGACTGGTACGTTCCAATAATAATGTTTTTATTTGATTTGATTTTTTGACCTGCAAAGATTTGTTGAATCTTTAACGGGACTTTGTTCATGTAGTTATAGTCATGAAAGTCTTCATGCGCCTGTAATACTAAAGAAACGTTAGGTACTATCATTAGGATCTTTTCAGCCTTTCCTTTTTCTAACATATATGCTATAGTTAGGAAACTTATAAGAGTCTTACCTGCTGATGTTGCTAACTCTGCTAAGCACTTTCTAAATTTAAGTATGTTATATGCTGTTTCAATTTGATAATCTCTAGGAGTAATCTCGGCTCCTTTAAAAAAGTCAAGGGACCATTTCTCAAAAGTCTCTGCATTTATATTAGGATCAATTAAACGTTTGATTCCGTTCATTTCAATCTCTAGATTATAGTCTTTACATATTTGTAAAACATGGCGCCATAATCCAGCAGGAATCCATTTGTCATCCTTTATATAAGATACATATCCATCCCAAACTCCTCGCTTTACTAACGGATTAAATCTCCAGCTCTCGATTCTTTTCGTGAGGGAGATTGTAATTTGTTCTAATTCAAGTTCAGTCGCATCGTCAATTCTTAAGAACTGATTATCATCTGTTAATGTGAGTATCAATATTCATAATACTATTTTTTAAATTCTTGACATGTCAAGGCGATTCTTTATTGCAAAGCCCATATTATCAAGCGTTTTCACAGTTGCCTCAAAGAAAGACTTCTGCGATTCTAAAAGATCAAGCAGCTGATTGTCTTCTGCTAAATCTGCTAATAAAAACTTTTCACGCTGTTTGTCTGTTAACTTATAATCGTAATTATAATACTCAATCCACTTTGTCTTATATTTTTGATCAACTGAAGATTTTTGAGCACGCATTCTAATAGACATAGAAGTTAAACTTTCAACCAATATTTGTCTATAACTTAAAGAATAAGAGCTAACTTGCTCTAGATTATTACCTAGCTTTAGATCTTCAGTTAGAGCTTTTATCTTATCTGTCCACTCTATTCTTTGCTTTCCTAGATATTCATCTAGTTTAATTATTTTATCTTTTAAGTCTGCCATTTATTATGTTTTAAAATAATTGGTTTTTATTATTTTTAAAATTCTTTATATAAACTGTAGTGTTAATCTTTTCCTTTAACTTTGGTTCTTGTATCGTTATATCTTTTTCATTATAATTTACAATAGAACTTTTAAAGCTAATAAGCTGTTTCAGATTTTTTCTGCGGTTTCTATCTTGTTCGAATTCTTCGAATTCTTCATCGATCATATCGATTATGTCTATTTTTGTCATAGGTAAAAAGCATCTAGTTTTGAATTACTAAAATACTTTGAAAGATCTTTGATGCAATTATCCTTTAAATAATATGCAACTCTGACTAAATCATTTAAATCACCTAGTTCTTTAGGATATTTATCTCTGTTATTTTTGTCAATAGATTCCAAAAACTTTTCCCATCTTATGTCTAATTTAGTTTCATTAAAAAACTTACTCCACATAAATATCTCTTTGCCTCTTCTAAGTTTCTGCATCATCTTCTTTTTACCAGTAGTATCGTTATCGAACATATATCTAATTGTTGGTATCTCATCAAATTCATCTGTTGATCTACCGGCAGTTGCCAGCCCAATACTATTTTGCATAAACATTGCATCGATAGGTCCTTCGAACATTGTTACTTGTCTTTGCAAATCTACTCGTAAAATTCCAAATAAGGTTGATATCTTTTTAAGACTTATTAATTCATCTATAGAAACTCCAATATCTTTTTTCATCTCTTGATATATTTTTTCAATATCATAAGTTAAATATCTTGCGCTTTTATATTTAGAAAGTGCTCTGGTCTGAAATCCAATAACCTTACCCTTAGGTGCTAAATTAAGAACTACCATTCTCTTATCTTTAGGAGAATACATAAAGTTTTCAAGCTTATGAGATAGAAGCCTACCTCTTAGATAGAAGTAACCGGGATCACCTACTTCAATTTCTTTAAATCCGAATGTAGTTTTAAGTTCATCTCTTGTTGGTGCTAGATCATATATTTTTTTAAATACATCATGTTCTAATACTTCAACAGATTCTGCGGAAATCTTATGTTCTTGTATAAAGTCAATAACTTTAATAGAATCTTCTCGATCTTTAAATCCAATGTGATGATCTTTTAATAAGCTATAAACGTCGCCATGTTGACTACAGTTAAAACAGTGATATTGTAAACTATCCCAATATATACTGCCTCTTTTTTTATAGGTATCTTCATGACTATCTCCACAATAAGGGCATGCCAGACTCAAACGGCCTGGCATTTCCTTAAGCATTTGCTTATTAGGGTTAGTATGTTGGCTTGTTACAACCTGCTTTACTAAACTTCTAATTTTAGATTTTAATGATTCGTCTATCTTAGATGTCGAGGTCATTCAAGAAAGAATCTAGGTCATCGCTGTCTTCCGAACTTGCCGGTGTTGGTGATGGATTAGTAGTCAAATTTGCTTCACTTGTAACTGCTTCAGCTACTTTAGCTTTAACAGGTGCTTGTTTTGGTTTTGAAGTAACTTTGTCCATTGAACTACCTGGATTCAAATATTGTCTTAGAATTCCATTAACAAAGTCTCTTGCGTCTCCATCCCATGCTTTATATTCATAAGGCTCTAGTGATGGTGCAGCTTCTAATTCAGCTTTAATAGTAGCCATAGATTCTTTGTTTCTTTCTGCTGGTTCTCCTTCGACTGAAATTGCTGAGCGACTTGCTGAGAATTTAGATTTATCGTAGTTGTTATATTCACCTTGTCTTGTGATAATCAACTCAAAGTTCTTTCCTTCAAATAGGTCAAATACTTGTGTTGGTTCACCAAAAGCTGGCTTTAATTCCTCATCGATCTTTTCTTTGATCTTATAACCGAACTTGTATACCATATATTGGCCTTCCATTGCGGTGTTTTGAGGGTCTTTAACTACTTTAATAAGTGCGTAGTATTGCTCACGTCTTTTAAGTTTCTCACTCATCTTACGGTCTACTGCTGAATCACTGTTACGTAATTTGAAAAATGATTCTGCAATCGGACAACTTTCTCCAACAGAACTTGGTGAATCGACTAATCGACCGTTACCTGAAGCATCTGTTAGCCAGTGTACGTATTTTTTAACTAATGAGTTACGTGGATTTGATGGATTTGGAACGAAACGTATTAACGCTTTGTAGGTTCCATCTTTACCTTGATCAGCACTAGGTTTGTAGATTACATCTGTCTTAGTGTTTTGTTGATCGTGTGTTTCGACGTCTGCGACGCCTAAATTGAAAATGTCAAAATCTGCCATGTCTTTAATTCTTTAATTCTTTTAATTTGTTAAACTTTAAATTCTTTGATCGTTAATTCTTTCGGTACCTTTAATAAACTTTCATGTATTATATAAGAGACTTTATAAAAGTTTCAAATATAACTAAACTATATATCGAAATTATATAGTGCACCTTCCTCGTCTACAAAGTTATTGCCGTCTTCAGATACACTGAGACCAGCCTTCTTTAATATGTATAAGCTTTCTTTTTTTGTTATTCGGTCGGTTGAGACCATTAAGTCTAAAGTACGTTTTAAATCCATAAGGCTGCTAGATGTTATCTTTATTTTAGTCATTACAATATTATTATTAAATTATTTTACTAATTATGAAACTTTATACCCGAAGTACAGTATAAGTTATGTCTTTAAGCTGAAAGTTAAATATGGTCTAAAGTCTGAATGTAAGAGTTCAAGAAGTAAGCATCCACCAAGTCATCAAATGGCTTTGGGATCTTAGTTGTTTCGCCGATTTCATTAACACAAAAAAGAAGGAAGTCAGAGTCTCGAATAATCTCATCCGTCCCGGTTCCATTTTCAATAAAGACTTTCCATAACTGAGACTTGTTCATGTTACCTTTACCGGCATGTTTCTTAATAGTCGATGGGGCAATTGTTTCTATAGTTATTGGATTGAATGATTCTAAGATCTTAAGTTTAAGTATTGCGGCGCCAGCGGCCATGTCAATAATATTGTTAGTTCCTTGCTTTGAGCCAAAACTAGTTCCTTCAAAAGCAAAAACAAATTGAGTTTCCCCCTCTGTAAGTTCTTTGATAATTTTAATGATGTCGTTTGCTGAAGTGATATATCTGTTAATCTTACCTAACTCAACTGATGAGTAACCACCGACATTAGTAAAATCAGGTTGCTCTTTTAAAATAACATCAGATAGTAATCCCATGTCTTCTTGAGTTCTTTGATCTTTTTTAGTTCCTGACTTTGGTTTTAAATAAGAAATAAAGTGGTAAGTGTCTTTAAATATACAAATACCTGGTGAGTTTAGTGAAAAGTCTATTGTAACGTATGTCATTTATATAGATTTACCGATTGCAGCACCTAAAGCGGCTCCTACTAATCGTGAAGTTAACATGTTATAAAATACTCCTTTTTCAATTCCTAAAACTTTAGCTATTGTTTTACCAATTGTTTTACCTAATGCAGCTCCAGTTAATCCACCAATGATAGAACCAAATATACCTTCATTAGTCATTTCATTATTGAATCTCTCTATATTATAAGATCCATCTTCATTTTGGTATTCTTTAGCGAATTCCTCCAATGCTGTATCTACCTTTTCCTCAAGTTCATCTGTCCACTCAGTCTGTAAAGACTCTGTCAGTATGCTAAGTTCTATAGGAGTAAGGTCCTGTTCTTTGATTAATTCTAAAAATGTTTTCATATAAGTATATATCTTAATCTATTTCTAACTTTAAATTAAATTTATTATAGTAGAAGTTTATAGTAAATGTATTAAACTCCGCAATGTTAGAACTCATATTTAATTCTAACTCTGTAATTGAGTTCATGATAGGTTTTTCAAACACAGCACTCATTACATGAATTCCTTCAGCATCTAAAATTTGTAGTTTTAAATCATCTAGAAAAGGACTTTTAGTTTGTCTTGCATAATAATATAATAGAGTGTCTTGTATTATCCAGTAATTAATAAAACCATCTAACAATTGCATTTCAACAGAAAATTGACGTTCAACTGTATTTTGAATTGGTATCGCTCCTCTATGATAAGTTATTGTTCCATCATTTGCAGCTTGCTCAATTGGATCAAACGATAAACCAGGAATTGCAATTCCTTGTATTGAGTAATTTATAAAGTCAATAGGTTCTGTCATTAAATTACCAGGAACTCTATTTAAATACTGTTTATATTTTTCAGCAACTTCCTCAGGTATAAACTTCCTAGGAAACTTAAAGTTGAATAAATTATTTCTACTGTTTAATATCATTATATGATGTTTACTTTTCCGTAATATAAAAGAGATTCAGTCTCTCCGTTCTTTAAGTTAATATAAAATTTATCTTGACTCAAGTTAGTGTCTTTTTGATCAAATCTACTAGCGATTGATTTAGTCACTTTAAATAAAACTTCACCTTTTCCTAAATCAATATCTGGGAAATTAGGATCATGATATACTTGTTGTTCTACTGTACCGCTTTTAATAATAAGAATAATATCATCAGCATTTACTAAGCTAATTGATTCTATATCATCTCCCTTTGGTTTTGCAATACTAAACTTAATAAAGTTATCTGAAACTTTTGAAAGCTTTATTATAGTTTCTCCTTCCGGTTTGTAATCTATTTCATTAGTTGCACTAGATTCAGTTCCTTCTAAAGTTACATTAGTTGATCCTGCTAAAATACCATAAGTATCTAAGGCAACTGGAACATACTTAGTTTCCCCGATTGAAGGTCTAATTGAATTAACGAATTGATTTAATTCCCTGTTAACCTCTGTATTTGCTAATTTATTATAAATAACATTAACATTATAGTTACTGTTTAAATTAATCTTATTCATTCTTTTTCCGTATTTCTTAGGCTTGTTGTAAACTAAAGAAGCGATTTTTAAAATCTGAGTATTATCAGTCTCGTTGTATATTCGCATATTAACTGTCAGTAGAAAATTACTTGATACCGCTGAATTTAAAATAACAGGTCTATATATAATAGGTACGTCGTAATTTGCAATCTGAGAGAATGATGTATTATATGTGCTTACATAATTTAATCCTAACTGTTCGCTAACTTCAATATCATAAAATACAGTTATGTCATCTCCTGAAGATTGAAGTCTACCGTTAATATAGCTTTCAAAACCAGATTTTGAACCGTCTTTAGTTCCATATATTTCAAAATAATCACCATAATCAGATTCTTCTAATGTAACTGCAATATCTACGAATTCATCTTCACGTGTAAGGGTTAATTCTTTTGAATCAGATATTTCAATATAATCATGTCCGTTTACCGTCTTAACTGTTTCAATTAAATTTAATTTAATTTCATAGTTTCCGGAAACACACGCCGCTAATTGACCTGATCCAAAAAATGAATCGTTAAATTCTTGATTTCTAGCAGGGTCATTCATGTAAACTAATGAAGGAACTTTAATTTCTACATATTTAGAAAAAGAACTATCTGATAGTGTAAACGGTTTAGGGTTTTGAATTTCAAAGCTTGATGAGTTTAAATAAACTAAAGAAGTAAAATAGTTATATCCTCCATCAAATTCTCTTCTTGATTTTACTTGAAAATTAAAACCTTCATATCCTCTTCCGTTAAAAGAATATCCTGTTCTTAAGTGTAATCTTATTGTATCATACCATACCGCCTGCACCGCTGCACTAGGAATAACTACAACCTCTCCTGATTGATCTCCTAACCATTCGCTTGAATCTAAATAATCTAAACTGTTATTTAATAGTGCTAATACATTTTCATTACCAGTAGGAACTGCATAATATCTACCGCTCTCACCTGGTGCCGTTTTAATAGAATTACCTGTTTCTTGTAAAGGTCTAGCATACAAAGAGTTTGCTCGATCTCCAACAACTAGATTTCCACCAACTAAAACATCACCAGCTGCGTTAGTATATGAGTATGTATATGTTCCATTTGTATTAGGTGTAAACGTTACGATGCTGTTTGATTGAGTCTGTTGAATACCTCCAATATAAAACCCATTTAGATTATCAATAGAAATATCGCTTAAGTCAAATTTATAAGTTAATCCATTCTTAACAAGTAATTCACGTGCTGCGAAATTATTAACATAAACGTATCCATTTGCTATATTAACTGTAAAATTTACAACATCAGATCCTAATTCATGAATTAACATTCTAGGGGCAGAGTTGTCTCCTTCGACAGTGTTTAAGTATTTTAACTGACTACCGTTATCATCGTTCTCGATTTTAGCTAAATCAGGCGCACTTTGATCGTTATAGATAAATTCTAATAAAATATCCTCGTCTAATCTTGCGAACTTTGATGATTGTGCCATTTTCTTTTTATTATTTTAAAATTTTAACCAGCTAGGTGAATAATAAATACCAACTCCGATTGAAGGACCGGTGCTTATTACTTGGTTATTGTTTAAGTTTATTCCATATCCGAAACCAACTCCAATTGACCAACCTGCTTTTTTCTTTTGTTTTTGATTTAATTTATCATTAACAATATTAATATTTTCAATCGAAGTAAAATCTAAACCAGGATAAGGGGTTGTAATTCTTAAAATGCTTCTTCCTTCTTCCTTAACGATTGCTGTTGTTAAACTAATACCTTGATTAAAATCAAATCTAGAGGATTTAACGTTAAACATTGAATCTAATTTTATTAGTTTCAATTCTCCGCTGAACTCTCTATAGTTATATTTATCCCAATTTTTATTGTCACTAAACTTAAATGTAACAGTATCTTTGTCTTGTGATACTATAACGTTTGAATTTAAGATAGAATCTTTAATCGTTAAATCAGTTGAGATTAATGTGTTTATGTTTTCAAGTTTGGTTTTTTCTTTAAGAACCTTATCGTATCTATTTAACAATTTAGATTTATCTGACTTTAATACTTCAACATCATATTCAAATGTTCCTATTTTAGAAACTAATTCGCCATTCTTATTTAACT